>Ga0310691_10006858_pt1 | contig 12055 bp, 11 predicted proteins | sample 176DNAGHGlowgp2_FD_203887 | JGI IMG/M metagenome (GOLD analysis project Ga0310691, IMG submission 203887) | Sheep rumen microbial communities from Palmerston North, Manawatu-Wanganui, New Zealand - 1766 DNA GHGlow gp2 (v2) (version 2) | ecosystem: Host-associated > Mammals > Digestive system >... | reverse complement strand
TCTCGCACTACGGTTAGATTCTGCCCCCTGTGACATGGGGACAGATACTGTCACACCGCTGAGCAGCAAGGCCATACGGATAGTAGTCGCATCCATGAATTGCTCGAAGGTGCAATGACTGACAAGATTGACGACCGCGAGATATTCATGAAAGGCATTGACTATTCATATTACTATGAGCAGGAAGAATAGGATTTGGCAAGCACTTGGCAAGCTCATTTCTGATGGTATTTTGTTACTTTTTCCTGTTTCAGGAGGGGAAGTACAAATAAAATGTGTAATCTTTAAAGCAATGGCTGATGATAAAGGTGGCGCGTTCGCACTTCTAACGATCCGTAATGTCGTTGGCTAATCAGGTTGCGCTCTATCTCAGCAGATAGCCCAAATGCAAATGCCAAGACCTTACTCTGTATGTCCTCACCAAGCCGATAGTTGTCTTTAATAGTCCAAACCTTACACTCTTTTGTCATACAAATGTTCAGTATCTCCATAATCATAAACAGATTGCGCCCCAGACGTGATAACTCAGCACAAATGATAATGTCACCTTTCTGTATTCGTTTTAAAAGACAACCTAATTGCCGTTTGTCATATGCTTTAGTACCACTGATGGTCTCCTCTATCCAACCATCAACTTTCATTTTTTTCTTTTCACAGAATTTGTTAATCTCAAACCGCTGATTCTCAACGGTCTGTTTGTCACTACTCACTCTAATATACCCGTAAATCATTTTTTTTTGCACAAAATAATAAAAAGTCACTAATAATTACTACTTTTGTAGCATAAAAAGAAGAATATATGTTTCGAAGCAAAGATTATAGAATAAACCAATGTCTAAACAACATTAAGAAATACGAAAAGTGGGGAAACCTGCTTGCAGGACAAAGTTGGGTGCATCTATTCAACTCTAATGCTCCTGTGAGTGTGTCTGCCATTCATAATGGGTTGGAATGTGTTAAGGCAAAAATGAAACTGAGTGTGCTTCAAGACAACAAGCACACCAATGCAGAAAAAGAAAATCGCTTGAAACAAATCGACATAGAGATTCATCAAACAGAAGAGATAATGAAGCATGACCTTGAATATAGAGGTCTGCTGATGCCGTAATCAAAATGTATGAAATATGGATAGAAAGATAAAGATAATGGTTGGCTCAACTGTATATGGTTTTGAGAACGAGTTGTATCAGATTGTGGCATTGCTACAGACTCTTGGGTATGAAGTCCTGAATTCGCATGTTGGGACTATCAAGGTGAATCCCAAACTGTCGAATCTGGAGAACTGCCTGAATGCTGTAGATGAGTGTGACTTGTTCCCTGGGATTATCAGACCTTATTACGGAACTGGGAATATCGGTGAGAAGAATATCACGTTTGAAGAAATCAAAAGAGCGATAGAACTGAAAAAGCCGTATTGGTTCTTGGTGCACAGGGATGTGGTGTTTGCAAGAAAGTTGTTCACGAAGATAAAGGACGCAGACAAGGTAGAAGTGAGAAAGAACAACTTCTTTGATATTCCTATGTTTGAGATTAAAGACAAAATAGTAAAGGTGTCTTTCCCCAATATCCATTACCTGCGTGCGGAACAACCACATCAAAGCGCTACAAATTTGATGGCTCATTTTGAGGGAGTAATTGAGGGAGTAGGTAAGGACATTAAAGAGAAACTCGCATCTATTCTTTGTGTCCTGAACAATCAGCCTGGGCTTAGGACGACAATGCTCAGTAGTAAGACGGATATTCCCGTGAAAAGCGTTGAGCGATATGTAAAACGTTTGGAGGATGCGGGACTTATAAAGTATTCAGGTTCAAGTAAATCTGGTGGCTACTTTCTTTCCGATTCCATCGTGAGGGAGTAATGAGGGAGTAATGAGGGAGTAAATTTGTTCACTGAACATTTGAATACAGGGTGCAGAGGTGTACTATAAAGACAAGACTGTGTGGTGTACTCAGAAGGCTATGAGTATGTTGTTCGATTGCACCTCTGATAATATAAGTGTACATTTACAGAATATCTATGATACAGATGAACTGAAAAAGGAGGCAACTACCGAGAAAATTTCGGTAGTTCGACGTGAGGGCAACAGGGATGTAAATCGTACTCTTCAATTCTATAACCTTGACGCCATAAAAGGGACAAATAAGCGATTCTGAAACCTACTTTTTCCATGCTTATTTCATACTGATACACAGAGGGCTTTGTAAAAGCTATCATATTACCTTGTAAAAGCTATCACTTTACACGGTAAAAGCTATCATATTACGATGTAATCTGATAGCTTTTACAATGCGGTTTGTATCATTTTGTGTTTCAACAGGTTATGGTCTGACTGAAACAAGTGGTGAAAACTCAGTCCTTCAGCGAGTATGTGACGGTGGTCACCACGCGCACCTTCTTTATGTACGGAGTGTTCTCATCACGGTTTTCTATTGAGAACTGTCCCTGGTCGGCACTCACTATCTTGTTGAGCCTCGAACTGGAGTTGTCGGCAAACTGCTGCGCAGTCTGCTCAGCGTTCTTTATCGCCTCGGTCATCATCTTGGGCTTCATGCTCTTAAAGGACACCAGTTCGTATTTCACGGGGTTTTCATATCCTCCGTCAACGATGGCTATGCCCTGCTGCAGGAGTTCTCCCTGCCTGCTGATGAGCGTGCGCACCTGCTTTACGTTCTTCGACGCTACGGTGATGGTGGAGGTGATGTTGTAGCGGTAGCCACGGTTGTTCTCGCCATATCGCTCAGCGTTCATGTCGATTACCGTAGGTGCGTTGACGCTTATCTCCTCCTCCCTGATGCCGTTTTTCAGCAGGAACTGCTTGATGGCGGCAGTGGTGCGGTTAATCTTTGCGTAGAGTTCGGGCAGGTCGTTACCCAGTTCCTTGGTCTGTATGGGCCACGTCACCTTGTCGGCAGGCACCTCCTGTTCTGCCAGTCCCTTCACCGTCACGCGGCGGTCCTTATTGGTGAAATTGTCTATTCCGGCCTTCAGGCTGAATCCCAGTGCCAGCATGCCAACCACCATGCCTGCGGCAATGATGGCAGCCTCCTTTATCAGGTTGTTTTTTTCCATGATATATTCGTCATTTTGGTTACAGGAGGCAAAGTTAGCGTTTTTCCATGAACGGTGCAAGGAAAAAGACGTTTTTTTTTACCTGCGCCCTTAGAATTGCAACGTGACGTTGGCATAGACGCTGCGTCCCTTCTGCGGAATGTGGTTCCAGTCGGAGTAGGTAGAGTAATGCCTGTCGAAGATATTCTCCACCCCTGCGCGTAGCTCTGCCGCCACGGTACCCAGCCGCAGCAGGTAGGCTGCATTGACATGCCACACGGCATAGCCTGACGTGGGAGTCTCGCCGTACTCCGTACCGCAATGGCTGTTGCGAGATGCCATTCTGACGCCAGCCTCAGCCTCAAGGCTGCCGCGGGTGTAGCGCAGCGTACCTACGTATGTGAGCGGAGCTATCAGCGGCAGTCGTGCACCGGTGCTCTCCCTGCCATAGCTGTATGTCAGGCGGTTCTCCCATCGCAGTGGCTCGAGCGGCGACCATGCAGCCGTAAGCGTGGCATTGACTATCTGCGCACTGCTGAGGTTCTGATATACCTTCACCCCTGCGGCACCTATCGTCATAGGCGAGAAGCGGTCATCAGGACGACCTATTATATAGTCGCTGAAGAAGAAGGCGTTGCCCTCCGCCTTCAGTTCCGCACGTGCGGTGCTCCATGCCGCCGAGAGATTCAGTTCTACTGCCTTCTCACTGTGCAGGTGCGGATTGCCTATGTAGTCATACTGGTCAAAGACGTTGTTGAGGAAGTATCCGTAGCCTTCGGTCACCGTAGGAGCCCTCGTGCCGTAGCCAGTGCCAGCCGCCAGGCGCCACGCCCCATGCTCATAGGCATAGCTTGCCGCCAGGCGCCCTATGAGGTGCGAATAGTCCTGGTGCATGGTGGGGAAGTATATGCTGAGCGCCTTGAAACCCTCGTCGCTGTGTATGCGCTGGTTCTGCCATGCTGCCTTTGCAGAGAGGCGCACATGGTGACGTTCGCCCAAGGTGACGTCGTCGGTCAGCGCCACTCCGGTGTTGAAGGTCCTTACGTCGGGCCACGTCAGCATATACATAGGCTTACCCACGCGGGGATACATCGTCATGTCGGCAAAGAGCGTGTTGTAATATGCGTCGAGGTTAAGTTGCAGGAAGTGCCTGTCGTTGCCGCCCTGCAGCAGACTGTACAGTCCGGCAGTCTTGCTCTTGCCCGGCATGTCCATGTGTATCTTCACGTCGGGGCGCTTGGTGTCGTCCATGTTGTGGGTTATGCGGTTGTAGTACAGCTTCGTCTCCCAGCGGTTCAGCAGCGTGCCGATGTGCTCACGTCGGTACGACAGCGAGGTTATGAAACCGCGTGCATCCTTAACATCCATGGTAAGGGCCGGATAGCCTATATCGGTAGCCACGTCAACTATCACGGTGCCCTCTACTATGTGGTTGTCATGAGGCTGCCAGCCCAGGTTGGCGAAGGCATTGACCTTGCTGAACTGTGAGAAAGAGACCACCTCGCCGCCACCTGCCTTGTAGTTATCGGCATGTCGGTAGAACACTCCGAAGTTGGTATAGAAGCGGTGTGTGGAGAATGCCGCATCGACGCCATACGCCTGCACGGCACCATTGCTCTCAAAGCCAGCCGAGGCATTATACTCAGCATGCTTGGCATCGAAGCCCACACGCCGCAGTTTGAGGTCTATGCTGCCGCCTATGTTGCCCGTAGCCTGCGGATTGCCGTCGAGTCCGGAATTGAGGCTTATGCGCTGCAGGTTTCCGCTCTCCACGTACGACGTTACGGGGTCCATCTTGTCGGTGCAGGCATAGAATATCTTCATGCCGTCGATGGTCGTTGACAGTCGCTCGCTCTGCATGTTGTTCACCACGGGTTCCCAGGCATAGCTGCCGCGGCGCACCACGTCAACCTTACCCAATCGTAGCAGATGCTCGTCTATGCTTGCCGTCCTACCCTTGGCGGCAGTCTTTTGTCTGGATTGTATCGAAGAAGAAACGACCACCTCGTCGATGGTCGTCTCCCTTGATATCGTATCGGCAGGACTTGCTGCCAATCCTCCTAATATAAGCAGTGTTATCATTCGTTTATTCTTTTTTTTACCCTCCCCCGCGAAACGGGGGAGAACGGAAGCTGTTATTTCCTTCACGGTTTCTGCCCCCCTCTCTCAGGATTGCCCTCCCCACGAAACGGGGGAGAACGGAGGCTGTTACTTCCTTCACGGTTCCTGCCCCCTCCCTCTCAGGGTTGCCCTCCCAGCGAAACGGGGGAGAACGGAAGCGGTTACTTTCTTCACGGTTAGCCCCCTTCCCTCACAGGGAGGGCCGGGGTGGGTCTCTTATAATGTGACTTTCCAATACAGGTCGCTCAGTGCCTCGCCACCTGCCACGGTATTGCCCTCAGAATCCTTTACGTTAAGGTGAATGTCCCATTCACCCGTCATCGTCAGGTTGAGCTTGCCCTCATAGCTGCCGTCAGGCTGCAATGTGAGTGGCTCATTGTTAGGCGAGGTATGGTTGCCCATGTCAGGCATGGTAGGGTATATCTCCACCGAGAACTGCTCGCTGCTGAGTGCGTAAGGCTGTTTCTTGTCGCTGCCTTGCCTTGATATGTAAGCCTTTATGGTGTTCACTCCCACCTGATAGTCGGTAGGATCAACCAAGGTAAGGTAATAGGTGGCACTGCCAACCTTAAACGACTTCAGCCATACCCTGCCGCTTGCCTGTGCGTCAACGGTGAGCAGAGAAGCCTTGTGGACGGCGGAGAGTCCCTGTGTGCTGACCTTATACGATAGTTCCCAGTAGCCACTCTCGCCGCTTGCCATGAGGAACGACACCCATGCCCTGCGCACTGCCGGGAAGGTAGCGTCGTATTGCTCCGCATCACCACCTATAGGTGTAGAGTGCTGCATACCCATAGCCGTCATGGTCATCAGCGGAGTGATGTCGGTAACGGAGAAGTCGCGCACGTAGCCGCCGGTAGAAATCTTCGTCAGTGCGAAGAATACATCGTTATAGCCCACGGTGAGCTTGCCGCTACGTGAGTATGCCTTCAGTGCATACTTACCGTCGATGGTATCGCGCAGACTTTCTATCTCCTTCAGGTAGCCATTATTGAGGAACGTATATGCGAGGAATGTCTCCTCCTCGTCGCAGCATTCGTTATCCACCTCGTTTGGTACTACTATCTGAGATTGTGGGTCATCGCTGCTGTCGCACGATGTGAGCTGCAGTCCTACTACGAACAATGCTGCAATAAAAAGTAAATTCTTCTTCATGTTGTTATCTCCTTTCTTTATTCGGTTTCCTTATCTGGTGCAAAATTACTGCTATTTTGATAATCTTGAAATCCCATTTGTATGGTATCCTGCATACCATGACTATGGTATAATGTAGTATAATGTGCAGTAAAACAAAGGTTTGGCATATTACACCGTATGGTTGGCAAAAAGTATAAAAACAAAATAATACGCCGTTTTATGTTGGTAATTAAAATGAAAATATTAATTTTGCATTTAGAAACATCCAAACAATTTATGTTAAGACTAATATTCCTTATCCTCATATCATCCTTGTCAACGGCAGGAGGGGTGCATGCCCAGAAGAAAGTTCCAAAGCTGAAGGCAAAGGTTGACAGCATTCTCGACAATCGTTATTTCAATTCGAAATATGACACCAACTACATAAGCAGGCCGTTACAGCGACTTACGCTGAAACTGCGTGCCAACTTGTCGGGTAACGAGATAACATCTGAGCGGAGGGCTGACGGAGAAACTTTCCGCTCAAAACTCTCAACCGACAACAGACTGACCTTCAGCGTAGGGGCAAGCTACCGCGGACTGTCGGCTTCGCTGTCGCTTAATCCTGCCAGCCTTAGCGGAAAGGATGAGGATTTTGAACTCAACGTAAGCTATTACTCTAACAAGATAAGTCTTGACGTAAGCTATCAGGAGGCGAAAACCCTTAACGGCGATTATGAAAGCCAAGATCAGACGGTGCACCTTGACAAGGGAAGCATAAGCATGAAAATGTTTAACTTTGCAGGTAACTACACCTTCAACCACCGCCGATTCTCCTTTCCAGCCGCCTTCACACAGTCATACATACAAAGGCGCTCGGCTGGTTCGTGGCTGGCAGGCATCAGCTATCAGGGCATAGAGATTAAGAACGCATCTGACGAGCTCCATGGTTTGCCCCAGATGCGTATATTCATAGGTAACTTTGCCATTGGCGGCGGATACGGATATAACTTTGTAGTAAAGAAATGGCTGTTCCATCTGTCGGCTATGCCTACGCTGATAATAGTAAACCGAAACAACACAACGGTGAATGGCGAGAGGTACAGGACGGGCTATCACTTCCCCGAGATGATATTCAACCACCGCTTGGCAATAGTGCATAACTTCAACGAGCGTTTCTTCTTTGCTGCCACGACAGTGATAAACCTGACGACATTCCACTCAAGCGACTATTTCGTGGTGCAGGACAAATGGAAGGCAAGGGCAACCTTTGGGTTTAGGTTGTAGGGGGTTGTCTTTCATCAGAGATTTAGGACAATGTTAATAGACAAACAACACCTGTTGGTTAATTATCCAGATTCTGCCTGAAAAACATCAGTTTCTGCTTTTCTTTACAGATAATATTCCCACTTTGTCAAATGGTTTATATTTAGAATTTGAAGGATAAAAATCAACAGAATAATTATTGTAGAATCTATCTGGAGATTTCATTTTATTCTTGTAAGCCTCGGTCATGACTCCGGTTTCACAATCCTTTACTTTTACTTTCTCTAACAAAGAACGTTCCGAATGATTCTGCAATGATGAAACCCAGAATATATTCTCAACATACTTAATATCATTAAGATTGCTGTCAAGACAATATGCTAACCTGTTGGAAAAACACATGGGGGTGTCATCCTTTGTATAAGTAATCTTTGCAGAAGAAGTTTTTGGATAGTTGGAATCTCTGTTATCGCACTCCATCTTGACATTATTGAAGATGTAAAAGCCTTTTACCTTTCTCCACGACATAGGAGGCACGCACAACGCTCTTGCACATAGATGAGCATCAGGAGTTTTAGTCTCCACCATCAGAAGAGAGTCATAATCCTTCACCATTCCATTTGTAATGAATGAAGACATTGACATTACAAGATATATATTCTTGTTTGTTTTATTATGAAATATGAAACCTCCATTACCTCCTTCATCCCAAAAGTCATACATGACAGAACAGTCATCGTTACTGTATGTCAGGACATCATTGTCCTTACTACAATTTTCTGATTGTATTTCATACACTTGCACAAAATTGTAGTTACTGCAAGACATAAGGCTAAGGAAGAAAAAAGCAAATAAAATCTTTTTCATGGTGGTATTGTTTTAGATAATTAATCTACTACAAAGAAAATTATTGTTTTCTATCTCTGTATCCACAACAAGGTTGTTGTTGTTGTGGATACAAAGGTTATTCTATTTTTCCAACATACAATTGTTCGATTGGAAACATCAAGTCCCAGTTTTTCCCCCACACGACATTGCCATTCTCCACTGTAAAACGGTTGAAAGTGCGTGGGTTTAGATACTTGTTGTACTGAGGATGGGGGTGATTGCGTATAAAACCTCCCACATCAATTGTTTGCTGTGTATCATCGCTAAATGTCAGACAAACTTTCAGATTACCTGCGTTCTCAGCTTTCGTTATATAGATTCTCTCCATAATATCCCCTCCTTATATTTTCTTTTTTATGTTTCTTTATTTGCCACAAAGTTACGATTTTTTCTTGAGAAAACAAAGAAATGATTATAAAAAACATATCTTTTTGTATAAACAAGAATAAAGGCAAGAAATGACTCCATGTCATTTCTTGCCATTCTCTATCAAATTGTATTTGGATGTTTCTTATTTGTTGCTTGCCGTTACGCGCTTTACTCGGCCGGTGAGGGTCTGCGCACGTGTTACGAGGTTGTAGATAGGACAACCCTTCTCGGTGTCTTCTACAAGCTGACGGATGGTTGCCTCGTCGCGTGGGCTGCTGACTACCACCTTCATCTTTATATTCGTAGGATAGAGCGGTGTGTTCTCAAAACCCTTGCGACCGGCACGTGGGTCCAGTTCTGCGGTGAGCGATACCTTCAGGGTGTCGAGAGGTATCTTATTGCGTGCTGCAGTGCCCTCTGCCACGTGAGTGAAGCATGAGCCGAGCAGTCCGATGTGGGCCTCTACGGCTGTGGCACCGAGGTCATTACCACCGAATATCTGTGGATGATCCTGTATTACGCGGTGGTGTCTTACCTGTACCACTGTCACACCTGCTGCAGGGTTGATGAACGCTGATGGTCCGTCTGGACTCAGGTAGCTGTCGCTCTGTGCTGGCGTAAACTCGTTCTTGCGTGAGTATGGGTAGTCGTATGCATAGCCACCAAACTTGCTGCGGTCAGGACGCTGTCCGCTCTCACGGAGCTTCTTGTTTCCTTCGCCTTTCTTAATCTCCCACTCAATGAACTCGCGCAGACCTGGCTGATACGTAGGCGGTATCTCCAGCTGCTCCGGCGTGCGGGTGTATTCTATCGTGGTCTCCACCTTGTTGGCCTGCAATGAGAACTGATACAACGGTGAGTTCTTCTCGGCAAGCAGACGCAGTTCCTCGAGCTGCGCGTCAGATGCAGGTGAATCGATGTATATGGTGTAGTCAATGCCCCAGTCACCAATGCTGCGACCAGTCTGCTTCACGTTGACTGCGAGCGAGTCGATGGCGATGCCCTTGATGGCAGCCTGCGTAGCATAGCTGTCGATGATGTCGCCTGCTATTGCTGCTATTACGTGGTCGGGGGTGCCAATGCCGAGGTCGAAGCCTCCGTTGTTGTAGCCGCTGTCGTTAAGAAACTGGTGTTCGCGTATGATGACATGGCGTGTGCCGGCACGTTGCTCAGCCGTGGCGAAAGCCTTGATGGTGATGGGCTGCAGTGCCGATGTGGGAATGGCGAGCCAGTTGTTTACTGCCTGCTTCCTGCGCTTGAGGAAGTCACGGAAGACAGGTGCGCTCTTCACTGCCTTCTTATACCATGAGGCATCGGTAATGCCTTTGTTCAGTCGCTGGTCGTTTTGCTGTGCATTGGCAGCGGTGATGGCTGCCAATGCTATTATTGATAATATATATTTCTTCATTTATTCTCTTCCTTTATATGGGTTTACTGTTATCGTTGAGCCATCGTAACCGTAGTTCTGCCAGAGGTTAGGGTTAACCTCGCGCTGTGCCTGTGGTATAGGATAGCGATAGTGCTTGAAGTCTATGGTCTGCTTGTTATACTCAGGATATTCCCGTGCTATCTTAGAGTTCTTGATGGTCTTGACGAGAATCTTCCAGCGCTTGAGGTCGAAGAGGTGCTTCTGCTCGAGTGTGAGTTCCCATGAACGTTCCTGAATGATGGCGTTGCGGAATCCTTCGTAGTCGAGCCCTGCCTCCAGGTCGTGGGGCTGCGCCTCGTTGCTGTTTATGTCCTCTCGAAAAGCACGGCGTCGCACCTTGTTAAAGGCATCGTAAGCCTCCTGGTTTGGCTGTCCGTCGCGCTCGTTGATAGCCTCAGCAAGCAGGAGATATACCTCAGCAAGACGTATGACCTGACGGTTCATGGCACGGTCAGAGGCACTTGTCTCGGGCGAGTCGTGGTCAATATACTTGTTGAAGCGTGAGAAGCCAGACTCCTTGATGCCGTCGCCGTCGTTATCGAAGTAGAAGTGGAAGTAGCTGTTGGTAGAAGGACGCCATAGCGAGTCGGCTATGGTGACAGCCTTTCGCTGGTCGCCTTCGAGGTATGAGTCGCGCAGCTCGTTGTCTGGACCCGGAGCTATGTGTGGCAGCGATACGCTGAAACCTGTTGAGAATGAGCAGTGGCAGAGGTGGTTGTTGCCTGAGGCATCACCGTTACGTGTGCTTGAACCCATATAGAACTGTATGGCGAAGATGCTCTCCTTGCCGTTGCGGTTCTTGTTGTTCCAGTTGTCGTAGAATTCTTCCTCCAGCTGATACTCGCCAGAGTCGATGACCTTCTGTGCATACTGTGCAGAGAGGTCGAAGTATTCATGGCGCTGTGCATCGGTAAGGTCGTCATCAACCTGTGCCCATGTGAGATATACCTTTGCCAGTGCGGCATTGGCAGCACCGCGGGTAGCGCGGCCTATGTCGGTAGCGGCATATTCGCTTACCTCTGGCAGCAGTTCTGCAGCATCCTTGAGGTCGTTTACTATCTGCTGATATACCACCGTCTCAGGTTCGCGCACTGCATTGTTGCCCTCGCCCACCTTTGTTATGACAGGCACTGGTCCCCATACCTGCACGAGGTAGTAGTGATAGTATGCACGGAGAAACTTTGCCTCGCCTATGCTTCTCGACGCCACAAGGGCTGATACTCCTGCCGGAGCAGCCTCCAGTCGCTCTATCACGTCGTTGGCGCGTGCTATTGAGGTGTATGCTGATGACCACAGACGCACGAGGTAAGAGTTCGTGCCATCCCACTTGAGCAGTCCGAGCATACCGCCACCACCGTTAGGGTTCTCGCCTGACACGGTAGTCTCAGATGGCAGGTCGGTAAGATACATGTATGTAGTGGCAAGCTCTATGTCGCTGGCATATATGGCATTGACGAGTGCCTTGGCATCGGCATCGGTCTTTGGCAGACTGCTTTCTGAGAGTTTACTCGGATCGCCCTGGTCGAGAGATTCGCAGGATGTCACGAGCGATGCCACTATTATCAACACTGCGAGTGTCACTACGTTTATTGAGAAGAGCGCCAACAGGCTCCTATATATCTTTTTGTTGCTTTTATTCATATCTGTGATTGTGTTACGGTATTCTCCCCACCCTCCCCGCATGCGGGGGAAAGGGAATGGAGATACCTTAATTATTATAGGTGGGTTCTAAAAATTCCCACGAGTTAAATTAGTTAATTACATGAATAACATTATGTCATATTTTTGTTTTCTTTCGGTGCAAACTGTTAACTTCT
>Ga0310691_10006856_pt1 | contig 12057 bp, 10 predicted proteins | sample 176DNAGHGlowgp2_FD_203887 | JGI IMG/M metagenome (GOLD analysis project Ga0310691, IMG submission 203887) | Sheep rumen microbial communities from Palmerston North, Manawatu-Wanganui, New Zealand - 1766 DNA GHGlow gp2 (v2) (version 2) | ecosystem: Host-associated > Mammals > Digestive system >... | reverse complement strand
TATTCATCATAGGTTGCATATTATACCCTGTATTATTTTGTACAGGTGGTTGGTTATAACCACCTTGATTATTATAGTTCATATTATTATTCATACTTACACCTCATACTTCTTTTTAAAATATTCTACTAATGGTTTAACTGATATATCTTTACCACATAATCTATTAATTACTTCTATTCCATTATAAGCAGAACCATGTGTATAAATATTATCAGCTAAATACTTAGTTATTTCTTTTATTCTTCCTTCTTTTAATATAGTATCTATATCTCCTAAATTATTTTCTATTGCTTCGATATACATACCATCATATAAATTTCCTATTAAGTAAGACGGAAAATATCCAAATGAACCTTCAGACCAATGTACATCTTGCATTAATCCATCAGCATCTCTTGATACTTCTACTCCTAAATATTCCTTCATTTTATTATTCCATGCATTAGGTAATTCATCTATACTTATTTCATTATTAAATATTGCTTTTTCTATTTCATATCTAATTATTATATGTAAGCAATATGTAAGTTCATCTGCTTCTGTTCTAATTAAACTTGGTACTACATAATTAAGTTCCTTAACAAATTCTTCTAAAGGTATATCAAGTTTTAATATTTCTTTTACTTTATCGTATATAGGTATCCAAAAGTTTATATTTCTACCTAATACATTTTCAAAGAATCTAGATTGACTTTCATGTAATCCATATAATTCTATTGCTTCATTTCTTATTTCTTCACTAGTATTTTGTTCAAATAGTGAGTGACCACCCTCATGGATTATAGTTGATACAAAAGATGTAGGATCATCAGTTTTACTAAACGCAATACGCACATCATTATTAACTAATTTATTCATAAATCCATGTGGATAAATGCCAAGAGATAAACCTTCCATATCTACACCAATATATTCAAGTAATACTTTAGCGCATTCTTTTAATTCATCAGTAGAATAGTTTCTTAAATAGTTCTTTTCTGGATAACTATCTTTTTTTACTCTTTGTATAAGTGGAATTAATTCCACTTTAAGTTCATCAAATAAACTATCTAATTCAGCTTGATGCATACCTGCTTCATGATAATCTAGCATAGCATCATATAAACTTAATTCAGGATTATAATATGTAAAGAATTGACGTGTTACATCTATTACTTGTTTTAAATATGGTTTAAATAGTTCATAATCATTTTTTTCTTTAGCGTCTTTCCATACTATATTTGCTTTAGAACATACTTCATTATATCTTTTTAAGAATTCTTCAGGTATTCTTTCATTTTTAATTAATGTTCTATAATTATTTAATGTTACTCTATAAAAATCAGTATTCTTATCCACTTCATTACTATTTAGATAATCTTCTAATAATTTTTTATATTCACTACTTGTACCTAATTTAAATAATTCTATTTGTAGTTCATTAATTAAATTTATTAAATAATCTTTTACTTTAGGTGGTGATTCTAACATTAGTTCCCAACGTAGAAGATTAATATTATAATTTTTCTTAAATAATATTTCGTTATATTCTTTTAATCTTTCTAACATTTTATCTCTCCTATCATATATAAATTATATCACAAAAAAAAGTAAGATTACTTCTTACTTTTTTACTTTTTCTTTATCTCTTTTAGATATAGTTAACATATAACTATGTTTACTATTATTTAATAATTCATTTATATCTATTGATTCAAATATTATACCTAGTTTATCATCTTTAAGTATGCTGGTATAATGACCAGCTAATTGTAATAAAGTATCTTTTGATTGAATTTGATAAAATCTACTAAACCAAAATTGGTTTAAATCATTTATATCTTCATTAAAGAAATTTATTAATCTTTTTATATCTGATTTCGTAATGTCACCAAATGCTTTCCTAACATTAAGGATGCACTTTTTATAATTAGAATGTCAAGAAAATTTATGATATAATAACTATGGGTGATTGAAATGGATTTAAATTCGTATAGAAAAAAAAGTGCTAACGATCAAATGTTAATCTATGGAGCTTTTGGTAATAGAAAAAATAATGTTTATGGATATAAATTTGATTTAGAAGAATTACTAAACCAATTTTCTCAAGATGGTTTTAGAGGTTTTATACAAAGAGGAAGAAGTATAAATGGTGCTCTTGAATATGGTGGATTTATGGTTATAACTGATAAACAATATATATTAGGTTATAATGCTAATTTAGGACAAGGTACTCATACATCTGCTTATGCAAATTGTATGTCTCTCTTAAAAGGTAATGATATAAATAATGATAATGATGTAATCTATTTAAGTTCAGAATGTCAAAAAAACTTTATAACAGTTAGATTTGTATATGAAAAGATGGGAAGAAATCTATATGGTACATGGGACTATGAAGGAAGAATATTATTTGATTTTGGATCACTAGATATAACTCCTGGAAAATTAAAAGCATTAGAAAATTTTTGTAATGAATATTCACAAGAATTTAAGTATATTACAGAATATTATAAATTTAAAATATTTTATTCATATTTAGATGGTGTACAAACAATAAATGATAAAATTATGGGTCAATTAGATGAAGATAAAAATGTATATGCAAATAGAGGAAGTTTTTTCCAACCAGAATGTCGTAGTTTAGAAGATGTATTAAACTTTGCAAGACGTAGATTAAATACTGAAGCAAAAAATACTTCAAGCGATGATGAAATAATTATTGGTGTTGCTAACGAACAAGTTAAGTCTTTATAGGTGATTATATGTATTTTATAATTATATCTATATTTTATTTTACTATATCAACTATATTACCAAGTATATTTTTATTTAAAAGAAAAAAAGAAATAATTGAAGTAAATAAAATAAAAATTTTAATAAATTATTTTTTAACAATTATATTACATACAGTTTTATTATTATGTTCATTTTATATAAGTACATATAAATATAAAACATTAGGTCCATGTGGTCTATTGTGTCAAGAGTATACAACAGATAATATATTTATTTTATTAGCGCTCTTAATAAACCTAATAAGTAATATTATATTTTATATATTAACTAAAAAGACATTAATAAAATTACTCAATACTAAGTTAAAATATATAATACTAATTGTATATATATTATTTGGATATTGTGCTTTATTATTTGGAATACTAACATTTTTTGGTTTTATGGGTATATATGTAATAAAGAATCCTATACTTTATATACTTAGAATTATTATTATATTATTACCACTGGTAATATATCCAATAGATATTATAGTTATAGACAAACTAAAAGCAAGAAAATAATTTCTTGCTTTTTTATTTTAAACTATAACTTTTAACTCCTTCGAAAGCGTTTTCTATTTGATATTTAATTTGATCATAGCCTATAAATTCACTTATTAAATTGTTAGACCAAGATACGCCATATTCACCATCAAACGTTGTAGGTATTACATAATCATTTATAGAATCTACACATTTATAACCAAAATTAACTACTTCATCAACGCTCATACCCTTATTATATTTATCAATTAAGATTTGAAGTAAGTAATAAGTAAATTGATCACTTAATAAATCTTCTTCTGAGCAAAAATAATCTCCCATTTGATATAATTGCTTTCTATTTTCTAAATCCATTAGATAATTTATAGGACTTTCACATCCAGCATTTTTCATTTTTTTCAAAATACTTTCTGTACCATTATTAACAAAGTCTGTAAAAGAAGTATTTGTACTTGTTAATATTAATTGAAGTGCAGCTATATATATATCATATGGTCCATCTACACCATTTTTTATACTATAAATTTTTTCTCCGGAAGCTAATACTGCAATAATTTCAGCTGTTGCTTCATCAAATACTAATCCTAATTCTATAGCATTAGAAGTTATATCACTAGTTTCAAAATTAGAATTATATAAAACTGTATAAAAATCAGAAAAACTTGTTTTAGCACCACCATTTAAATCAGTATATGCGCCAGTTAAAGCATGACCTAATACCTCATGATATAAAGTATATCTTAAATCATCACTATCATTTATATATATACTGTGTGATATACTATCAAATAAACCACCAATAGTATATTCTTCACTTAAGTTTTCATCTTTTTCAATTCGATTTTCAAAATTAATATTTTTTAAGTTATAATTTAATACCTCAAGATTAATATTAGGTAATTTTTTTTCTAAATTGTTAACTCCTTCTAATAATATATCTTTATAATTATCTTTAAAATCTCTACTTTTTATTGTTTCTTTAATATCATTCCATGTAACATTTTCTTCCCCAACAATACTACCAAATTTTTTTATAGTATCATATTTAGTTGCATGATAATATTCACCAGATGAAGAACATGCATCAAATTCCTCTACTTTATATAAAGAACCATCAAATTCATGTAAACTATCATCAACACTAGAAATTTCATATCCTAATTTATGTGCTCTAGTAATCTTACTATCACTATTATTTGTACTACAACCAGTAAGTATAGTAGCACCAATCATTCCAAATGGTATTAAAACCATTTTACCTTTTTTAATTATTCTCTTAATACTTTCTAAATTTATCATTTTACCCCCCTAATAATACTTTTTATTTTTCAAATTTTACATTATAATTTTCTCTATTAATTTTTAAGTATCCTACTACACCTGTATCATTTCCATTTTCATCATCATCGTGTACATCAAATACTATTTCATTATCTGTTACTTTCATTGTATTAGTATTAATTTTGTAATAAATATCATAATCAAATTCATAGTTTTCTCTTTTTACATATGAAGTTAACTCATCAATCATTTTTAATTCTTTACCAGTATCTAAATCAAATACTTCTAATGAATATCCTTCAGCCATTCCTGATACTACATAAAGTTTTCCATCTTTTTCTTCTAATGTTGGACAAGTAATTGTATTAACTTTTGGACTTACTTCCCAAACTTTTTCTCCTGTTTGTTTATCTAATGCTATAAAATGTGTTGTTTCATCTTCATCATTCCATTCATTCATATACACATATTTATCACCTTCTTCAGCTATTGTTGAATAACTATCAGAATTAAATGCTATATGACCAGCATCTTTTGACCATACAATTTCTCCATTAGCATCTTTAGCTTCAATCATCATTACATAATAATTGTCTCTTTCATATGTTTCAAAATCTACTTTTACTACCTCTTTAGAATTTGCTTCTACTTTTTCTTCGTAAGATACAAAATCCTCCTTACCAGTCATTTCATTTTCCTTTTCATTCTTACCACATCCAGTAACTAATGTTACTGCTACAAGCCCTAGGGCACAAACCTTAAATATTTCTTTTTTCATAATCTCTCTCCTTCTTTCATTTACCATTCTATTACTCATATTTTTCTAAATATTATTTATTTTGTTTCAAAATTGTAAAACTTTATTAAAATTCAAATTTTTCAATATCTAATGTTTCAGTTTCTTTTATTATATTACCAGTCTTACTATCAATTATTCTTACTAAATAACCTTCTCCCTCTGGATAACTCATGAATACTGCAAGTTTATTATTTTTTTCTTTTACTTCATAAATCCATCCATCTAAGCTTCTATCAGAAGTCCATAATTCTTTTCCTGTTTCAATATCATATGCACTCATTTCAGCATTAGTACTAAAATAATATGTATCTTCTCCTTGATATGATAACCAATTTTCTAAACCTATTCCATATGGAACATTTCCTAATTCAATTGTCCATACTGATTCTCCATCTTTTGTAGTAGCATTAATAAATAATCTAACAGTTTCATCGTTTATAATTTCTGTATCCATACCTACTTTTACTACTTTATTGTCATTTAAGTTTTCACTTAATTGAACTATTTCCTCTCTAGCAGTTTTATTTGTATCTACTTCCTTTTCATTCTTTCCACATCCAGTAACTAATGTTACTGCTACAAGCCCTAAGGCACATACTTTAAATATTTCTTTTTTCATTCTATTTCCTCCTCTTTCATTTACAATTCTATTACTCATATTTTTCTAAATAATATTTATTTTGTTTCAAAGTTGTTAAATATAATATAAATACAAAAAAAAACAAACTGTTTTCACAGTTTATTTTTTTAATGTAACTTCATAATTAGATAAATTTATATTTAATGTTCCAACATAACCTGTATCATGTCCATAATCATCTTTATCATGTACTTCAAATGTAATTTTGTTGTTTTCTACTTTCATTGTACTTGTAATTAAATCATAATATTCTTCAAAATCAAATCTTGATTCTTCTTTTTCTAAATATTTAGTTAATTCTATTTTCTTTAAATGTTTTCCATTGCTTAAATCAAATATGTCAAGTTCGTAATCTCCCATACCAGATTCAACATATAATTTATTATTATATTCCTTAAAAATAGCTGCTCCACCTAATACTTTTTTTGAATTAGTCCATACTATTTTACCAGTTTGAATATCGTATGCAGAAAAACTTTGACTATCTCCATAATAAAAATATTTATCTCCTTGTTCTGCTACTAAATCATTAAAATCTGTTCCACCTTTATCAGTATAAGTAAATGCATCCTTAGTCCATACTGTTTTACCATTAGCATCTACAGCATTTATATACATTTTTATTTTTTTATTTCCCATATCTTTTTGATCAAGTGATACTTTTACTACTTTGTTTGTTTTTACATTACTATTTTTTTCTTCTGTTTTATTACTATTGCTTTCTTTATTAATATCTTCTTCTATATTAATATTTGATTCTTCATTTACATTACTTTCTTTATCTAATACTATTTCTTGTTCATTACTTTTAGTAACCTTCTTAGTTGATTCATTTTCCTTACCACATCCAGTAACTAATGTTACTGCTACAAGCCCTAAGGCACATACTTTAAATATTTCTTTTTTCATTCTATTTCCTCCTCTTTCATTTACAATTCTATTACTCATAGTTTTCTAAATAATATTTATTTTGTTTCAAAGTTGTAAAATTTAAGTTATATGAAAAATAAACCTTTAATGGCTTATTTTTCATATTTAAAACTATAGTCATTATAATCTATTATTACAGTTCCTTTTTTTGCAATTTTTTCAGAATCATCATTTATTTTATTAATATCTATAAAGATTTTATCGTCTTCTTTTTTTATATTTTCGAAATCAAATGATACATATTCTTCAGCTTGATTACTGTTTGAAATTTCATACGGATTAAAAGCAATTTTATTACTTAGTGATTTTCCATTATTTATATCCATAACAAATAAATCTCCATCAGTAAAACCTTCTTGAATTATAAATAGTTTATCTTTATATTCAATCATATGATTGATTCCTGTAGAATAATTATTTCTATATGATTTTACTAATTTTCCTGTTTGTATATCTCTTAATTCTATTATTTCACCTTGAGCAAAATAAACATATTTTTCACCTTTATCAATGCTAATGTGTGCTCCTTCAGCAAATTTTGGTGCTAAACCTACATCAAATGCCCATATAATTTGATTATTACTATTTTTTGCTACTGCTATAATTTTATATTTTTCTGCTGCTAAATCTATAAATTCAAAATCTACAGTTTCTACAGTTCTATTTGTACCTTTATATAATACTACTTCAGAGTTTGAAGCATTAAGTGCTGTTTCACAATTTTCCATAGATGATTTAAAAAAGCCTTCACTAGTAACAATTAATTTATTTTCTTTAGCATAATCATCAAATAATTTTCTTAAATTTATAGTTTCTTCTAATGATTCTTTTATTTTTTTACCTATTTCTTTCATATTTGTTTTATCATTATTTTCTGATGATTGAAATACTGATATATATTCTTTATCAATTTTTATCAGTAATACATATTCATAAACAGGTTTTGTATAACCTTCACCATCTAAAGTTATTATTGCTTCATAAATATCATCTTCATCTGTTAATATATTAATATTTGTAACATCTGGATTATAAGATGTTAACATTCCTAAAACATCATTATATTCTTCTGTTAAAGATGCTTTAGTTTTAAACTTGTAATATTCAATACTATAATATTCTTTTTTTTGTTGTAATTCTTCTGCATATTCAATACTTTCTTCATTCTTTTTTATTTTTTCAACATCTTTTTTGCTTCCACATCCTGTAACTAATGTTACTCCTATAAGACATAAGGTACATAGTTTAAATATTTCCTTTTTCATAAATCTCCTCCTCTTTACAAATACAATTCTATTACTAATTCTTTTCATAAAATTTTTAAAATTGTTTCAAAGTTGTAAATTATTTAGGAAATATTAAAATAAAAGTACTTCCAACATCTACTTTTGATTTAATATCTAGTTTTCCACCATGTAATGACATTACTTTTGTTACTATTGATAAACCAAGTCCTGCACCTCCATGAGCTCTAGATCTTGCTTTATCTACTCTATAAAAAGGTTCTACTATTTTACTTATTTGTTCTTCTTCTATACCTTTTCCATTATCTATTACTTCTATATACTTATTATTTAAATCTTCATAAGTATGTATCTTAACCTCTTTATTTTCTTCAGATATTTCAATAGCGTTTCTTACTAAATTAGATATAGCTAAACTTACTAGCATTTTATCACACTTTAATTCATCTATATTATTATCTATTATTAAATTTATATTTTTATCTTCTACTTTAGCTTTTAATTCTTTTTCTAGTTCATCTAATATATTATTTAATTTATTATCTTGTATATCTAATTCATTATTAGATTTATATGATATAGCAAGTAATTTTTTATACATATCAGATATTCTATTTGTTTCACTTTGTATATATTGTAAATATTTTACTCTTTGTTCTTCACTTAATTCAGCATTCTCAAGTAATTTAGAATAACCATATATACTTGTAAGTGGAGTATTCATTTCATGTGATAAATTATCTATAAATAATTGTTTACTATCTATCATTTCTACTAATTCATCTTCTCTTTTTTGTAATTCTTTACTCATTATATTAAAGTCTTTAGATAATTGTCCTATTTCATCTTTTCCTTCTTTTAAGGAAATATCAAAATTACCTTGTGATAATTTATTCATTTCTTTTTTCATTTTAAATAATGGTCTAGTTAATGTTTTAGATATGATATACGCTACAAACATTATAATTATACTCATTATAAAAGTTATGATTGAACAAAGTTTAATCATATTATTTTTATCTTTATACACTTCTTCTATATCTCTTATATATATAAGTGTATTATTATCATCTAATTTTAATCCTAAATATGAATAATGTCTATTATTTACTTTTTTAATACTTGATGTATAACTATCATTATCAACATCTAACATAGCTTCATCTACATTTTTAAATGTTTCATTATTTGTATATACAAATTTTTTATTATTGTATAACATCATATATTTTCCATTTTCATTGTAATAATTACCTGCTAAATCAATTATTTTCATATAATCATATCCACTATAGATACTTAATGTATTTTGTAAACTATCTTCAATATTATCTAATTCACCAGTATATATATTTATTTTAGATTTTATATTATTATCAAAACTTCTATTAATTAAAAAATATGATAAAGTTACTATAACAATAATTGTAGGTATTATTATTCCTAAAAATATTTTTACCGATAATTTCATATTAATCTTCCTTCATTTTAAATCTATATCCATATTTAAATACAGTTATTATAGAATCATCTAAATCTAATTTCTTTCTTAATCTAGTAATATGTATATCTATAGTTCTAGTATCTCCTAGATATTCATAACCCCAAACCATTTCTAGTAATTTTTCTCTAGATAAAGCAAGATTCTTATTACGTATTAATACTTCTAATAAATCAAATTCTTTAGTAGTAAGTTCTACTTCTTCTCCATCCATCAATACTGTTCTTTCATTAAAATCAATTTCTAAATTTTTATATTTAAATGTTTCATTATTTTTACTACTTCTTCTAAGTACTACTTCTACACGAGCAAGTAACTCCATTGGATCAAATGGTTTAGTAATATAATCCTCAGCACCTAATTTTAATCCCTTTACTTTATCTATTGTAGAATCTTTAGCTGTTAAAAATATTACTGGTATATTTCTTTTTATAAATTCATCTACTAATTCAAATCCATCCTTACCAGGTAACATTATATCAAGTAACACTAAATCTGGTTTAAATTTATCTACTATATCTAAAGCCTTATTACCATCTTCTGCTTCATCACAGTTATATCCTACTATTTCTAAGTTAACTCTAATTAACTCTCTTATTTTATCTTCATCATCTACTATAAGTATTTTTTTCATACAATCACCAAATTCATTATAACAAAAAAAGAGTAATATTACTATTACTCTTTTTTTGGTTTATTATTATACAACAATTCTATTATACTTATTCCATATTTCATCTCAAAGTCTTTACTACTCATAAAGAAGTCACTAATTAACATTTCATTACTATCTATATAATTTATATTATTATCTATAAAATAATTAAGCATAGATTTAAATAAACTACATGGTATTCTATCTATATATTTCTTATTCTTTTTATAATCTATATTATATTCATTACATAATTGTTCTATATTAGATTTATTATTTTTATTATCCAAAAATTCTGATATTAATTTAGCTTTTTCGTTTCCTTGATGTGCTAATTCTTCTATTTTTTCTTGATTATTTTTTCGATTAAGCCATGCTCCTATTACTGTTTCATTACTAAATCTTTCTTGACAGTGAGTATTTGGCATTTTTCCTGTTTTCAAATATATTTCATATATTTCTTCTACTGCTTGTTCTATAGTAAAATTCCAACTTAATTTTTCTACTATAATTCCTGCTTTTTCATTTCCTTGTTGTGCTAATTCTTTTATTTTTGTTTGATTATTTTTTTTATTAATCCATGATCCTATTGTTGTTCCATTGCTAAATCTTTCTTGACAATTAGTATTTGGCATTTTTCCTGTTTTTATGTATATTTCGTATATTTCTTCTATTGCTTGTTCTATAGTAAAATTCCAACTTAATTCTTCTTCTATAACTTTTGCTTTTTCATTTCCTTGTTGTGCTAACTCTATTATTTTTGCTTGATTATTTTTATTATTAAGCCAATTTCCAATTATTTTCCCAGTGCTAAATCTTTCTTGACATTGAGTATTTGGCATTTTTTCAGTTTTTATGTATATTTCGTATATTTCTTCTACTATTTGTTCTATAGTAAAATTCCAACTTAATTCTTCTTCTATAACTTTTGCTTTTGCATTTCCTTGTTGTGATAATTCTTTTATTTTTGCTTGATTATTTTTTTTATTAATCCATCCTCCTATTGTTGTTCCATTACTAAATCTTTCTTGACTCATTGTATTTGGCATTTTTCCTGTTTTTAAATATATTGCGTATATTTCTTCTACTGCTTGTTCAACTGTTAACACTATTTTTTCTTGATTTAATTTTAACTCATCAACTATAACTTTTGCTTTTTCATCTCCTTGTTGTGATAATTCTTTTATTTTTGCTTGATTATTTTTATTATTAATCCATCCTCCTATTAATGTTCCGTTACTAAGTCTTTCTTGACTCATTGTATTTGGCATTTTTCCTGTTTTTAAATATATTTTGTATATTTCTTCTACTACTTGTTCAGCTGTTAACACTATTTTTTCTTGATCTAATTTTAACTCATCAACTATAACTTTTGCTTTTGCATTTCCTTGTTGTACTAACTCTATTATTTTTGCTTGATTATTTTTATTAGTAAGCCAATTTCCAATTATTGTTCCTGTGCTAAATCTTTCTTGACATTTAGTATTTGGCATTTTTCCTGTTTTTATGTATATTTCGTATATTTCATCTACTATTTGTTCTATTGCTAATGGATTTAATCCATTTTTTATATTTTGGAGTATCTCAAATATAGCTTCATTCTCTACTGTTATATCAAATGATACATCAACTAATTCTCTAGTAATTTTTGTAGGTATTCCTTTTTCTTGTCTTTCTTTTATTCTTGTCTTTAAATTATCTTTTAATTCTTTTATATAATCTATATTACCTACTAAAT
>Ga0310691_10006854_pt1 | contig 12058 bp, 4 predicted proteins | sample 176DNAGHGlowgp2_FD_203887 | JGI IMG/M metagenome (GOLD analysis project Ga0310691, IMG submission 203887) | Sheep rumen microbial communities from Palmerston North, Manawatu-Wanganui, New Zealand - 1766 DNA GHGlow gp2 (v2) (version 2) | ecosystem: Host-associated > Mammals > Digestive system >... | reverse complement strand
TGAGCGCGGTCATGTCGAGCGAGAAGATCGTGCGGCCCTTGAGCGTCTCGGGGACGTCGCCGCGCACGATGCGCTGCGCGAGGCCCTCGACGATGGCGGTCTTGCCGACGCCGGGCTCGCCGACGAGCACCGGGTTGTTCTTCGTCTTGCGCGAGAGGATGCGCGTCACGGCGCGGATCTCCGCGTCGCGGCCGATCACGGGGTCGAGCTTGCCGGCCTTCGCGAGGGCGACGAGGTCCGTGCCGTACTTCTTGAGCGCCTCGTACTTCTCCTCGGGCGTGTCGCTCGTGACGTGCTGGTTGCCGCGGACGGACTTGAGGGCCGCGAGGACGGCGCTCTCCGTGACGCCCGCGCGGCGCAGCGCCTCGGCGACGCCGGACGCCTTCGCCTCCGCGACCATCGCGAGGAGGACGTGCTCGACGCTCACGTATTCGTCGCCCATGCGCCGGGCGGTCTCCTCCGCGGCGGCGAGGACGCGGGAGAGCTCCTGCGAGACGTAGACCTTGCCCTGCTCCGTCGCCGAGCCGGGGCCGGAGACGGACGGGATGCGCGCGAGCAGCTCCTCCGCCTTCGCGCGGAGGTCCGCGGCGGAGGCGCCGGTCTTCTCGACGACGCGCGGCGCGAGGCCGTCCTCCTGGGCGAGGAGGGCGGCAAGGACGTGCGGCGTGTCGATTGCCTGGTGGTTGCGGCGCGCGGCCTCCTGCTGGGCGGCCTTCAGCGCCTCCTGGACCTTCTGGGTGAGATTGTCGTTCATGGTGAAAATTCTCCTTTGCATCCCTTGAAGCATTCCTCATGCCGACTTCGGGCACCCGCTTCACGTGGCGGGGTAGGGGTTGTTTCCCGCACCACGCCAACACCACGCCCAATTCTGTCATTTTCAGTTGCTTTTATATCTTTTATTCATTTTTCAATAACTTGCGTTAATATTTTAAAGGGGTCTGTCCCCTTAATATGCTCCTAAATATGCCTTTCCGGGGATTTGGAGACCGCTGCCTCCACCGGGAGGGTTGTCAAATTGGAACATTTTGTCACAGTTGATATGAGACAACAAGAACCAGTATAAATGGTGGCATTGTCTTTCGACCGAAACCGTCCGACGATTGCTTTTCGTCGTAGAAGCAGATTCTCCGACCGTGTTTAAAACATTGGTTCCTGGGAGCGGAGCCGCGCCGCCGGGCCTGTTTGCGAGAAATGCTAGAACGCAGCGTTGACGATCGGCAGGAAGGGCACGGGGCCTTCCGTGATGACATTGCAGAGACCGATCTGGACGCCGTAGAAGGTTCGCGCCTGGTTCCAGACGCCGAGCTGCAGCCCCGTGCCGGAGTCGCAGACGTTCACGAAGCCGATCTGCGCGCCGTTCATGACGCCGGTCCGCGGCGAGGCGTCGAGGTCGAGGCAGACGTTCACGCCGCCGATCTGAAGACCGTCGAGCGCATCGGAGCGCGAGGCGAGGGCGACCTGCGCGCCGCGGACGCGGTCCGCCTCGGCGTAGCCGCCAATCTGGACGCCCAGAAAGTCGTCGGACAGGGCGACGTAGCCGAACTGGAGGCCGCGGAAATCGCGCGCGCGGGCGGCGATGCCGGCGAGCTGGAGGCCGTAGGATGGCTCGTCCCCCGCCGCGGTGCCGAAGAGTCCTCCGAGCTGGACGCCGCGCAGCGTTCCGCGCGAGACGGCCGACAGTCCGCCCAGCTGCAGCCCCGTCGTGTCGCCGCCCACGAGGTCGAAGAGGCCGATCTGGACGCCGGTTTCGTCGCCGATCGTATGTCCGGCGAACAGGCAGACGTCGAGACCGGAGACGTTCCGGTTCTCGGCCGAGATGAGGGCGAGGCGGAGTCCGATCACGTCGACGTTCCCGTCGCCGATCTGCAGACGCGGATCGATGGCGAGTTCGGCGATCTGGGGGATGCCGTCCCCGCCCTCGTCCGCCTCCATCACCGCGCCGAGCATCTTGTTGTTCCGGCCGAACTGGCCGGACGCGACGAACGGCGCCGGCGGGATGTCCTGCAGCGCGCGGGACGACTCGCGGAAGCCGACGTAGAACGACTCGCCGACGTCGAAGAGCGTGTAGCCGCCGACCACGACGGCGCCCACCCCGGCGATCGCGCCGACGAAGACGAGCGGCGAAGCGGCTCCGGCGTAGAGGGCGCCCTCGCAGACGGAGCCGAACGATTCGGCGCGCGAGGGGGCGGGCGCGGCGGCGAGCGCGGCGCAGGCGGCGAGGGCGAGAAGGCGAACGGAGCGGACGGGACGTTTCATGGCGTGACGGAACGGGGTTCGAAGGCGAGGATGAGGCGTTCGTTTTCCATCCGACGAATCTTCCGGCCCGATTATTCACTCTTTTTGCGTCCGCGGACCGAGCCGGGCGCGGAAGCCCGCGCCGCCAACGGCGCAACGGAGTGCCGCGAATGACCGCAAAACGTCATTTTCCGCTTCCTTCGCCGCTTGCGTTGTGCTAGAATCCGCGGCGAAATTCCGCATGGCGGCGCATCGCCCACCAGCCGAAAGGACCTTCCATGAAACCGTCCGCGTTCCTGCTTCTTGCCCTTGCGGCCCTCGCCCTTCCGTCCCCCGCCGCCCAGACCGGCCACGCGGTCTACCGCCCCGGCCTCACCCAGGCGCGGATCCCGTTCCCGTCAGCAATGGGCTACCTCACGGCCTATGACGGCGTGCCGAACCTTGCGTCGAACCTCCTCGCGAACGCCGACGCCTCGTGGCTCGACCGCACGCTCGACGTCTTCAAGGACGGCGAGCACTCCAACAATGCGACGAATCCCGTTTCCGGAAAGGCATGGCCGTGGCTCATCGAGCACAACCACGGCGTGTTCGCCTACGAGGGCGAACTGTTCGTCGAAGAAGGCGTCGAATATTCCTTCTACGGCCGCGCCGACACCGGCGAAGCGCTCGTCGTGGACGGGGAGACGGTCGTGTGGCAAGGAGTCAACAGAGGCTGGCAATACGGCCCGGCAATCCACAGGCGATGGACGGCGCCGAAAACCGGCTGGGTTCCCTTCAACGGCTGGCTCTGGAGCTGGAACGGCGAGTTCGGAACCCAGTGGAGCGAATGGTCCCTGCAATACAACCTGCAAGGCGTGATCGTCACGTTCCTCGACCCGTCGGACCGTCTTTCCGACCGATCCGAATCCCTCAACGCCTGGCTGGAGGAGAACCGGGGGCTGACGAATGTCTGGCAGCGTTTCGCCGACCCCGGCGACGGCACGTTTCTTCGCACTGTGACGACGAACCGATTCACGACGGTCGGCGCGGCCGAGGCCGTTTCAGGCGGCCGCACGTTTGAGCTCTCGTTCGAGGGCGTCCCGACGAACGCCACGCTCGTCGCGTTCACGGGTCCCTATGACGGCGGACACGTCACGTCGGAGTGGGCGACGGTCTCCGTCCCTCTCGCACAGGTCCCCGCCGGCGATTCGCCGGCAACCGTGACGGTCCCGCTCGCCGATGACGCGAAGGTTCTTCGCTTCCGACTCGCCACAGATTCGGACATCCCGGCCGACGGCATCCATCCCTTCGAGGAATGGACCGAGATGATCGCCGTCTCTCCCTCGCCGGTCGTTCGCCTCGACTCCGCCGTCCCCGGCTACACGAACGTCGTCGTGTCGGGATCCTTCGGTTCGTTCGGCCTTGACGGCGAGTCTGGCGCCGTGACGGTCGAGATCGCCGCCGCGGACGACGCGGCCTTCGTCGATCCCGTCGCCACGACGAACCTGCCAGCCGTTTCCGTTCTCGGTGCGTTCTCGGCCGAAATCTTCGGCCTTGCGACGAACACGGCATATCTCGTCCGCGCGAAGGCGACGAACAATTTCGGCGTCGTCGGCGTATCGACCGCGTCCGCGTTTCATACGGCCGAACCCGGTCCAGCAGCCGTGTCCCTCGCCGTGACGATCGCCGCGTTCCAGGCCGCGACGCTTGCGGCGTCCGTCTCCGACTGGGGCGGCGGCTCGTGGGAAGCCACGGCATGGATCGACGTTTCGGCGGACACGGACTTTCCGGCCGGGTCGACGCAGACGCTCGGACCCCTCGCGCTTTCCGGGCGACTCCCTGTTGCGGCGCCCGCCACGGCGACGGGTCTTGCCCCCGCCACGGGCTACTTCGCCCGCACCCGCGTCGTGAACTCATGGGGCCTCGAAACCGTTTCGGAGGCGATTCCTTTCACGACGTCCTCCGACCCGATCCACTTCCCCGAGCCGACGGTGACGGCCGACAAGGGGCGCGTGTCTTCCTCGCTCGCGCCGACGTTCGTCGCGGACGGCGCGGTCTACAACGTGGTTCTCTACGCCAAAGGACCCGGCTACGAAGGAACGTGGCCAGAGTCAGAGTGGAAAGACCAATCCACGGTCAACTACGACGGTCCGTTCGAATGGAGTCGCGCGAGCGCGGCGGGCCAGGAGGTCCTGATCCGCTACACGATCGACTGGAGCTACCCCGACCTGGGCACGTCCGGGCAGATTGTTGTTTCGAACACCACGGCGGCCAAACTCGCCGACTACACCATCACGAGCATTCCCGCAATCGATCCAGCGAACGGCGGCGTCTACCTGCGTCCCGGGGAAACGGTTGAAATCCACACGTCCGCCGGCGCGCGCCTCGACTGGCACACCAACGCCGTTCTTTCGATTGCGCCGACGAACGGCGTCTTCCTTCTCGAGGCGCTCGAACCTGGCGCGACGCTCCTATACGAATCGGGCGCCGATGGAAAACCGAACGGCGTCACGGGCCAGACGATCGTCCTGCCTGCCGACGACCCCGCCGGCGGCATCTACATCCACCGCGGTTTTGAGGACTGGACATGGACCGACCCGGACGCATGGGAGATGGTCGTCGAGGGCCCCCAGGGTTATCCGGACGCCCCCGGCGCGGTCGCCTACGTCGTCTCCCCCCAGATTTCGGAGGCGTCCGGACCCTCCGACCACTCGATCGAGATCACGAAGCCGATCACGCTCGGCTTCCTCGCCGTCGGACAGCTCGGCCGGATCCACCACTACTACAACGACAAGACGCAGTTTTATCTGCAGTTCGAAGACAAGATGGCGGCGGGCGGCGCCTTTCGCTTCGAGACGGGCGATGGCTCGCCCTCGTGGATCCGCCTTCTCGGACACTGCTACGTGACAAGCCCGGTCAAGATGAACGTGCCCGTCACGCTTGCGAACGACCTCGACCTCGACGCGCTCGGGCGCATTCCCGACAGCGACGGGTGGAAGAGCTGGCGCGACCACGGGTTCAAGATCGGGGCGCCGCTGGACTTCGGCCCCTACACGTTCCGGACGATCCGCGACACCTATTACTACGGCCGCTGGAACCTGTATTCGCGCGGGTTCATCACAATCAACGACGACATTCGCGGTTCGGGAACGATCCGACTCGAGGCGGACACCGCCGTCGGCATGAACGACGGCAGCGACGCCTACCGTCTCAAGTCGTTCACGGGCGTCTGGGATGTCGCCAACGGGCAGTTCAACACAACGGGATATGGCGGCAGCGGACTGTCTTTCGGCGACGCCTGCCTCGGCAACGCCAGCGAAATCATCTTCCGCGGCGCATGGCATCCGGCCGACGCGTCCGAGAACAAGGGCGCACATGCCCGTTCGGGACAGAGCGGAGAAGGAGCCTGGACGAACGACTGGCGCGGCATCCTCCCGTCCAAGGTGACGCTCGACGGCGGCTGGATCGTTCTTGGCCCGCGCGGCGGGACGATGAGCGCCGACGCGAAAACCGCCTACCAGGCGACCGGCATCCGCCGCGCGCATTACGAGATCGGGGAACTGATCGTTCCCGCCGGCCCGCAGGGACGGCTGGAAACAGCCCGGTACGGAAGCACGGTGGACTACCCGGACAACCTCGTCGACGTCACGAACCTCGTGATGGACGCGAACGCCGTTCTTTCCTTCACCCTCGCCGACTCTTCCGGACCCGTTCTGAACGAGGTGTTCATCCACAACGATCCTCCATCCTTCTACGCGGATCCGGACGAGGACGTGCAGTTCCTGCCCCAGCTTTTCGCGAACTACGAAGCGGACACGAACGACAAGCTGATCTTCCGGGACTCCAACACGGGCAAACTGGAGACGCGCTCGGCCTCGGCTGACGGAACGAAGTATCGCCGGTTCGCCGCGGCCGCGACGCTCGCGAACGGCGATTCGTTCCGCTCGATGCAGGTCGCGAAAGACGTGGCCGTGTCGTTCGCGGACGGCGCGACCGTCGGGAATCTCGGCGGCTACCTCGACCTGCGCGGCGGCGCGGCGGTGGGTCCGCCCGCGAACGCGGCGAGTGCGACGTCGACACTTGACTTCGGTGATGCGGTTGCACGGGTCTACGTCGGCAAGCGGGCGGACACCGCTACGATCGAGTGCAAACTCCGCGGTTCGGCCGGCTTCGTAAAGGGCGGTAGCGGCATCCTCGCGCTCGGCGCGTCGGCGGAGGGCGTCGCGGGCGGCGTCCGGATCGCGGGCGGGACGCTCGCGCTCGGCGCGCGGGACGGCGAGGGCAAGATCGCACCGGGCCGCGTCGCGGGCGACGTCCGCGTCGAGGCGGGGTCGCGGCTCGTCGTGCGGGACAAGGCGTCGTTTGCGCCGGGCGTGCGGCTGTTCCTGAACGACCGCGACTGGATCCCGTCCTACGCCCATGTCCGGCTGGAGAGCGACGCCTCCGCCGCGAAGCTCTTCGTCTGCGGCGAGGCGATGCCGAACGGCTACTACGGTTCGTCCGAGGCCGCCCTCGTCCATTCCGACATCAACGTCGACGACGTGCACTTCGAGGGCCCCGGGGTCCTCTGGGCCGGCGTCCGCCCGACGATGATGATCTTCCGGTAGCCCTCGCTTCCGCCGGCTTTGCGGTGCAAGCCCCCGTCTTCCTCCTCCTGCTCCTTCCCGCGCTCGCGGCACTGCCGCTCGCGAGGCGAGGCGGACGCGTCCGCGCCGCGCTGGCGGGGGCGACGCTGCTTTCGCTCGTGCTCGCGCTCGCACGACCGGTCGTGCGGATTCCGCGGCGGGCCGGAACGGTCGTCGTCGTCGCCGACCGCAGCGCATCGCTCCCGCCCGCGGAGCGCGACGCGCAGAAGGCGCTCCTCGACGCCGTCGCCGCGCGCCGCGCCGAGGGCGAGAGGCTCGGCGTCGTCGCGTTCGGCGAGACGGCTGCCGTCGAGCAGGCGCCGCAGCCCGCGCCGTTCGCCGGATTCCGCGCCAGCCCCGGCGCGGAGGGCTCCGACCTCGACGCCGCGCTGGACCTCGCGCTCTCGCTCGTCCCGCCGCGCGACGAGGCGCGCATCCTCGTTCTCTCCGACGGACGCGCGACCGGCCCCGACCCGCTTGCCGGCGCCGCGCGCCGCGCCGCCGCGCGCGGCGTCCCGGTCGACGTCCGTGCGCAGACCCCGCCGCGCGCCGGCGACACCGCCATCGTCCGCGTCGACGCCCCGCTGCGCCTCCGCCCCGGCGAGCCGCTCCTCGCCACGGCGTGGATCTCCTCGCCCGCGCCGCAGACGCTCGCCTACGCGTTCCACCGCGACCGCGAGCTCGTCGCCCGCGGCACGCGCGCCGTCCCCGCCGGCCTCTCCCCGATCTCCTTCCGCGACCTCCCGCGACCCGAGGGCGTCTCGGCGTACACCGTCGCCGTCGCTCCCGCGACGGAAGTTGAAAGTGCAAAGGGTAAAGGGAACAGTTCTCCGTCGACCCAAACAAACTTTACCCTTTCAACTTTACCCTTTCAACCATCCGATCCCGTCCCGGAGAACAACGCCGCGCGCTTCCTCGTCTCGCGCGAGGGGGCCAAGCCGCTGCTCGTCGTGCCGGCGTCGGAGAAGTCCGGCCTTCCGGCGCTGCTGCGCGGCGCGGGGGTGGCGCTGGAGACGCGCACGCCGGCCGAGCTCGACCTCTCGCCCGCGTCGCTCGCGGCGTGGTCGGGCGTCCTCGTCGAGAACCGCCGCGCCGACGACTTCGGGCCGGTCGGGCTCGCGAACGTCGCCGCCTGGGTGCGCGACGCGGGCGGCGGCCTCGCGCTCACCGGCGGACGCAACGCGTTCGGGCCCGGCGGCTGGCACAAGTCGCCCGTCGAGGACATCCTCCCCGTCTCGCTCGAGCTCCGGCGCGAGCACCGCAAGTTCCCGATGGCGATCGCCGTCGCGCTCGACCGCTCCGGCTCGATGACGATGCCCGTCGACGGCGGCCGCACGAAGATGGACCTGGCGGACCAGGCCACGGCCGAGGTGCTCGACATGCTCGCGGACGACGACCGCATCGCCGTCTGGGCGGTCGACACCGCCGCGCACCTCGTCGTTCCGATGCAGAGCGCCTCGTCCGCGCGCGCCGAGCGCAAGAGGATACTCTCCATCGAGTCGATGGGCGGCGGCATCGACGTCGAGGCGGCGGTGACCGCCGCGCTCGCCGCGCTGCGCGCCTCCGACGCGCCCATCCGGCACCTCGTCGTCTTCGCCGACGCCGCCGACGCGGAGAACCCCGGCCTCTCGTTCGAGATGGCGCGCGCCGCGCGCGACGCCGGGATCACCGTGAGTGCGATCGGCCTCGGCACCGACCACGACTCCGACTCGCGGGTGCTGATCGACCTGGCGGACGCCGGCGGCGGCCTCTGCGCCTTCACCGAGGACGCCGGCGAGCTGCCGCGCCTCTTCGCGCAGGACACGATGCTCGCCGCGCGCGACGTCATGGTCACGAACCCCACGATTCCGCGCTTCACCGCCGCGCTCCCGCAGCTCTCCTCGCGCCTGCCGCTCTCCGGCGCGCCCGCCGTCGGCGGGTACGACCTCACGTACCTCCGACCCGAGGGCACCGCCGCAGCCCTGACGACCGACGAGAACGAGGCCCCGCTCCTCGCCTTCCGCCCCGTCGGCGCCGGCCGCACCGCGGTCTTCACCGGCGAGGCCGACGGCGACCTCGCCGGCCCCTTCGCCCGCTGGGAGCACGCCCCCGAGCTCCACGCCGCCCTCGCGCGTTTCGCCGCCGGCGCCTCCGAGACCTCCCCCGCCGGCCCCGCCTTCCCCCTCGCGATTCCGACGCTCACCCCCTCCTCCCTCGACATCGACCTCTACCCTCCGACCCTTTCAACCTCTTCAACCCTTTCAACCACTTTACCCTTTACACTTTCCACTTTCAACTTGACCGTCCTGCGCACCACTTCCTCCGGCCGCACGCGGTCCGAGCGCGTTCCGCTCGAATGGACCGCGCCCGACCGCCTCTCCGCATCGATTCCGCTGCACGGCGGCGACACGGTCCTGCCCGTCCTCTCCGACCCCGCCACGGGCGCGACGCGGACGCTCCCGCCGGCGCGCCTGCCGTATTCGCCGGAATACGCGCCGGACCCGGACGGCGCGGGCGAGGCGCTCCTCGGATCGCTCGCCGACCTCACCGGCGGGCAGCGCCTCGCCGATCCGGCCGCGGTCTGGGCGCTCCTTCCGCGCGAACCCGTCCCCTTCGAGCTCGCGCCCTTCCTCTACCTCCTCGCCGCGCTGCTGCTGCTCCTCGACATCTTCGACCGCCGCACCGCGTTCCTGTCGCGCCGCGTGGCGGCGCGACAGGAACGCAAGTTTGAAAGGGTTGAAGAAGTTGAAACGGTTGAAGAGGTTCCCAACCGCCGACAATCGGTCCCCTCCGCTCCTGCAACCCCTGCAACCCCTTCAACCTCTTCAACCCCTCCGGCGGCCCCGCCGCCGGAGGATCCCTTCGCCCGCGCCAAGCGCCGCTCCGCCTCCCGCACGCGCGGAGGGTGAGGTCATGGAACCGCGCTAGGCGAGGAGGGAGTCGAGCTCGGCGAGGACGCGGGCCGCGGTGAAGCCGAACTTCTCCGCGAGGACCTTGGCCGGGGCCGATTCGCCGAAGCGGTCGAGGCCCAGGACGCGCCCGCCGGCGCCGGTCCAGCGCTCCCAGCCCATCGTCGCGCCCGCCTCGACGGCGAGGCGCCGCGTGCAGGAGGGCGGCAGGACGTCGTCGCGGTAGTCCTGCGGCTGCTCGGCGAAGAGCGCCCAGGAGGGGAACGACACGACGCGCACGTTGCGGTCGGGGCGCGCCTTCGCGGCCTCGAGCGCGAGGTGCACCTCGGAGCCGGAGGCCATCAGGATCGCCTCGGGCGCGCCGGTGCCGTTCTGCCAGAGCGTGTAGGCGCCCTTCGCGACGAGGGACGCGGGCGGCAGCTGCGAGCGGTCGAGGACCGGGAGGTTCTGGCGCGAGAGCAGGATCGCCGAGGGGCCGGTGCGGCGCGCGAGCGCGGCGAGCCAGGCGGCGGCCGTCTCGGTCGCGTCGGCCGGGCGGAGCTCGGCGACGTTCGGCGTGGCGCGCAGCGCGGCGAGCTGCTCGACGGGCTCGTGCGTGGCGCCGTCCTCGCCGACGGCGTAGGAGTCGTGGGTGAGGACGTGGACGGCGGGCAGCTCCGAGATCGCGGCGACGCGCAGCGCGGGCTTCATGTAGTCGGCGAAGACGGCGAACGTGGCGGTGTAGGGGACGAACCAGCCGTCGGCGAGGATGCCGTTCTGGATCGCGGCCATGCCCAGCTCTCGGACGCCGTAGTGGATGTTGCGGCCGGAGAAGTCGCCGGGCGCGAGCGCGGGGTAGGCGTCGAGCCAGGTCTTGTTGGAAGGCGCCAGGTCGGCCGAGCCGCCGACGAGCCACGGCAGGCCCGCGGCGAGCGCCTGGAGGACCTTTCCGGAGGCCGCGCGCGTGGCGACGGGCTTGGCGGGGTCGAAGGCGGGCAGGCGGCCGGGGAGGTCGTCGGGGATCTCCTTGCGCGAGAGGGCCTCGAAGAGCGCGGCGCGCTCCGGGTCGGCGTCGAGCGCCTTGCGGAGGGCGCGGGCGGAGCGGAGCGCCGCGCGGTGCATCTCGGCGGCGCGCCTCTCCCAGAGGGCGCGGACGTCCTCGGGGTCGTAGAAGGAGACGTCGGGCGGGAGGCCGAGCGCCTGCTTGGCGAGGCGCAGCTCCTCCTCCCCGAGCGGCTCGCCGTGGACCTTGGCGGTGCCGGCGCGGTTGGGGGAGCCGAAGCCGATGACGGTGCGGCAGACGACGAGCGTCGGGCGGTCGGAGCGCTTCGCCTTGCGCAGGGCCTTGTCGACCGAGGCCGGGTCGAGGCCGTCGCAGTCCAGGACGCGCCAGCCGTAGGCCTTGAAGCGCGCGGGGGTGTCGTCGGCGAAGGCGAGGCCGACGTCGCCCTCGATCGAGATCTTGTTGGAGTCGTAGAGGACGACGAGCTTCGCGAGGCGGAGGCGGCCGGCGAGGGACGCGGCCTCGTGCGAGATGCCCTCCTCGAGGTCGCCGTCGCCGCACATCACGTAGACGTGGTGGTCGAAGAGGGGCTTCTCGCCGGGGCGGTTGAAGCGCGCCTCCATCATCGCCTCGGAGATCGCCATGCCGACGCCGTTGGCGAGGCCCTGGCCGAGCGGTCCGGTGGTGACCTCGACGCCGACCGTGCGGGTGCGCTCGGGGTGCCCGGGCGTGATGGAGCCCCACTGGCGGAACTGCCGGAGGTCGTCGAGCGAGACGGGGAAGCCGGCCTCGTGGAGGAGCGCGTAGAGCAGGGCCGAGCCGTGGCCGCCGGAGAGGACGAAGCGGTCGCGGTCGTGCCACTTCGGGTCGCGGCCGGAGACGCGGAGGTGGTTCATCCAGAGCGTGGCGGCGGCGGCGGCCATGCCGAGGGGGAGGCCGGGGTGGCCGGAGTTGGCGGCCTGGACCTCGTCGGCGGCGAGGCCGCGGAGGACGTTGGCGGCGCGGAGGATTTCTGCGGAGTCGAATGCGTGCATGGTGGAGTCTCCGAAAGCGGAATCGTCGCGGAAGTCGCGACGGGCGGCTATCCTACCACAGATTGTCCGCCGCGCCAACCATCCGGCGGCGGCGCGTTTTTCATCTTGAATTCTTTCTCGGAATGGGGTAACATCTGACGCGAAACACGGCGAACGCGCCCCGCGTGGGGTGCGCCCCCCGCCGCCGAGAGGTCTTGACATGAAGAGATTCCACATCAAGGGCGCCCGCGCGCTCGTGGCCGCCGCCACCGCGTTCGCGGTCTCGTTCGCGGTCGCGCAGCAGCCCGCCGCGCCCGCCGCCGGTCCGGCCGGGTC
>Ga0310691_10006852_pt1 | contig 12059 bp, 15 predicted proteins | sample 176DNAGHGlowgp2_FD_203887 | JGI IMG/M metagenome (GOLD analysis project Ga0310691, IMG submission 203887) | Sheep rumen microbial communities from Palmerston North, Manawatu-Wanganui, New Zealand - 1766 DNA GHGlow gp2 (v2) (version 2) | ecosystem: Host-associated > Mammals > Digestive system >... | reverse complement strand
ATTTTGCTGCCATCTTTTCACTCTCCTAAATCATTATACCATTTATAGCCAATAAAACAAAAGAAATTAGACATTTATTTACAGTTTAATGTCTAATTTCGACCTTTATTTATCTAATATAATATCTAATATTTCCTTATTTATATCTTCTATACTTCTTAATTTATTATCTTTAATACAATCTATCATATTCCAATGATATAAATCTGCAAGTTCTAAATATGTTTTAATACTATTTATTTGATAATTTTCATCTTTTTCATTATCATCTAAAGATTCTCTATTTTTAATTAATTCTTTTGTATATTTATATGGAACATGTAAGAATATTGTCTTGTCTGGTTTAGGTAATTCTAATAACCAGTATTCTAATTTATCTATCCAACCGAATAGTTCAAATCTTAAATCAGGATCATCTATTTTAGCTCCTTGATGAGCCATATTAGATGAAACATATCTATCTAGTACTACATAATATCCTTTTTCTAAATAATCATTTATTATATCCAAATTATATCTTCTATCAGCAGCATAATATAATCCTGATACTTTAGGATCTACTTTAATACTGCCTTCTTTAAACCAAGACTTACCTTCTCTTCCTAAAAATGCTTCTCCTACTATTCTTCCTGTTGGAGTATTATACATAGGAAAAGATAAGTTTATAGCATTTATTCCTAATAAATTAAGCTTTTTAACTAGTAATTTGCTTTGTGTTTCTTTTCCTGATGAATCGCATCCTTCAATTACTATTAGTTTTCCATTTGCCATAATATCACCTACTCAACAATTTCATCATCTTTAAATTTAATATCTAAAAATTTTCTACTTGCTAGATAATCACACATATGAACAAAGTTTTCATATTTAGTCTTAGGTATAGGAAGTATTTCTTCTTTAGTATATGGATGGGTATTCCATGGACCCATATGTGATTCTATAACTTTGCATATTAAATCTATATCTTTATCACTCATTTTTAATTTATCTTTATTATCTTGTATTAATTTACTAGCAAGAAGTGGATGTTCTGCTTTAGTATATTTATCTTCAGGTATTCCATGTTTAACACCATCATGCATAGTAAGAGCTATTAATATTAAATCTTTTTCATCATCTGTATATTTATCACCTATACATGGATCAGAAAGTAATTCATATGCAATTCTAACAGCAGCTTTAGTATGACGAAGAAGACCTCCTTCACCTAATGAAAACTCTGGATGGTATTTACCAGTAGATGAAGCTGCTACACTAAAGAAATAATCAGGTAAAAGATTAATAAGTGTTTTATAATCATCAATATACTCTTTATTTTTAATATAAGCCATTTCTTTCTTAAAACAATCTATCTTACTTTTAGTATCTAGAATCATCATATCACCTCTATAAATATTATATTACCAAACAAATGTTTTTGCAAGTTAAATAAACTTAATTAATATACTATTTTCAATATACCATTTATCTTTAGAAAGAAAATATTTATCATTATCTTCACATAAATCACTAGTATCATACATATCTTTAAAATCTTTACCAATATTTTCTTTAAACTCTTTCTTATCTACACCATATTTAGTTCTTAAACCAAGTATTGCATAATTAGATGCATTAAGTTCTTTAGTAATTAATTCCTTATCACTAATATAATTACCTTCTAAATATTTATTAATATTTTTAGTATTAGTATATCTATAATTATCTATATATCCACTGGCTCCTAAACCGAATCCATAATACTTATGATTCTTCCAATAACATAAATTATGTCTTGATTCATATCCATCTTTAGCATAATTACTTATTTCATAATGAACATAACCATTTTTTTCTAAAGTATCTTCTATTAATTTATACATATCATAATCTAAATCACTGTCTATATAAGAAGTATTTTTATTCTTTAATTTAGTATGATCTTCAAGTATTAATGAATAACATGATATATGAGGTATATCTAGTTTAATAAAACTGTTAATATCTTCTTTTAATGTATCTAATGTTTCATTAGGTATAGCATACATTAAATCTATATTAATGTTATCATAGTACCCTTTAGCTAATTTAATGTATGTTAATATCTTATTTTTATCATAATCTCTTTCTAAAAAAGAAAGTATTTCTTTATTAAATGATTCTACTCCTATACTTAATCTATTAATATTATATTTCTTAAATAACTCTAGTTTTTCTTTAGAGATATCCATTACATTACATTCTATTGTATATTCTAATTCTTTAGATACTTTTATATTATCTTTAATAAATGATAATAGTTTTTCTAAACTATTTAAATCTAAACTAGAAGGAGTTCCTCCACCAATATATATAGTATCTAATATTTCATTTCTATAATTATCTTTAATTTCTAGAATTAATCTATCTATATACTTATTTACTAATTCCTGATTATAAAAGAACTTACAGAAGTCACAGTAAGAACAAATACTTTTACAAAAAGGTATATGAATATACATTGATTTCATATATATCACCACCCTTATTATACAACAAAAAACAACCTAAAATCTAGGTAGTTTCTTGTTTAATGATTTAGCTTTCTTTGGGCCAAACATTACATTTTTTGATTCTTCAATAGCAGTATTAATATCACTACTATTTAAGAATAAACTAAGACAATATGGGTTATAATATAATATTTCATTATTCTTATCAATTATTGAAATAATTAAACCATTTTCACCAGCAAAAGGTAAATGAGTAATTGTATTACTACTTAAATCATTAAAAGCAATATAATTATTTTCTAAACTCATAAATATAGCATCAAAGTTATTAATTGTTCTAGTACTTGCATTAAAATAATCAATACTTATCTCTTCTCCAATATTATTTTTTAAGTTTTTCTTAAGCTTTTTCATTATATTCTTATTATTGTTTTCATAGTTATTATTAAGTGTATAATTAAACATATTATTCCTACTTTCTTATACTTCCAATAAATTTGCCGTCATTATCTTTTATAGCAATATTATTTTTAGATGAAACATATCCACCTTTACTTCTTGCTGCAGTAGTATTAATTCTAATTAAAGCTTGAATACGATCATAAGTATCTCTATCAAGTAATTCTATTATTCTTTTATCATTTAAATATCTTTGAACACTAGATGCTGGTATTTTAGTTCTTTTTGATATACTTTCCATTGAACCAGGATGTTCTAGAAAAGTTCTAGTAACTAACATAATCTTTTTATCTATTTCTAATCTTTTTTCTTGATTCATATTAATCCTCCATTTTAAGTACAGCTAAGAATGCTTCTTGAGGAACTTCTACACGTCCTACTTGTTTCATACGCTTTTTACCTTCTTTTTGTTTCTCAAGTAGTTTTCTCTTACGAGTTATATCTCCACCATAACATTTAGCTAAAACATCTTTCCTTAATGCTTTAATTGTTTCACGTGCTATAACTTTACCAGATATTGCTGCTTGTACTGGTACTTCAAATAATTGTCTAGGTATTAGTTTACGTAGTGATTCTACTACTTTTCTTCCTCTTTGATATGCAAAATCTTTATGAACTATAGTAGAAAGTGCATCTACTACTTCTCCATTAAGAAGTATATCCATTTTAACTAATTTACTTTCTCTATACCCTATGAATTCATAATCAAACGAAGCATATCCCTTAGTAAATGATTTTAATTTATCAAAGAAATCATATACTATTTCTGAAAGTGGTAATTCATAATGTATATTAACCCTAGTTTTATCAATATATTCCATATTTATAAAAGTACCACGTTTATCTTGACATAATTCCATTAAAGGGCCTATATAATCACTAGGTGATATAATACTTGTTTTTATATATGGTTCTGATATAGTTAAGTATTTTTCTTTTTCAGGTAATTCTGCAGGTGATGATATTAATACTTTAGAATGATCAGTCATTTCTACTTCATAACTAACATTAGGGGAAGTAGCTATTATTTCTATATTAAATTCTCTTTCAATTCTTTCTTCTATTATTTCCATATGTAATAAACCAAGGAAACCACATCTAAAACCGAATCCTAAAGCACTAGATGTTTCTGGTTCAAATGTAAGTGAAGCATCATTTAATTTTAATTTCTCTAAAGCCTCTCTTAAATCTTCAAATTTGTTAGCTTCTATTGGATAAATTCCACAAAATACCATTGATTTCATAGGAATATATCCTGGAAGTGGTTTATCAGCTGGATCTTTATCTAAAGTAATAGTATCTCCTACTTTAACATCATTTATATCTTTAATAGATGCAACTATATAACCAACATCTCCTGCAACTAATTTATCTTTTTTTATTTCATTAGGTGTATGAACTCCAAGTTCAGTAATATCATATGTAGCTTTAGTTTCCATAAAACGTATTTTATCTCCAACATTTACTGTTCCTTCTTTAATACATGCTGATACAACTACACCTCTATAACTATCAAACGCGCTATCAAATATTAATGCTTGTAGTTTATTATCTTTATTACCAGTTGGTCCTGGAATTCTATCGACTATTGCCTCAAGTAATTCATCTATTCCTTCACCTGTTTTAGCACTAGTATAAATGAATTCATCTTCATTAAAACCAATAGCATCAATTAATTCTTTTTTTACTTCATCTGGTCTTGCATTAGGTAAATCTATTTTATTTATTACAGGTATTATGGTTAAATCATGTTCTATAGCTAAATATAAATTTGCTAGAGTCTGTGCTTCTATTCCTTGTGCAGCATCAACAACCAATAATGCTCCTTCACAAGCTGCTAGGCTTCTTGATACTTCATATGAAAAATCTACATGACCTGGAGTATCTATTAAATGTAGAATATAATCTTTATATTTAAGCTCTACAGCATTCAATTTAATAGTTATACCTCTTTCTCTTTCAATATCCATAGAGTCTAGAGTTTGTTCCTTTATTTCACGTTTATCAAGTGCTCCAGTTTTTTCAAGTAATCTATCAGCAAGTGTACTTTTACCATGATCTATGTGAGCAATTATACAAAAATTACGAATATTTTCATTCATGTAATCACCTGTTTCTACTAGTCATTATACCATGATTTTCTTGACTTTTAAAGAAAAATATGGTATAATAAGGGCACTTTTATTTGAGGGGTGAAATATATGATATGGATAAAAGAAATGGATAATAAAACTTTACCTAAACATATTAATAATAGTTTTATGACTAATGCAGGTAGAATAGTTTTAGGAATGATAGGAACAACAGCAGCTACTGCTAATTATACTATGAATCCTACTGAATCAGCTGGTCTTGTATTAGCTACAGCATTAGGATTAACAGTATCAGCTATGGTTATTACAGCTAATGATTATGAAAACAAAACAAAATAATTGAGGTAATATTATGAATAATAAAGATTATAAGAATTTACAACATTTATATGATAGTGATTATGATGTAACAGTTGATTATAATTCTATTGTTAATAGAGCTATAAATAATAGAAATATTTCTATAGCTACATGTTTATTAACTGGTATATTTTCAGGTGTGGCATTTACTTTCACTAGAGATAATGTATTAAATGGTTTAGATGTATTTACTATGGGTACTGGTGCTACTTCAATTATTAGTTTAGGTGCCGCTATATTAGAACAAACTACAATAAATAAAGAAAAGAAGAGAATGAGATAAAATGATAAATCAAAAGACAGTAAACTCAGTAAATACAATAGTTGGTGCTTTAGGAAATGCTGCTAGTATGACTATTACATATGCATCAGGAGCTATTGTTAAAAACTTATTATGTAAGCCAAAAGTTCAAATAACAGATTTTATTATATCTGCCGCTATATTGAGTTTAGATTTTAAGCTTTGTATTCATATAAATGATGTAGTAAATGAATTAAAAGAAGAAAACGAAGAATTCATAGAAGAAAACGATGAATTAATAGAAGAAAATAATGAATATATAAAACAATTATAAGTTACTAGGAGTTAGATTATGAATGATTATAATAAATATATGTTAATACGAAATACAGCATTAGCTGTTGCTAATACAACTTTAGGTATTTCAGTGTTTGGTACATCTGTATTCTATTATGGCTATAGAACTCCATCAACAGTTATAATGACTGGCGTTAGTTTTATGGCTACTGGTTGTTTATATAGAATAGCGAGAGACTATCATTTAAATGCACTATATGTAAAAGATAAAGAATTAAAAAAATAAGGGGTGTTAATATGAGTAATAAAGAATTAAAGAATTCTAAAAGAATTAGAAATCTACAAGTATTTTTAGGTACATCATCAATTTTTGTATCTGGATTATCTTTATATGCATATCAAAATATTTCAAAAGCTCCACTTAATATAGTTTTAACTTACACTGCTGGTATATTAGCAGCATTAAATTGTTATCAAGCATATGAAGAAGATTTAAAAATACAAGAAAATAAAAATAAATAAATCAATCAGTTCGATTGATTTTTTTTATTTCTTTTTATACAATAATTATTAGGTGATATATATGGATAAACCACTTGCTTTAAAACTAGCACCTAAATCACTTAAAGATGTTGTTGGTCAAACACATTTAGTTGGTGATGATAAGATCTTAAGTAATATAGTTAAAAATAAAAAACTTTTTTCTATGATACTTTATGGTCCTCCTGGTGTTGGTAAAACTAGTATAGCTAATGCAATAGTAAATGATTTAAGTATTAGATATCGTTTTTTAAATGCTACTACTAATAATAAAAAAGATTTTGATACTGTTGTAGAAGAAGCTAAAATGTATGATGGTATTGTCTTAATAATGGATGAAATACATCGTTTAAATAAAGATAAACAAGATTTATTATTACCTGTTGTTGAAAGTGGTTTGATTACATTAATTGGTATGACTACATCTAATCCATATTTTAAAATTAATCCGGCAATTAGAAGTAGATGCCATATATTTGAACTTAAAAGTTTAGATACTAATGATATTATTGAAGGATTAAAAAAAGCAATTAAACATCCTGATATTAAAGATATAAAGATAACTAAGAAAGAACTTGAATATATAGCTAAACTTTCTAGTAATGATTTAAGATATGCATATAATTTATTAGAACTTGCTTACTATTCTACTAAAGATCATAAAGTAACTATAGATTTATTAAAAGAGATTAATTCTAAACCAGTATTTATATCTGATCAAAATGAGTCTGGTCACTATGATTTATTATCTGCTTTCCAAAAATCTATTAGAGGTTCAGATGTAAATGCTTCACTTCACTATTTAGCTAGATTAATAGAGTCTGGTGATTTAGATAGTATTTATAGAAGAATGAGTGTTATTGCTTATGAAGATATAGGTTTAGCTAATCCTGATATAGGACCTAGAGTTATGGCAGCAATATCTGCTTCAGAACTAGTTGGATTACCAGAGGCAAGAATTCCACTTGGAGAAATAGTTATTGAAATGGCACTTTCTCCTAAATCTAATAGTGCGATAACAGCAATAGACGAAGCAATTAGTGATGTAGAAACTAATAGATGTGATGATATACCTGATACTATTAAAATACATTCACAAATATATAAATATCCTCATTCCTACCCTAATCACTTTGTTAAACAACAATATTTACCAAACAATTTAGTAAATAAAAAATATTATAGACCACAAGATTCTTCAGCTAATGAAAGAATCCTAAAACAAATAGATGAAAAATTAGATAAATTAAAAAAGGAAGATTAATTCTTCCTTTTATTATGCATTATCCTTAACAAATTTACTAAATTCTTTTATATCGTCATCATCTTTTAAATTAGTTTTATCTAATTCTTCTAATAGTTTCTTTTGTTCTTTTGATAATTTCTTAGGTGTAACTATCTTTATAACGATATATAAGTCCCCTTTACGGCGTAATGTTTCATTATTGATACCTTTTCCCTTAATTCGGTGTTTATCGCCTGATTCAGCCCCTGCAGGGATTGTTAGAGTAACGTTTCCATCAAGGGTAGGTATTTCTTTCTTACATCCTAATACTGCTTCTGTAATTGTAATAGGTGCTTCTATATATATATCTTCTTCATCTCTAATAAAAAATTTGTGGTCAGATACAGTAAATTCAATATATAAATCACCATTAGGTCCTCCATTAACTCCTGCATCGCCTTTGCCAGTTAATTTTAAACGAGTACCATTATCTACACCAGCTGGTATTTTAATTTCTAATTCTTTAGTTTTCTTTACTCTACCTGCACCACGACAAGTTGAACAAGTTTTTTCATAAGTTTTACCAGTTCCACCACATTTATTACATGTAGTTTTAGATAAGAATGTTCCAAATATTGTATGTTGTTCTGAAGTTATTGTACCACTACCATGACATTTATCACATGTACTTTCACCATGTCCTCCATTTCCATTACAGTCTTTACATTCTTCTACTACAGCAACTTTAATATCTTTCTTACATCCAAATGCTGCTTCCATAAAAGTAAGTCTCATTCCCATTATAGAATCTGAACCTCTACGTGCTTTATTTTTACCACGTCTTGATCCTCCACCAAATCCACCAAGACCTCCAAATATCTCATCCATGATATCTGAATAATCAAATCCTGAGAAGTCAAAACCTCCAAATCCATTGAAACCACCAGCACCTGCTCCACCATTAGTAAATGCATCATGGCCAAACTGATCATATTGTTTACGTCTTGATTCATCTGATAAAACAGCATATGCTTCTTGAGCTTCTTTAAATTTTTCTTCTGCATTAGGTTCTTTAGAAACATCTGGATGATATTTCTTAGCTAGTTTTCTAAATGCACTTTTTATTTCATCTTGTGAAGCATTTTTATCTACGCCTAATACCTCATAATAATCTTTCTTATTCATTCACATCACACCTTATTAGTTTTTACCTGTTATCGTTATATTATTTAATAATAATGATGGTGCAAATACCGCTGGTAATGATGTAGACATATCATTACCAACTTCTTCTACATTATTAAATATTTCAAATAAATTACTAGCAAGTAATATCATATTTAATCCATCAACTATTTTACCATCTTTTACTATTAATCCTTCAGCTTGAACTGATATATTACCAGTTTTTTTATCTACACCAGCATGTAATCCTTCAATATTATCTATTATTATACCATTATCTAGTTTTTTAACTAATTCATCAAAAGAATATTTACCTGGTTTAATGTATAAATTCATTATACCATATGAATTACCTGTAGGTTCTTCATTATTCTTAATAGCATATTCTAGATTATTTAATTTCTTAATGAATTTACCATCTTTTACTATTTCTTTGTATGAAGTTTTAACCCCTTCATCATCAAATATTCTATTTATACATGCATCCTTTTTCATAGGATCCTCAATAATATTTATTTTCTCATTGAATATTTTAGTATTAAACTTATCACTTAGTATTGAAGTATTTAAATCCATATACTTTGAAAAAAACATATCTGAGAAAAAGTATAATAATTTATCTACACATTTATTTGTTAGGATTATGTTGTATTTATCTGTTTTACATGATCCACAATTTAATTTTAATAACGTTCTATCTATACTTTTAACAATATCTTCTTTAATATAATTATAATCATAATTTTTTAAATATATATTGTAGTATACTGATTTATTGTCATTATCTTTACTTAATGTATAAGAAACACAAAATGTATCAAATGCATATTCATCTACTAAATTACAACTACTATTAGTTATATAATATCCTTGCATCTTAGTATAGAATTCTGTTTGTAGTGATTTTAATTCTTTATATTCTTTCTTTAATTCCTTATATAGTCTGACAAGATCTTTTTTTATTTCATTATAATCGTAACTAGGTTTAGTTTTTAGTCTATTAGTTATATTACCAGTACATAATCTATTTTTATTATCATTATCAGATAATTCAAGCATTTTATTAATATTATTAATTATGGTTTCATTATCATCTATATTGTTGGTAAAGAAGGAAATACATTTATCATTTTTAATAGCTTTAATTTTATAACCAGTTATATTAGAAATATTAAATAAATCAATTTTATCGTTAGTTGATGATATTTTAACGCCTTCTACTTTATCTTCATTTATTTCTAATTCTATATTATCGATTTTAGCTAGATCAATGAGTTTATTTTTCACTTGATTCACCTCCTACTAAAATATTGCTTATTTTAACATATGGCTGACCAACTGTTACTGGTACGTAACCACTAAGTGAACCACACATTCCAGGAGATAATTCTGTATTAGGACTAACCATTTCTACTTCTTTTAGTATTTCTTTAGTATTACCAATTAAACAAGCAGATTTAACAGGTTCAGCTATTTTACCATCACGTATCATATAAGCAACAGAACATCCAAAGTTAAAATCTCCAGATTCAGTTGATACTGAACCACCACCCATATTTTTAGCATATAATCCTAATTTAATACTTTTAACCATATCTTCAAATGAATCAGTTCCACCCTTTAAATATGTATTATTCATTCTTGATGTAGGAGCAAATCTATATGATTCTCTTCTTCCTGAACCAGTAATTTTCATTTTCATCTTACGATTATTAAGTTCATCTATTAAGAATTTTTTTAATACACCATTTTCAATTAAAATATTCTTTTGTGTAGGATGACCTTCATCATCAATATAAGTACTACCCCATTCATCTTCTATAGTACCATCATCAATTATGGTTACCTTATCTGATGCTATCTTATTGTTTAACTCGTTTGATAAAACTGATAAACCATCAGCAACAGAAGTTGCTTCCATTGCATGTCCACATGCTTCATGGAATATAACACCACCAAATCCTGGCCCAATAATAACTGGCATCATTTTACCAACACATGGTGATGCATATAGTTTATCAAGACCTTCTTTAAGTACATTATCTATTTCTTTATCAAAATCTATATCATCTATTCCGTCTAAACTTTTGCTCCTAGAATATTTGTACATATGGCGACAACTCTTATCACCATCTTTTAAAAATAGTGTTACATAAACTATAGAACGAACTCTATTTTCACTAACATATAAACCTGTATGATTAGCTATAGTAACTTTTTGTTCAATATTTTGAATACTTATGCCAACTTGATCAATTCTTTTATCTTTGCTTCTAGCTAATTTATTGATTTCATTCATTTTTTCTTTTATATCTTGATCTGTATAATGAGTTTTATTTTCTTTTTTATATTCTTTTAATTTATCCAATTTAACTTCTTTAATTAAACATTTAGAATCAATGTTTTTATTTAATTTTTCAATTATATTATCAATATTATTTTCACTAAAATCATTAGTAGAAGCATAATATACATCATTATCCTTAGCAAGTCTTAACCCTATACCTTTAATATTATTAATTTTAAAAGAATCTAATTTACTATCTACGTAGTCAAACATTTTAGATTCCTTTTCTTCTATAAATACTTCAGCAAAATCTCCACCAGTTTTTAGCATATTAGTTAGTACTTCTTCAATTCTTGTTTGGTTCATATTTTCTCCTTTAAACACTAGAGAAGCTCTAGTAATCTAGAACTTCTTAAGTAATTATGATCTATTATTTTTCTTCGTATTCAGCTTCTTTTACATTTTCTTCTTGTTTAGGTTCTTCATCAGCTGATTGCGCTTGACTAGCTTGATTAGCTTTAGCTGCTTCTTCATATACACGAGTAGCAAGTGCCATAGCTTTTTCAGAAAGTTTTTCTTTCTTATCTTTAATGTCATCGATATCATCTTTTTCTAAAGCATCTTTAACATCTTTAATTAATCCTTCTATTTCTTCTTTTTCAGAATCTGTTACTTTATCACCAAGATCTTTTAAGCTCTTTTCAGTTTGGAATACTAATTGTTCTGCTTCATTTCTAACATCAGCTTCTGCTTTACGTTTTTCATCTTCAGCTTTATGTTCTTCAGCTTCTTTTTTCATTCTTTCTATTTCTTCATCACTTAAGTTAGTTGATGATGTAATAGTGATTGATTGTTCTTTATTAGTTCCTAAATCTTTAGCAGTAACATTAACGATACCATT
>Ga0310691_10006851_pt1 | contig 12059 bp, 15 predicted proteins | sample 176DNAGHGlowgp2_FD_203887 | JGI IMG/M metagenome (GOLD analysis project Ga0310691, IMG submission 203887) | Sheep rumen microbial communities from Palmerston North, Manawatu-Wanganui, New Zealand - 1766 DNA GHGlow gp2 (v2) (version 2) | ecosystem: Host-associated > Mammals > Digestive system >... | reverse complement strand
GTGCTTTCTTAATACCTTAATACATAAAGAAGTTCCCCATGGGCCAGTTAGCAGGTACTAACTATCTTCGTGCTGGTTAGCCGTTGCTAATTTCATCTGTCCTCTTTATGGTACTAAATAAAGTTCTTGACAATTTCAACGGGTAGGCGTAGAATGATAATGAAATCAGCGGGCACGCATATGCAGAAAGGGGAAATCATATGTCCGATATGACCGTTATTAGTAAGAAGCTAACATTTGAGGCACAGGAAAAGTCTCCTAATGGTGACTACTGGTTTGTGCTGGGTTCTTTTGAGGATGAAGGGGAGGCGAGAAAGTGCCTTAATGAACACTTCTCCCGCTGGTATGGCAAGGTGTTCAAGTCTATCGATGAAGTGGATTCTCTGCGCATCGTGGCCCGTTCCGTGATCGAGGTGGTATTATGACATTTAGAGAAGCACTTGACGCCGGTTGGACCCTTGCCGGGTCCTCCTGGTCCCGCGGGTACGTATCCCGCAAAGTTGTACCCATGGAGCAGCCGCTCCATAGGGCGGGCGGAACAAAGGCCGGGCTATGGTATGTAGCCCTTCCCTCCGTCGATTCTTCGCGCTATTATGTGCGCCAGTACCTAAAGCCCCCGGCGGGGCTGCTACCTGAGGAGGTGCAGGAATGAGTTTTCTTGAACTTGTCTTCCTTTCCCTCCTGGCCCTGGCCTTGATCGTCTTAATATTAGAATATCTCAATTTGGAGGATTAACCTATGGCTAAGCGTTTCGAACTGAAATACCCGTACGCCGCATATATGGACGTCTCCCTCATGCGCGAGACGAAGACCAGGCGGGAAATGCTGGACGAATACAACCGCATGAGGGCGGAGGCTGAGAAGCGCCTACGCCGCCTGGAGAAATACAAGTGGACCCAGGAGAGCGAGGCCTATAAGTACAATAAGAATAGATACAGGGGCGCCTCTAAACTCAATAAGAAAGAGATCGCTAAACTCATGCGCGACGCGGCGGAGTTCCTGTCTTCTAAGAGCTCCACGGTGCAGGGCCTCCGCGAGAGCAGGGACCGGGCCATTGAGACATGGCGGGAGCAGCATGGGATGGACTTCGTGAATTCGCGGAATTTCCGGGATTGGGGGTTCTTCGTGGGCGCCGCCCGCGCCGCCTATGGGCTCCAATGGGTAAGCGGCAGCGGCCCCGAGTTGGAAGCCCTGTTCCGTATCGCCCGGCGTGATAAAATCAATATCGCGGAGCAGTTCGGCGGCGATTCTAAAGACATGATCGCTCAGCGCTTTCAGGAATGGATGGACAAGGCCACGCTCTCCCCCACATATGAGAAATACGTGGCCCAGGCTGAGAAACGGCAGGGAGAATGGGGCGCCGAAGACTATGACAGGAACCCGTTTTAATTTGGAGACTTTCCCTTTTAATCTAATAACGGAATGGGAAACGGAGCCACGGAAACCGGGGAACCAGGGGACGAAGCATATAGTGGACTATGTGCACAATCTTTCCGCTTTTGACATAGAGACGAGCCGGGACCCTGCCACAGATCAAGCGTTTATGTACGTTTGGCAATGGGGGTTTGAGGGTATCGGCGTCCTCATGGGTAGGACCTGGGTGGAGTTTGTGCAAGCCCGGGATGAGATCGCCAAACGGTTGAAAGGCCGGGTCCTGGTGGTCCTGGTGCACAACCTTTCCTATGAGTTCCAGTTCTTGCGCACGGTCCACCCATGGGCGCCTGAGGAAGTCTTCGCGGTCCGGTCCCGGCGAGTGGCTAAGGCTAAGATGGGTAAATCTTTTGAATTTAGGTGCACCTACATTCACTCCAATATGAATCTTGCCACCTGGACGCGAAAAATGAAGGTGGAGCACCAAAAGCTTGATGGGGAGCGCTATGGATATGACACACTCCGCTTTCCCGACACTCCCCTTGATGAGGAAGAAATAAAATACTGTTGTAATGATGTGTTAGGCTGCATGGAGGCCTACCGGGCGGAGATGGACCGGGATGGGGATTATCTATCCACCATCCCGCTAACCTCCACCGGCTACGTGCGGCGGGACGTTAAGCGGGCGCTGCATTCTTCGCGGCAGGCGATACAATCGGCGGCGCCCAGTTTTCGGACTTATCAGGCCTTGAAAGAGGCATTCCGGGGCGGCTTAACTCACGCCAATAGGTACTTCGTCGGCGTGGTGCTCCATGATGTGCAATCGTTTGACCGTTCCAGTAGCTACCCTGATGTGCTCTGTAATTGTCTCTATCCTATGACGAAATTCCGGGCGGTGCTCCCTCCGAAGCCGGAAACAGACGATAAGGACGTAGAGGCCGGGCGCTTCATGGCGAAGATCGCAAAATCGATAGCTGACGGAAAGGCGGTGCTACTGCGGGCCGCATTTTTCGGCGTAGAGCTGCGGGACCCGTTCGATGGGTTCCCGTATTTATCCAAGAGCAAATGCCGCCACGTCTCCGCTGACGTCGTGGAGGATAATGGCCGGGTGTTGTCTGCGTCGTATTTGGAAACCACTATTACAGACGTGGATTTCCGTATCATCATGCGGCAATATAAGCCCCTAAAGGTGGTCCCAATTGCCGCCTGGTGGTCCCATTATGGAGAGCTCCCCCGCCCCCTGGTGCAGACGGTCATAGACTATTACAAGGCGAAGACAGAATTGAAAGACAAGAAAGGCGCAACGGACGCGGAGACGGAACTAAATGAAACCATGTATACTAAGAGTAAGAACCTTCTTAATGGTATATATGGACTTATGGCCCAGGACCCGGTAAAACATTCGATCATATTTGATAACACCGGCAACGATGGAGAATATTGGAAAGAGAGCACCGACAAGAGCGACGAACAGCTATTAAAAGAGGCCACTTATAAGATGTTTACTCTTTTCCAATGGGGCTGTTGGTGCACCTCCTGGGCACGTTTCCGGCTCATGGAGGGCGTGTGGTTGGCTGAAAAGCAAGGGGCTGATGTGCTATATGTAGATACAGACAGCGTGAAATATCGGGGCCATTCCGTGGACTGGGCGGCCTACAATGAGGCGCGGGTCCAGGCGTCAAAGAAAAGCGGTGCCTTTGCGGAGGACGTGCATGGGGTCACGCATTATATGGGCGTCTATGAGCAGGAGACGGGATACAGGGATTTCACTATGCTGCGGGCGAAATGCTACGCCTTTATCCATGAGGGCGAGGAGCATATACAGACTACGATTGCGGGCGTTTCAAAGAAGCTGGGCGGCCCGGAGCTTGAAGAACGCGGAGGGCTGGAAAAGCTGCAAAACGGTTTTACCTTCTACAAGGCCGCCGGTTTAGAGGCCGTATACAATGATGATACGCCCATAGAGGAAAAGGAGCTTTATGGGCACGCGGTGGAGATGGGGCCAAACGTATGCTTGCGCCCTTCGACCTACACGATAGACTATAAAGTGGACTATTTGACACTCCTGGACGTTATTAAAAACGGCTTGACAGGACCCGGCGGTGTGCCTTATAATTAAGGCAACCCCTTGAAGGTGGGAGGCGGTTAGCTCCATGGACTACAAAATCGCTTGCATACGGTGTGGTTATCGCCTCCCCATAACCTTTATGTTTGGGCCCGAGATGCGCGAGATATTGGAGGCCGCCGGATGGCGAGTGCTTTCGATCAGGCAAGGGCGCGGCGTGTGCCCCCGGTGCTTAAAGGAGGAATGACAATGGCTAACAAGATTTTTTCCTATTTCTGCCCGCAATGCGGGTTCCGGGTGGACGTGAACTATATATACGCCCCGGTCTGCCCCATCTGTGGCGGTCCCCTGGTTAAGCCTAACAATCCCATGGTTGGCGCGGGCAAGCCCCGTTCTAATAAAGCAAAAGGAAAAGAAAGGAAGTAAAAGGAAATGGAAAGCAAACGGTTTGGCAAGAAGACGGAGAAGAAGGAGCACTCTTTTCAGGTGACAAGGGCCCATCAGTTCACGGACGGGCAAGTCAGTTTTAACCTCTGTATCGACGGTGACATTTTCATGTATGGCCTGCGGGTGTATGAGGGCGAGAAGGGCCCCTTCATCAGTTTCCCGGCGCGGAAGGACCCGAAGGATGGGAAATACTGGAATCATTGCATGATTAAACTGGACGAGGAGCAGACGGAAACGATTATCCGCCTGGTAGAGGAACGGTTGGCATAAGAAAGGAAGGGCGGCGGGACCGAAAGGCCCCGCCTTTTATATTATGGACGTTATTGGAAAAAATGGATACCTTGATATACCGGCAATTCTGGGCGTGGGTATGCCCTTCACGCTAATATTGACCGGGCGCGGCGTCGGTAAGACGTTCGGCGTCCTGGACTTTTGCAGGAGAGAGGCCATGGAGGGCCGCGGGCGCTTTGCGTATATGCGCCGCTTGCAGACGCAAATTGACATCTGCGCCAAACAGGAGTTTAGCCCCTTTAAACGCCTGGACATGGTACGCCATTACACGACGACAGTAAAGAGCATATCCCGGTACTCCTCCGGGTTTTATGACGGCGACACCGGGGAGCTCCTGGGCGTGGGTGTTGCCTTGTCAACCTTTGGCAGCCTCCGTGGCTTCGATGGGTCCGATATAACCCGGATCGTGTTTGAAGAGTGTATTCCACAAGCGCGAGAAGCAAGGATTAAAAACGAGGCGTCCAGCCTTTGGGACGCCTACGAAACCATTAACCGAAACCGGGAACTGGAAGGGCGCACGCCTGTTCAGTTGGTCTGTATCGGGAATAGTAACGACAGCGCGGCGGAGCTCCTGGTGGATATGGGCCTTGTGTCCCGCATCGAGCGCATGAAACGGAAGGGGCAGCAGTTGTATATAGATCGGGGGCGCGGGCTCCTCCTGGTGGTCCTGACAGACAGCGCCATCGGCGAAGAGAAACGCGGCACGGCATTATATACTCTGTTGGGAAAGAATAGCGAATACACCGCGGCAGCGCTGGAAAACACCCCGGCGGAGGAATGGGGGACCATGTGCCGCCCCGTGGTGCTGCGCGAGTATAACCCCATTGTTGCGGTGGGCGAAATCTGCGTATATAAGCATAAGCACCGGGCAGAATATTATATATCTTCGCATATCAGCGGGAGCCCGCCCCGGTTTGGCAGCGGACGGGTGGACCTGCGTCGATTCAATACACGGTACAAGGCCACGCTTTGGAAAGCGTATATGGACCGGGCCATGGTGTTTGAGAACACTACAACAGAAATGTTGTTAATAAAGTATTTTGACGCTTGACATTGTTGTTGTAATCATATATATTCTTCATGTGGGGTGCGGGCGCACGCAGGGCCGGAAGCCCGCCCATATGCCCCGGGCGCGGGGCGAGAGCACCCCACTTTCAACCTTTGGAGGTTTATATGAAACTTGCCGTTTTTGCCATTATTGTAGCTGTCGCTATTCTCCTGGATATTATCACGGGGCTGCTCAAAGCGTTCTATACGAAGTCTTTCAAGTCTTCGGTTATGCGGCAGGGGCTTTTTCATAAGCTGGGGGAGCTCCTGGCATGTGGGCTGCTCTATGGTGTGCAGATCGCCGCGCCTGTCCTGGGCATTGAGGCTAACTTGCCATTGTTTCAAGTGGGCGTGGGTTATTGCGTCTTGATGGAGATCGGCAGTATCATTGAAAACCTCCGGGCGTTCACGCCTGGGATCGATAATATCATAGGAAAGAGGGGCGCCTAAATGCCTTACGCTACCGCGCAAGATTTAGATGAATTTATCGCGTATCTGCATCAGCAGATAGGGCAGCCGTATTTGTGGGGCGGACAGCATACCAGGTTAACGCCCTCCAATTATATCGCCGTCATTGACGCCCACGAGAGCGACGCAACGAACGCGGCGAACGTCAAGGCCTTTTGCAGGCGGAAGTTTAACGCAGGCGCAACGGAGCTTTTCGCCTACGACTGCTCAGGCCTGGGCATCTATTTTTGGCACAACCTGAAAAGTTTATTCCCCGATACTAATGCGGATGGTATGATGCGGCGGAGCACTCTTTCCACTAATCCCCCAAAGCGTGGATGGTGGTTATTCAATACGGACAGCAGCGGCAGGGCGTACCATGTGGGTTATATGATAAATGATACTGAGATAATCCAGGCATATGGGCGCACCGTCGGCGTGATCAAAAATACTTTCCAGGCCTCCGATTGGTCATGTTGGGGCATCCCCAACATATTCGAAGGAGGTGTTGTACCACCCCCGGGGAATCTCCCCGGCTATACAGACGGCACTACACCGCAAATTGGCTCTTCGCCCCAGGAGGAGGGTACTTCTTCCCCCCGCATTGAGGTGGTGGGGAAACCTACGCGCCGGGTGAACGTCCGGCGCGGGCCCTCCACCAAATACCGTTCTATGTTCACCGCCCGCGGCGGGCAGACCTATGAACTATTAGGCGTTGACCCCGAAACCGGCTGGTATAAGATACAGACGTTCAAGGGGATTGGATATATCACAAATAAACCGAGATACACAAGAGTAATAGGAGGATAAAAGAGAATGAGTCTTTCGGCCCAAGACGTTTTAACATTGGCAAAGGCGGGATTTACCGCGGCGCAGATCACCGCCCTTAGCGGGCAGTTATCCACACCGCCCACAGTATCCACACCGCCCACAGTATCCACAGAAGCGGCGGATGTATCCACAGAAGCCGCGCCCTCGGAGGAGTTGTCCACAGAATCCACCGACGAATCCACAGTATCCACAGAGCCCGCACAATCCACACCCGCGCCCGCCGGTCCATCCAATACGGATATTATGGCACAGTTGCAGGCGCTCACGGCACAGGTGCAGCGGGGCGCCATACGCAACGACAACCAGCCCCCGCAGGCGCCGCCCGATAGCGGCGCGGACGTGCTGGCCCGTATCATAGACCCGACATATAAAACAGGAGGTAATAAGTAATGCCCAATATCAACACCAACATCGTTTACCAGGCGGGGACCGTTCTCGCCGACCTGGTGCAGCAGGCTACCGGGCGGAAGGTGCTCACTCCCTCCACTCCCGGCGAGTTTGTCTCCGTCGCGCAGACCGCCATCCAGCAGGGCCTTGACCCCATGATGAACGTGCTGGCGAACATGTGGAGCCGGACAATCTTCTCTATTCGTCCTTATCGCTCCAAACTCCGCGGCATGGAGATGAGCGCCGACCGCTTCGGCTCCATGACCAGGAAGTTGACCCCCGTTTCTAATGACCCCGGCACCGATGGCGCTTTCGCCTACCCTATGGGCTACGACGCCACGGAAACCCCTCCCAACGGTAACGGCAAGAGCGTGGACATGTACGCCCTGGCGAAAAAGGACGTACTGCAAACCGCCTTTTATGGCGAAGCCGTCTATGGTGATCGGTTCACCATTTTCAAGCACCAGCTTGACACCGCCTTTTCTTCCCCGGCAGATTTCATGGCATTCAATGAGATGCAGTTGGAGGACCGTTCCAACAGCATCGAAACCTGGAAAGAAACCAAAAAGCGGGCCCTGCTGGCTAACATGATCGGCGCCCTGTCCGCGGAGAACCTGGCAGGCCGTGTGGTCCACCTTCTCACCGAGTACAACACCGCCACCGGCGGCAGCCTGACCGCTACCACCGTCATGGACCCCGCGAACTATTCCAGTTTCGTGCGCTGGGTCATTGCCCGCATCAACACCCTTGCCCGCATGATGAGCGAACGCACCGCCGCTTTCCAGACCGTAATCAGCGGCAAAAACGTACTTCGCCACACCCCCGCCGAAGACCTTCGGGTCTACATCAGCGCGGAGCACAAGGACCAGATGGACGCCATGGCGCTCTCCGTCACCTACCACGACGACTACCTGAAACTTGCCGACGTGGAGGGTGTTAGCTATTGGCAGGCTTTCGGCAGCCCCAAGAGTGTCTCCCTCAAGCCGACCTATACCAACACCAGCGGCGCGGTGGTGACCGCCTCCAACAATGTGGCGGTCAACAACATCTTCGGCGTCATGTTCGACCGCGACGCCCTGGGTATCGCGTCCGTCTATGAGGCGTCCTACCTCACCCCGTTCAACACCCGCGGCGAGTATTGGAATAACGACTACCACGATGTGTTCAAGACCCGCTTCGACATGACCGAAAAGGCCGTGCTTCTGCTCCTGGACTAAACGTCCGCACCGACCGAAGCCGGGGCGTCTTCCCGCATGGGCGCCCCGGCAATATATGAAAGGAAAGAATATATGGCGCTCACCGTCCGCTTTTGGCGTGTTGTGAAAAAAGTAAATAGCACGTTCCGCCCCGCCGCAGCCGACGGGCGTACCCCCATTATGTGCGAGGCCAACGAGCCCATGAGCGTGCAGCACCCGACTATCCGCCTCACGTCGGCTATTGATAATCCCTCTCAATTTAACTATGCCTATATTCTTGAGTTCAATCGGTACTACTGGGTAATGGACTGGACCTTTGATAAGGGCATAGCTATCGCCACGCTGCAGGTGGACCCGCTGGCAAGCTGGAAAGACGATATCGGGAGCTCTTACCAGTACGTACTCCGCAGCGCCAACACCTCCGACGGCACCATTATGGATATGATTTATCCGTTGACTTCGAAGGTAACTATGGTTAAGCATTACGCCGAGTTTTCCATAGCGCAAAACACGGCTGGGTGCTATGTGATCGGCATTATCGGCGGGAATGGCTTGACACGGTATTATTATCTGTCTTCGGACGAACTCCCGGATTTCGGGGCCGCTATGTTTGGCTCCACCCTATGGGCCAACGTGTGCGCGGATAATCCCAGCGCTGCAAGCGGCGGTGTGCCCGACTTTATGAAAGCGCAATTCAACCCCCTGCAATATGTAACGTCGTGCATGTGGTTCCCCGTGGAGGTCCCGCACTCCAGTATCAAACACAATGTGAAACTGGGATACTTTGAGACGGGTTATATGGCGTATGTTGTGACCCGGCAGCCGTTCCTCGTCCTTTCCGACAGTATCCCTCTTTCGAAGCATCCGCAGGCAGCGACCCGGGGCGATTATGTAAATATCGCTCCATTTTCCCGGATGAAGCTATCCGCATATCCCTGGGGAGAGATCGAATTGGACACCGTTAAGTTTCACGAATTCGCAGAGATCAGCTTGACGGCATACGCGGACCCCGTTTCCGGGACTTCTAAACTGTACATTGGCGGCGTATATGCCAATGATGATCAAGTGACCGAGATCATTACACTTGTCGGCAGCCTTGCCGTACCTGAGCAGTTGTCGCAGGTCCTTTCCGATAATTTCGGGCTGGCGACCGGGTTAGTTTCCAGCATTGCCGCCGGCGTGGGGTATGGCGTGAGTGGTAACGTGGGCGGCGCTATTCAAACCCTGGCAAGCGGCATCCAAAGCGCGGCCAATTCCTATTTTCCCGACGCCTCCACGCAGGGCGCAACGGGGGCCCGAATTCTCACCGCGCCCGTCTCCCTGTTCGTGTTGCAGACGTTCCAGCATATCACGGATGAATACCGTACCGACCTGGGGCGCCCGCTTTGCCAACGGAAACAGCTTGCCCAAATCCCCGGATATATGATGATAGCAAGCCCCGAAATCACAGCGGACCTTGCCACAAAGACAGAGATCGACCAAATTCGAAGCTATATGGAAAGCGGCTTCTTTTATGAATAAGGAGGACCAGCATGGACGAATACCTCTATGGAGATTATTTCATGGGAATAGACCGGGGGATTCCCGGCGTCCCACCCTATTTCTACGACCGCGCAAACTTCCTGACGTCGCAGAAGAACCCGTCCACCGTTCACGCCCGGAATACCACCATATCGGCGTATTATATGCGTTGGCTCCTGGCGAAAGCCACCAGCCTTTTCAAGTGGACGTTGCCGAAGCATTGGCAACGTAACTACTTTCTATACACCCTTTATTGTTGGGGGTTTATCGCAGTAGTTGAGACGGACCGATATGGGGTTATCCCGCAGCAGTGCACGCTGGGAGGGCGCGGGGTTATGTATCAGCCCACGAAAGCCCTGATTTCAAATCCCCTACTTTCCGGCGTCCTGGAGCCCGTGATCGATGAGCAATGCACCCTGTTTCGCATCCGCCCGGACTATGGCGGCATCCTGGACATTACGCAGCAATACGCCGACACGCTGGCAATGGCGACCGAGAGCATCCGGGCGAACCTGTTCAACAGCCAATTGTCCTATGTGTTCACGGCCCGCGATAAAGCGGCGGCGGAGAGCTTGAAAAAGCTATACGACCAAATCCACAGCGGCAACCCGGCGGCCGTGGCAGACAAGGCGCTTATGGACGATGAGGGAAAACCCTCCTGGGCGGCCTTTGAGCAGAACCTAAAGCAGGTCTTCATTGTGCCGGAGCTCTTGCAGGCAAAGCGGGACATCACGAACGAATATCTGACCATGATCGGCATTCCCTCCGCGAACACCGGCAAGCGGGAGCGGTTGATCGTGGACGAGGTAAACGCTAATAACGTGGAAACCGTCATTGATTGGGAGTGCACCTTGCAGGACCTGAAAGAGACGGTGGAGAAGACCCGAGACATGTTCGGGCTCACGCCCGACGAATTGGCAGTAGATTGGAGAAAGGAGGGCGTAGCCTATGCGGGCAACAATGACAGTATGGGGATTGAATAATTACTTTCAAAGCCTTTCTCCTGCCCGTGACCTGTTCGAATACTTCACGGTGCCCAATGGGTTGAGTAAAGAGGACGCCGCCGCCTGCATCCTGATGGCTACGGCAGAGCTTGAAACCATATACCCAAATCCCGCGGTGCTGCAGCAGCTAATAGGTGTATGGTCCCGGACCCGGCAGGCGGCGTGGGAGCATATCCATGAGGCGCTCACGGCAGAGTATAATCTGCTCCATAACTACGATCGCAGCGAGGAGTGGACCGACACCCGGAACGTTGATAGAGACGGAGACAATACACGCACCGAGACGACGAACGGCGGGGAGAATAAAACAGTAACGACCCACAGCGAGGGCGAGAACAGCAGCGACACCACCGTTAATGATGAAGTGACTAACCAGGTGATCGGTTATGATAGCAACGCATTTGTAAACCATGATAAATCCACAAAAGTGGGTAATACTGTCGGAACGAGTAACACAGAGACCGATGGGACCGAAACCACGGCAGGCACGACCACCGGCAGTAGTACCATCCGGGACGTGATCGACGAATCCTCTACGGACCAGGCAACGCACACCGGGCGAGTTAGTGGTAACATCGGCGTCACCACGTCGCAACAGATGATAGAATCGGAACTCCGCCTCCGCCTGGGGTTCAACCTATACGACATTATCGCCGACGAATTCAAGCGGCGCTTCTGTATCCTGATTTATTAAGGAGGTAGATATATATGCTCTTTATTCCTGAATTCCCGTGGAGCGACCTCCACACCCTGAACCTGGATTGGCTTCTGTCTGTCGTGGCAGGCCATGAAAGGCAGCTAAGAGACATCGAAGGAAGCGCGAGCCCATACGATGGGGCGCCGCTGGCCGATGGCGTCGCCGACCCGGGCAGCGTGAACCAGTTTGCCCGCGGCGACCACCGCCACCCCACCGATACCACCAGGGCAAGCGTGGCAGCATTGCAGGCCGTACAGGATAGCATCCCGGGGCCTTCCAATGGTAATCCGCGGATGGATGGAACCGCGAACCCCGGAACGTATGTGTATTTCAGTCGGGCGGACCATGTGCACCCCCACGACACAAGCAAGCAAGATACTATCAAGCATTATGTTGAAACGATTGGCGATCTTACGTTGAGCAGCGCGGGGTTTAAGACTATGACTACGCCGTCTGCTATCGTTGGTAAAAACCTCATCAACATAATGATTAGAGACCTCAATACTCATACGAACGGCGGTGTAACACCTGTTTCTAATACTGATGGTAACGGTAATGCACAGGCCACCTATTTTATTATTGGCGAACCTAACACGACCGTCACAAGTATGAAAATGGAATACTGGTATGTGTAACAAATAATATACAATTTCGTCCCCGTGTAAATTGAATCCTGCGCTTCCCCATGAAGAAGTCAGCACCTGCTAACTGCACCATGGGGAAGTTCTTTAGGTATTAAGGTATTAAGAAAGCAC
>Ga0310691_10006850_pt1 | contig 12060 bp, 8 predicted proteins | sample 176DNAGHGlowgp2_FD_203887 | JGI IMG/M metagenome (GOLD analysis project Ga0310691, IMG submission 203887) | Sheep rumen microbial communities from Palmerston North, Manawatu-Wanganui, New Zealand - 1766 DNA GHGlow gp2 (v2) (version 2) | ecosystem: Host-associated > Mammals > Digestive system >... | reverse complement strand
GCAAATCTGTGGGTCTCATCCTGGATCCTCGTCACCAGTCTGAAACACTCGGAATGGCTGTCTATTGGAAGCTCCGTATTATTATAATACAAACCTCTGGTCCTGTGTCGGTCATCCTTTACCATTCCCGCCACCGGAATGTCCATATTCAGTCTTTCAAGGACCTTGAGCGCGATATTTACCTGTCCTTTACCGCCGTCCATCAGGATGAGATCCGGAAATCTCACAAAGGAATCCCCTTCCTTTTCTTCTTCCCCCGCTGCCAGTCTCTCAAATCTCCTGGTGAGGACCTCTTCCATGCTGGCGTAGTCATTTGGTCCCTGCACGGTCTTTATCCGGAATTTTCTGTAGTCGGAGTTCTTCGCCCTTCCTCTTTCAAAAACCACCATGCTGCCGACTGACTCAAATCCGCTGATATTGGAGATATCAAAGGACTCTATCCTGTCAGCCCTCTCTATACCTATCATCCCTGCCAGCTCCCCGGCAGCGCCTATGGTCCTTGCCTCATTCTTTCTCAGTTTTTCACGGTCGGTATTTAAGATGAGTTCCGCATTCTTTTTCGCCAGCTTTAAGAGCCTCTCTTTCATACCTCTCTTAGGTATCAGAAGGGATACCTTTGACCCTCTCTTTTTAGAGAGCCATTCCTCTATGATCTCCTGATCATCTATCTCTTCCTCCAGCATTATCTCCCTGGGGATAAATGGAGTGCCGGAGTAAAACTGCTTCACAAAGCTTCCCATTATCTCTCTGTCGCTCTGGTCCTCAACCCCCGACATATAATAATGGTCTCTTCCCACGAGACGCCCGTTACGCACGAAGAAGATCTGTATCACAGCCTCTTTGCCCTCTGTCTTCAGAGCCACCACGTCCCGGTCTTCTTCATCTCCTGCCAGGGTGATCTTCTGCTTCTGCGCCACGGAATTCACGGAATTCAAAAGATCCCTGAGAGCCGCCGCATCTTCATAACGCATCTCTTCCGACGCCTTATTCATGCGTTCCTTCAGCCCGTTTATGATGGGCGCATAATTCCCGTTCAGGAAATCCAGCGCTCCCGCCACAGCTTCACTGTATTCTTCCTCAGTTACCGTATTGCTCCTGCAGGGACCCGAGCACTGCTTTATATGATAATTCAGGCAGGGCCTGTCCTTGTCCACATCCCTTGGAAGGCTTCTGTTACAGGTCCTGAGCCGGTATATCTTATTTATGAGTTCAATGGTATCTCTAACCGCCCAGGCGGAGGTATAGGGCCCGAAGAGCCTTGCTCCCGACCTTTTCTCTATCCCCGTATCTCCCTGGGGCCTTCTGGTAAACAGTATCCTCGGGTACTTTTCATTTACCGTGACCTTGATGTAAGGATAACTTTTGTCATCCTTTAACATGGTATTGTACCTGGGCCTGTGCTTCTTTATGAGGTTACTTTCCAGTACCAGGGCCTCCATCTCGGAGTCGGTGATGATGTACTCGAAGTAGCTGATATGAGTCACCATCTTTTCTATCTTCGGACTCTTTTTATTCTTCCTGAAATAGCTGTGTACCCGGTTAAAGAGATTTACTGCCTTGCCGATATATATGATCTCATCATCATCGGCATGCATAAGGTATACACCCGGCTTCTTCGGAAGTACTTTTAAATTTTCCTCAATGTCAAATTCCATAGGCTCACATTTTAAACAGTGGTCCCGTCATCCTCATCAGCAGGGTTTTCGCTGTTCCTGTCAGGGATCAGACTGTCATCGATGGTAAAGTCTATCTGCTGACCGGGCATATGATTCTGGGGAGCATTATTTCTCTCCTGCCAGGTAAGCTTCTGCTCATTCCGGGGTTCCGGTGCTTGAGCGGTCTCGCCGCTGTCTCCCTCATCCGGAGTCATGTCCTCATCATCGGATAAATCTACAATATCCTCATCCTTTGAACGCTTCGCTTCCTTAAACCTGTCTTCATAGGATTTCTTTTCCGGGACCGGGATCCCCTTTTCCTTACAGTAGATCTTCATAAACTCGGAACCGGTAATGGTCTCCCTCTTAATAAGGAATTCAGCCAGCTTATCAAGTATCTTCCTGTTTTCCTTTAAGAGCTTCTTTGCTTCCTTATAGGACTCCTTAAGGAGCTTCATAACCTCATTATCGATATCCGCAGCGGTCTCGTCGGAGCAGTTCATAACGGTCCTTCCGTTTAAGTACCTGTCCTCAACCGATTCCAGGCTCATGAGACCGAATTTCTTGCTCATTCCGTACTGGGTGACCATGGATCTCGCGATCTTGGTGGCTTTCTCGATATCATTCGAAGCACCTGTGGTGACCGTATCGAATACTATCTCTTCAGCCGCCCTTCCCGCAAGAGTGGTGACGAGCATCGCCCGGAGCTCCGCTTCACTGTTCAGATATTTTTCTTCCTCCGGAACCTGCATTACATATCCGAGAGCTCCCATGGTCCTCGGAACTATGGTGATCTTCTGTACAGGCTCACTGTTCTTCTGCAGCGCCGATACAAGAGCATGCCCTATCTCATGATAGGAAACTATGCGGCGTTCCTCTTTGCTTAATACCCTGTCCTTCTTTTCCTTGCCGACAAGCACTATCTCAACGGCATCCATCAGGTCCTTCTGGGATACAAATTCCCTTCCGCCCTTTACCGCGTTGATGGCTGCCTCATTTACCATATTGGCGAGATCAGAACCCACGGCACCACTGGTGGCAAGTGCCACGTCTTCAAAGTTTACGGTCTCGTCCAGCTTCACATTCTCCGCATGTACCTTCAGTGTATCGATACGTCCCTTGAGATCAGGCTTGTCAACTATGATCCGCCTGTCAAAACGTCCGGGACGGAGAAGGGCCTTGTCGAGAGTCTCAGGCCTGTTGGTGGCGCCAAGTATCAGGATACCCTTTGAAGAATCGAATCCGTCCATCTCGGAAAGGAGCTGATTCAGCGTCTGCTCTCTCTCATCATTTCCGCCGTATCTCGAATCCCTGCTCTTACCTATGGCATCTATCTCGTCTATAAAGATAATGCAGGGAGCATTCTTATCCGCTTCGCGGAAAAGGTCTCTTACTCTGGAGGCACCTACGCCCACGAACATCTCCACGAAATCAGATCCCGCAAGGGAGAAGAAGGGAACATGGGCTTCTCCGGCAACAGCCTTTGCGAGAAGGGTCTTTCCGGTTCCGGGAGGTCCCACCAGAAGGGCTCCCTTCGGAAGCCTCGCACCTATCCTCGAATACTTGGCAGGATTATGGAGAAAGTCCACCACCTCCTGCAGGGACTCCTTTGCCTCGTCCTGTCCCGCCACATCCTTAAAGGTGATACCGGTCTCTTTCTGGACATAGACTTTGGCATTGCTCTTTCCGACGCCCATCACTCCGCCGCCTCCCATACGCTTCATAAGTATATAGGTAAGGCCGCAGACTAAGAGAATGGGAAATACATATCCTATAAATCCCGAGACCATTGCACCTGATCTGTCGGGAACCTGCCCCTTAAAGTCAATCCCCGCTTCCTCCAGTCTTTCCGTAAGCCAGGGGTCATTTACGAGTCCCGTATAATATGTGATCTGCATCGAAAGAGGGTTTCCCGTCTTTTCTTCCTTTGGGTAAATGGTTATCCTGTCCGGATCTATCTCCACACTTCCCACCTGGTTCGCGGAAACCATCTCGAGAAATCTGGAATAGCTGATCTCCTGGGTGGAATTTCTGGTGACCAGACTGCTCATCATACTCATACAGAAAAATGTGAGCAGGGTTGCCACTATCATGGCAATAAGTGTCTGCCTGTTTCTCGGGTTATTATTACCGCCGTTCCTGTTCTGATTGTTATTCTCGTTCATTTTTAGAAAAGCCTTTCCGGATAGATCCCTCTATCCTTCAATTCCTGAATGGAGGACATCACCATGGGCTTATCCTCCTTATAGGTGACCCCGAACCATCTGTCACGGGAGGTCAGTACTTCTGCTGCAGCTTTCCCCTCTTTTATCAGCGAATCCACGACTTTAGGCAGGTAGCACTCTGCCTTCAGCGGATCCTCAGATCTTTGAAGATCCCTCATAAACTCCTCGAAATATCTCGAAAGCTCGGAAATGATCGAAAGTGAGAATCCCCAGAAATTCATGGATACCGGTTCTTCTCCCGTGAGAGACACGTATGTTTCTCCTCCGTCTTCCGTGTACTTTGCTGCGTCACCGTCTTTTTCGATATGAGTCCTCTCGGTCACACCGGTTAAAAACCCGTTTTCATCAACACTGCAGATACCCCTTGAAACATAACCGTTCTCCGTAAGGGTATTCTTCAGTATAAATCCCACCATACCATATCTGTACTTTTCATCATCCTCGTGGGTTTTAAGGAAACCGCACATTTTCTCAAAGGCTTCCCTGCCATAGAAATCGTCCGCATTTATCACGGCGAATGGAGTATCGAGAAGATCCCTTGCCGCCAGGACAGCCTGAGCCGTACCCCAGGGCTTTTTCCTCCCCTCCGGTATCTTCACCCCTGCCGGAACATCTTCAAGACTCTGAAATGCATATTCCACCGGTATCCTTTTAGGGATCTCAGTGCCTATAGCCTCCCGGAAATCCGCTTCGTTTTCCTTTTTTATTATAAAGATCACCTTTCCGAAACCCGCTTTCCATGCATCGTAGATCGAAAAGTCTATGATCTTGTGTCCTTCTTTATCCACGGGATCGATCTGCTTTAGTCCGCCGTAGCGGGATCCCATGCCTGCAGCCATCACCACGAGGGCAGGTTTTACTTCGCTCATTATATTCCTCCGTTTATATTACTTTTACCTGTCATTCTGAGGGCGTTACTTTCTGTCATTCTGAGGGCGTTACTTTCTGTCATTCTGAGGGCGTAGCCCGAAGAATCTCTTAGATCCTTCGCTCCGCTTGTTATTCTGAAATATATACTTCCCCTTCCGGCTCCTTTGAAAGATCGTATTCATAGAGAACCCTGTCGGCGGAATCCACCGGTCTGAATCCCAGGGATGCGTACAATCCCTCCACCATGCCGTTCTTTCTGGTCCTTATGTATTCTCCTACCAGGCGTCTAGCCCCAATTTCCCGGGCTGTCCTGCAGATATACCTGAATGCGAATAGCTCCACGGAACGCTTCAGTACCCGGCATGACATACACCAGTTCTCTATGAGGCAGTCTTCATCCCCCAGCCAGTCAACACTTCCTCCCTTTCTCAATACTATACAGGAGATCACCCCGTACTGGGTGAATTTGTCGGAAAGGGAAATATAGATCAGGCGTACATCATCATCCTCCATCATTTCCCTTATCTCTCCGTCAGAATACCTCATCGTGCGGAGATTAAACTGGTTTGACTTATTGGTGAGCTGCGCGAATCTCTCAGACTCCGTCTGTCCTACTATACCCGCTTTTCCTCTCATTTCCAAGGCTTTTAGATATTCTTTATAATCTACGAAGGAAGCTGCCATCTCTTCCCTCTTCTTATTTTCCTGATAGGAATCGGCCCTCTTCATGTCCTCTTTTGTGATACCTGTCCACTCAAAGGGATCTGCACGGTCAAGGATATCCACGTAGTTCTCCGGTGCATCGGGAACATCTATCACCAGAACCTCCGGACAGAACTTCCTTATGATCTCTCTCTCCGCAGGATTATCATCGAAGAATACGAGGCTGTCTATGCCGATATTAAGCTGCTTTGCAATATAGGCCATATTACCCGCCTTATCGGACCAGTTAGCTACAAAACAGGCTATATCCTGAAGCTTCAGGATCATATCGGGATTCTTTGTAAAGGGCTCTTTTGCTATATCTTCATCATTTTTAGAATTAACAGCGAGAAGAACTCCTCTTCGTTTTAAGGAGAGGATATACTGCTGAAATGCCCTGTAGGCTTCTCCTATTGGGTCTCCGGGATCCACATTTATGCCTTCCGGCCCGTCGTCCCCCACTATTCCGCCCCAGAGCGTATTATCGAGATCCAGTACCAGACACTTCCTGACGCGGCCGAGATCCGGCATTATCATGGCGGTGATCTCATGGGCCACATCCTTCAGATATTCCATATTGAACCCCTGCTTGGTAAGGAAATAGGAAGTATTGTCAAACCAGCTTTCTTTTCCTTTGAGGGAAGAGAGATACTCCATGTCGAGTATCCTTACATTTCCCGGACGGTTCGATGCCAGGAAAAGATTGAATCTGTTGATGAGCGATCTCTGGGTATAGTCATAATCAGCTTCCAGTGTACCCCAGGGTCTCTCGGAAGGTGAAGCTATATTTGAAATGTATACCGTGACATTTTTTATGGCTGAAAGATGGGAAAAAATGCTCTCCACATAGTCAGTAGCTGCCTTAAGATCCTCTTCCGATCCCCATTTGAAATCATTATGCCGTAGGAGGATGATCACAAAGCCGGGTTCAAATGAATAAAGACCGGATGAATCATCCAGTACGTCCATATTTATCCCGTCATACTCCCCTTCATAAATATCCGCCGCCACGGATTCCCTGTCCAGAAACAGACGGAGGAGCTTTACCAGATGCTGGATGGAATATGACCCCAGCACGGCGACCTTAAGGTTTACGGCATTCTCATCCCTTAAGGCTTCCGAATAGGTTTCGGGATATTTAATCAGTCTGTTGGCATCTTTTAAGAGTTTCGAAATAGGTTCTTTCCTAAGGTCCTTCATGCTTCGTTATTCTTTAGCCTTTCCCGTAAGTGTCTGAAAAAAGTCTGCAGTATCTCCGTGCACTCATCCTTAAGAACCCCTTTCTCCGTCTCCACCTGATGATTAAATCTGTCCTCATTAAGGAGATTCAGGATGGTGCCTGCGCAGCCTGATTTTTCCGAATCGGCCCCATAGACACATCTCTTCATTCTGGATTGTACTATGGCTCCGGCACACATGGGGCAGGGTTCCAGAGTCACGTATATGGTACAGTCCTCCAGCCGCCAGTCCCCCTCTGCCTTCGCGGCCTTTTTTATCGCTGTGATCTCCGCGTGGGCAAGGGTACTCTTATCGGTATTCCTGCGGTTATATCCACGTCCTATTATACTACCATCGCTGTTACGCACAACTACACAGCCTATAGGCACTTCTCCCAGCCTGTAGGCTTTCTTTGCCTGTTTCAAGGCTTCCTTCATATATTTTTCATCAGTAGAGTACATCTTTTACTATTCTCTGCTCCTCAGATACTGCAGGTAGTTTATCACCATGAGGGAGATCTTCAAGGTCAGTGCATCATCAAATTTCCTGATATCGAGACCTGTGGCCTTTTCCAGCCGCTCTATCCTGTATACCAGGGTATTCCTGTGAACATAGAGCTGTCTCGAGGTTTCGGACACGTTCAGGTTATTTTCAAAGAACCTGTCTATGGTCTGCAGGGTCTCCTCATCAAGGTGATAGGGGATATTTTCCCCAAAGATCTCACGGAGGAAGAAATCGCAGAGGTTCTCCGGAAGCTGGTAAATGAGTCTCCCGACTCCGAGTCCGGAATAGGATGATATATTATCTTTCCCGAAAAAGATCCTGCCCACATCCATTGCCATCCTGGCTTCCTTATATGATCTGGACACCTCTTTTATCTCGCGTACTACCGTACCGTAGGATACCCTTACATCCACCATTGCCTCGGTGTTTATCATGTCTACTATCATTGCGGCAACGGATCTCATATGCTCTTCGGAATCATCCTTATTAAGATCTTTGATGAGGACGATCTCATGCTCATCAACCGCTGTCACATAGTCTCCGTAGGTGCTGCTGAAAAGCCCCTTTACGACATCCAGCACATCATCTCCGGAATTATCGCTGTTCCTCTCTATCAGAAATACCGCTCTTTTCTTCTCGATATCTATGTGAAGCTTTTTCGCTTTATTATAAATATCTATCACCAGCATGTTATCCAGGAGGAGATTCTGGAAGAAGGAATTCTTGTCGTATTTCTCTCTGTATGCGGAATTGAGATGTGTCAGCTCACTTGCCGCTGCCCTGCCCATTAAATACGCGGTATCACCGTTACCTCTGGTGACAACTACAAAAACCGCCATTCCGTCATCGTTCACGCGGAAGAAATGATACTCCCCAAAGGCCTGGGAATCCGCACCGCTGTCTATAAAAGACCTGATATTCACAGGCTTCACATTGAAGTCTTTTTCTCCCGTTATGGCAGCCAGGGTTCCGTCAATGTCGTAGCATGCCATATCCACCTTTGATATCGATCTTAATTCGTCCAGACAGGACTTAATGACCTTACTCACTATCATGATCAATTCCTCTTTTCAACGCAAATGGCGCTGTCCAACGGACAGCGCCTTAGTTTACCACAAAATGCTTTAGTTAGTGATGGTCTTTTCCGTTTCCTTATCGAAGATGTGAAGCTTCTCCGTATCTATAACGAACTTAACCTTATCACCGGGACGTGCTGTAGTCCTGGGATCAACCCGTGCGGTCATTGAGAAACCGGCGAAATCGAAATACAGGAATACCTCTGCTCCCAGAAGCTCATACACCTTGATCTCTGCTTCAAATACAGCCTCAGGATTAAGGGTGCTGACTGCCATTTCGGAATCATAGACATCCTCGGGACGTATACCGAATGTAACGGTCTTTCCGTTATATCCGCCCTCGATGACCTTCTTTGCCTTTGCGGGAGGAAGAGGTATCTGCCGTCCGTCTATATCCAGGCTCGCCTTGTCACCGTCAACCTTAACAACGGCATCCAGGAAATTCATCTGGGGAGATCCCATGAATCCTGCTACAAAGAGGTTTCCGGGCTTCTCGTAAAGATTCTGGGGTGTATCCACCTGCTGTACGACTCCGTCCTTCATCACCACGATCCTGTCGCCCAATGTCATGGCCTCTGTCTGGTCATGTGTAACGTAGATGATGGTGGTACCCAGCTGCTGGTGAAGCTTTGCGATCTCTATTCTCATCTGCACACGGAGCTTTGCGTCCAGGTTCGAAAGAGGCTCATCCATAAGGAATACCTTGGGATTACGGACAATGGCACGTCCCATAGCCACACGCTGTCTCTGTCCTCCGGAGAGAGCCTTGGGCTTACGGTCAAGGTACCTTGTGAGATCAAGGATCTCAGCCGCCTCCCGAACCTTACGGTCTATCTCAGCCTTATCGACCTTACGAAGCTTAAGTCCAAATGCCATATTATCATAAACTGTCATATGAGGATAGAGGGCATAGTTCTGGAAAACCATTGCGATGTCTCTGTCCTTGGGCTCAACATCATTGACCACTCTGTCACCGATCTTCAGTTCGCCGGAAGTGATCTCTTCAAGCCCTGCGATCATACGAAGTGTTGTAGACTTACCGCAGCCTGAAGGTCCTACAAATATGATGAACTCCTTATCGGCGATCTCCAGATTGAAGTCCTTTACTGCCACTACATCGTTAGGATACTTCTTGCAAATATTTTTAAGTGATAAACTTGCCATAACTGCCTCCTGAGAAAATATTCTGTTCTGTCATGCGATTGTCATGATAACACAGGGTTATGTACCATACTATGCAAGTGTTGCCCAAACTTTTTTCAAATTCCTGTACAACTTAACCATCTGTGATAAGAGGTTCAAATATCTTTGCAAATATGGCAGAGCTAAGGCAGGATGTCAGCGAAAACCCGGCAAAGATGTAAATGGGGATCGCTGCCCAGATGTAAAAATACCCGATGACCGGAGGTACCGTCAGAAGTAACAGGAGCACCAGTGTCCATGGAAGACGGCTTACAGAGAGGATAAGAGCATTTCTCATGGTGTTTATCACGGTATTATCAAATTTCGCAAGAACCGGAAAGACATAGATGAGTTCAAAGATATAGATGATCCCCAGCAGCATGAGTAATCCCGTAAATACAGCATTTATGCCGTTACTATCTGCCTTTGACAGTATCCTGATATCGATCCAGAATATCCCGGCAAAAATAAGCATGATGATCCATATCAGGGTAGCCTGGATAAAATTCCGCTTAAAGGATACGAAAAACCCCTTTATTATATATCCCTCTTCTTTTCTGACGATCTTCTGGGTAACCGAGGAAAGAGCCGTCAAAGATGCGCCGATGGTGATGACCGGCAGGCAGCATATGATAAAAACAATATTCAGGATGACAATATCGGCAGCCTTTTCGATAAAGCTGAAAAAGGGGCCTTCAAAGTCAAAAAAATGCCCCATTGTCTTTAGTACCTCAATAGTTCCTGATAGGTTGAGATAGCGAATTTATCGGTCATACCGGCAATGTAGTCTATAACCGCCTGGGTATAGAGCTTCTCATTCTCCAGATTGCCGTAGATCTTCTCATTATCACACTCAGGTCTCTCAAATCCTGCGATGGTGAGCTTCGCACCGGGAAGCGTCACATAACGGGCGAGCCACTCACCGAAGGTCTTCATGAGATTTGGATAGTACTTCACTGCCTCATTAATGCGTTCAAAGGTCTTATCCCCGTCGTAAACATCGCTGAGTGCCATAAAGAGTTCACATATCACCAGTTCGGAATAATGGACAAAGGGATCCAGCCATCTGCTGTTATAGATATGCTCATAATTAAATTTCTTTATGCGGACCAGCCTCTTAAGTCCCTCTTTACTGAGAGAGATCCCCTCTTCCGGACTGGAGTTCTCGCAGGCATCGATTATCATACCGTGCATTATGACCCCGGTATTTATGGCTCCGTCGGATTCATCCCCCGCCATTTCTTCAAGAGTCTTTACTTCGCTCCTGTCAAGGATTCCGAGAGACAGCGCGTCCTCTATATCCCGTCCGAGATAGGCTATCTTATCCGCGAGCTTCACGACCGCCCCCTCCCAGGTAATGGGCTGGAATTCTCCCGCGCTCTTAAACTCAGTCTCCAGATCTATAAAGTCTTTTCTCGGTCTGATGCCGTTATCGTCCACTTCACCGCAGTGGGAGATGATGCCGTCCCTTACCGCGTATGTGAGGTCAAGGTTCTTAAAGTGCCTGTAATTATCCTCTAAGAGTTCTACCTTATCCACCAGCCTCAGGCCGTTTTTCTCGTGCCAGAAGGTTTTCCCCAGGTACTTCTCTGAAAGTGCCGAAAGGGTCTTTTCACCTTCGTGTCCGAAGGGTGCATGTCCCAGATCGTGGCCCATGGCGATAGCCTTGATAAGCTCGAGATTCAGTCCCAGGTACCTTCCTATGGTGCCTGCCACGGATTCCACATGGGAAACATGTTCTATCCTGGTGCAGATATGGTCTGACCCGGCCGCATTGTAGAATACCTGGGTCTTGCTTTTGAGTCTTCTGTAAGCAAGGCTGTGAAGTATTCTGGTATAGTCCCTTGCAAACTCACTTCTGATATCGTCTTTTCTCTTATACAGAGCGCTCTTTCTCTCGGTCAACCTTTCAAAAAACGGATTTCCCTCAAATGCCGCAACGCTCCTGAATGCTCCCTGTTCCAAGCTGCTTCTCCCGTAAAATATGTTGATCCGGGTGCCAATCATGATCCCCGGTCAGCCGAATAATCAATATCCATGAATTTAGTATATTCCGGACGCCAGCCGAGCTTTAGGGGTCCCACGGAACCATTTCTCTGCTTGGCGACTATTATCTCCGCAATGTTCTTCTCATCCGTATCAGGATGATAGTAATCGTCACGGTATATAAACATTACAACGTCCGCATCCTGCTCTATGGCTCCGGATTCACGGAGGTCCGAAAGCATGGGCCTCTTATCCGGTCTCTGCTCCACCGCGCGTGAAAGCTGGGAAAGAGCCACTACCGGTACGTTCAGTTCCCTTGCCAGAGTCTTTAATGACCTCGATATGTCAGAGATCTCCTGCTGTCTCCCCGCATCCTTCCTGGTGGTTCCGGAGGTCATGAGCTGCAGGTAGTCGATGAGGACCATATCCAGTCCCCCTTCCAGCTTCTGACGCCTGCACTTTGTCCTCATTTCGGCAACGGATATGGAGGCGGTATCGTCTATTACCAGTTTTGAGCGTCCAATTATGCTCGCGCTGTTCATTACGCTCTCCCACTCGGACTCTTCGATATTTCCTATCCTTATCCTGGAAGCGTCCACATAGGACTCCATGGCGATCAGTCGGTTTACCAGCTGCTCCTTT
>Ga0310691_10006849_pt1 | contig 12061 bp, 15 predicted proteins | sample 176DNAGHGlowgp2_FD_203887 | JGI IMG/M metagenome (GOLD analysis project Ga0310691, IMG submission 203887) | Sheep rumen microbial communities from Palmerston North, Manawatu-Wanganui, New Zealand - 1766 DNA GHGlow gp2 (v2) (version 2) | ecosystem: Host-associated > Mammals > Digestive system >... | reverse complement strand
CCTGGTTGAAGCGTGTGCGCGCCGCGCAAAGGATCCAGTTGTCGGCACGGTCGCGCGCGAACGGATCGCGCGAGAGATACCACGCCTTGCCTTCCTTCGCCGTGAAGGTCTGCCGGCCGCGCTGAGACGTGGAGACGAACACGCCGCACATCGCGCCTAGGGGATCGAAGACTACGCCCTGCGTCTGCGTGTGGCCGCCGCCGATAAGATCCTCGAACTCCTTCTTCTCGAGCGACGCGATCTCGTCCGTCTCGAAGGCGCGGACGCGCCCCGTGCCGTTGCCGCCGGTGATGAAACCGTCGTCGAAGACGAGCACGCAGTCGCCGTCGGTGTCGATCGCCTGCACCACGTGCTTAAGGATCACGTTGAAGTGCATGTCGTCAACGAATCCGGCGTGAGGCGCCCATGTGGAATTGAACCACTTGGCCACCTCCTCGCCGCCTTCGAAGTTGCAGGTGAGCTTGCCGCCGAGCGTCCCGACGATGTTCACGCGGCGCTGCTGGTCGAGCGCGCGGCGTTCCGGCCCGTTGCGCATCGCCTGGCGCGAGAGGTCGGTGAGCTTGCCGCGCTTGTGCGCGGGAAGGATCCCGTCCTCGCCCGTGATCTCGACGAACGCCGGCTTGCGCTGCTTGGAGGTCGGCGCCTCGACGGCCTCGTATCCTCCACCGCCGTGCGCCAGGCGGACGAGCGCACGGGCGCCGGCGGCCACCATGCGGGCCACGCGCAGGCGCTGCGCCGGATCTAGATCCTTGAAGCGGATGCTCATTTGTAGATTCTCCCGATGTGCCGGATTCCGGTCCCGGTGCGCGATTTCAGCGTGGCGAGAGCGGCGGCCCAGCGCGCGCGCTCGGTCGCGAGCTTGTCGAGATCGAGGTGCGTGTAGCTCCGGGATCCTCCGCCCGCCGAAAGCGTGGCCGAGGCGGCGCCGGTGCGGAGAATCTCCGCCACGGTGGCGTCTATCAGCTTGATCCGCTGTTCGCAATACGCGATCTGTCCTGCGGTGGCCATGTGGCCACATAATAAGACAGATCAAGGCAAAAAAAATCTAGCGGCGAAAAATTCCTTCAAGAATCTTGAAGTTTTCTGCTACAGGAGGTCGTTCACGGCGGTCGTCCGGACGTGCGAATCGTTCCAAATCTTGGCGGCAAACCTGTGCTCGGCGGGCGTAAGCTCGCCGCGACGGGCCCAGCGCTCGGCGGCAGGCAAGGCGAGATACGCGCGCACGCGCGCCTCGTCCACAACTCGGGCCGCCTGGGCGCTCGCGCTCGCGTGATAGCGCGCGTTGGCGGCGCATCGAGGCGAACAGAAGACATTATCTCCGCGCCGCGGCGTGAAACGCTTCCCGCACCATTTGCAGGCGCGCTCCTCGTGATGCACGGCATGCGCCATGCGGAAGGCGCGCCCCTTGCATGCCCGCGAACAGTAGCAGGCCAGCTTGTTTGCCGGCAGGAACTCCTTGCCGCAAATCGCGCAGGCGATCGGCTTGCGCGCAGCGAGGCGCGCGGCCTTCTTGCGCGCGGCGGCGGCCCGGCTGCTCGCGCGCCGCTTGCACGTGCGCGAGCAAAACCTCTGCCGTGGACGAGAGCGCTCGAACTCGGCGCCGCAGACGGGACATGTCATCGCTCGCCCTCCAGGCGCGTGGCGCGCCTCCCGCAGGCCGAGCAGCGGAGATAGACCACGTTGCGCCAGCGGCCGATCACGCGAAACGTGTTCGTTGATCCGCACCGGTCGCAAATGTCAGGCCGCCACGCCAGGCGCTGCGGCTTCTCCTTTTCTTTCGCTTCTGATTCTTCCATCACTCACCTCCGAAATAGCTGCCCGTCGCGAGACCACATACGGGTGGATGTGTACCAGGTTTTACTCTGTCTTTTTGCGCGATGGGAGTCGCTCCCCCACCTGGTAGTCCCGCCCGGACGCGACGCACGGCGAATTGCAGTCCGCCCATCAGACGGATCGCCGCACGATCCTACCGCGTCCGGCGCATGGTCCCGTTGATATGACAACCATGCGTCTCTCAGGTTTTGGCGGTTTGGCGCTGTCGGCTCAGTCCTCACGAGCATGCATCCTCCTCGGACCTCTTGCCTTCGGGATACTTGTATTCCAGACGGCCCTCCCGATGGGGGTGATAAGCTGTTTCACGGTTCGTCCTCCTGGGGCGGCGCCTTCGGCGCGCGCTTGGTCCATCCGAACTTGCGGCGCATGTACTCGGCGGAATGCTCGGCGTTCATCTTCTTGCGGCCCCATTCGCACGACGGCGCGTCCGGCGGACGCATGGTCGCCAGGTGGACGCACCAGCCGTGGTCGAACTTGGGGCATACTGCGCACGGTCTAGGCTTGCGGCTCATAGTGCGGCTCCTGCATCAACGAATCCTCCTCGCCGCCCGCTCGTTCACCTGTGGACGGGCGGCGAGGCCCCCGGCACCCGCCGGAAGATTTGCGCGCTTCAGTCTTCATGGCAGAGGTCTCCCAGGCCGTTCTCGAGCGCACGGCGCTCGAGCGCTTCAGACTCGGCCTCGGCTTTCTCCCGCTTCGCCGCCGCCTTGATGCGGTCAGCGATTTCCGAGAAGTAGATGCTGATCGGCTTGCCGTAAACTGTCGGCTGCGGGTCGCAATAACTCGCGCCGATAGCCAGCTCGCCACTTCTCGACAACTCGCGAATCTCCGCCTCGATGTCCGCAAGCGTCTCGCGCTTCTCGTTCTCGCTCATCCTACCGTCCTCCGTTTTTTCAATACGTACCTTTTCCTTTTCGGCGCGGCGGCGGCGGCGAGCGCGGCGTCGATCTTCGCCACCTCCTCGTCGGCCTCCGCCGGCACGTAAAGCCCGATTGACGACGCCACAACAAAGCAGCCGTAAACCACGTCGCCCCAATGGTTCTCGCCCGTCTTCTTCCATTCCCACTGCGTCTGGCCGTCCGGACGCTCGAATTTCGTCTTGAGCTCCTCGGCCGCCACCTCCTGCACGAATGCGTGGTGCGCGGTCTTGTCGGTCCCCCACAGCGAGCAGCCGCCCGGCGCACCCACCGGCAGCTGGAGCGCCAGCTGCGCGACCTCGCGCCAGTAGTCGGCCATGAACGCGAGATAGATTCCGTTCGGCGAGCGCGCCATGTGCCAGTGCTCGCCGATCGAGCGGATGTTGCCGTCGAGCATGTGGGGCCGATAGCGGTTCCAGGCGTAGCCGCGCGACCATCCGACGGGGATCCGCGTCTTGTCCGTCCGCCGGGCGGCGTTCCACTTGTCGGCCACATCCGCGATCGCCGCCGTCCAGTCGCCGCCGTCGAAGACGAGCGAGACCACGCGCACGGCACGTCCGTCCGCCAGGCGCATGAACGTGCGCTGGTTGATCTCTGTGGCGACGTGAGTCATGGCGATCTTCACAAATCCGCCCTGCAGCGCGTTCGGCGTACCCGCCGGGAAAAGCGGCGCCGTGCCGTGCGGCCAGCGGCCGTAGTCGACGATGGCGGCCGTGTTTGCCGGGCCGACCGCCATGACGGCCCAGCGCAGGCCGGCGACGCTGTTCACGTCGCAGAACGCGACGCAATGCGTGGCGAATTTCGGCAGGACGCCGCGCGGCGTGCCGTTGACGTGCTTCTGCACCTCGTAGACGTCGAGCTTCATGGCGGCCATGCTGCTCTCCGGCTGGCCCTGGTATTCCGCGTAGAAGCGCGCCTTCATCGCCTGCAACTTGTGGAGCGCGAACTGGAAGGCCGAGACGTCGCCGTGCTCATAGTCGCCGTCGCCCGGATCGAGCATTTCCACGCCGTCCTCGATTTTCTCCCGGTTCTCCACGTACCAGGCGCGCGCGGCCGTGAGCTTCAGATCGCGCATGGCGAGATCCTTTTCGACACGGTGGATGTACTCGCGCATCGGTTCGGGATCCTTCGGCCAGGAGATCACGAGCGTGTCCGAGTAGGTCATCCATTCAGGGTGCCGGGCCGGATCCGCGAAGCGTTCCGAGAGGTCATCCGGCTCGATACACGTGGTGGCCATGATGCCCGAGAGCGTGGTGTTCGTGTCGCTGAGCGCCTCGACCGTGCCGGTGATGAACTTCTCGAGCTCGTCCACGCTCACCTCGGATTTCGCGTCGCCGTCCTTCTGCGGGTCGTCGATCACGATGAAGTCGGGCCGCGTGTTGTACACGTTCAGGCCGCGCACGGCCGAGCCGAAGCCGCGCCACGCCATTATGACGCCAGTGTTCGGAAATCCCTCGAGCACGGCGAAGCGGCGGTAGTCCATGCGCGTGTTCACGTCGATGAATGTGGGCTGGCCGCGATAGCGCTGGTGCGCGCGGCGTTGCGCGCTCTCGCCGATCTGCTGGAGCGGAATCGCGATTTCGGGGAAGTCGGCGACGGTGTGCGGCTCAAAGCGACACGAGATCCACACCTCCAGGCAGAACTGGAACGCGACGCCCGATTTCACGGCCAGCACGAGCGGAAAGCGGCGATGTCCGTAACACGCGATCCACTTCATCGCGATCTTCTCCCAGGCGCTTTTCCCCTTGCCGCGCGGCCAGCGCACGTGCACCTTGCCGCCGGTGAGGATTGCGTCCTGGAGCTTGCGAATGGCGCGCTCCATGCGCACGGACGGCGGGCGCCGAATGAAGTCCGGGCAATATCGCAGGCCGAAGCGGACGAGATCCAGGCGGCAGCGCTCGCGCTCCTCGGGATTTGCGCATGGCGGGATCTTCCCGTAAAGCTCCGACTTGGCGGCGACGTGCTTTGCGACGCGCTCCGCGCCGGTCATGGCGCGTCCGCGCGCCTCGCGCTCGGCGCGGCGCTGAGCGATCCCCTCGAGCTCCTCGCGCTTGGCGGCGAGCTCGGCCTCGCCCAGGGCGAACTGCTCGGGCGTGAAGAGCTCTTCTTGCGCCTCGCGCGCCTTGCGCTCGCGCTCCTGGCGGTCCTTGGCGGCGCGAACCTTCGCGACCATGCGCGCCTTGTCGAATGCCTTGCGCTCGTCGGGCGTCATCTGCCGTCCGAGCGTGGCCTCGACCTCGCGCAAGGTGCCGCCCAGCAGGGCGAGCTGCGTCACCTGTTCGACCGTCGTCACGCGCCCGCGCCCTCCCGCTTGTCAATCAACGCCTGCAACGCGCGCTCACGCGGCGACAGCTCCCACACCGTTGCCGCTGCGCGCTCCGCCGCTGCGCGCTCCGCCGCTGCGCGCCGGAGCGCGCAGCGCGTGCCGAGGAGATAGCCAGAACCGAAGATGCCGCCGCCCGTGCCCTGCGCGTCAAGCCGCCGGATAAACGTACACTCCTCTCGCCGCACGGCGAAGGGCGTGTGGTGTTTGCACATGTAGCCGACTTTCGCGCTCGTCAGCACGCAATCTGGATAGACGTACTTCGGCAACGTGGCGCGGGTGGCCTTCCGGTTCTCGTCGTCCGCCGCCGCAACGGCGTCCATGAGGTCCGGCGCGGAACGGATGAACACGTCGCCGAGATTCGTGACGAAGGACGTATCGACCTCCGCGCCGTTCTCGTAAAGCACAGTGCAAGGCGCGATGACGTGGTTCACGCCAGCGCCGCCCGCGCCGATTCCGAGGTTCGTGAGGTAGGGCGAAAAGAGGAAGTAGTCGATCCGGCGCGCGTAGAAATGGCGCACGATCCGCGAGAGGATGGAGAACGGAGGATTGTCGATCACCACGCAGCCGGCGGGGTAGTCGCGGCGCTCGAAGTTCTCGCCGGGCCAGAACGGGCGCACGATCTCGCGGCCCTCCAGACGGTACTCGCGCACGGCCCAGTCGCGCACGGCGGCGTAGACGTTCGCGGGCGTGTAGCAGTCGTCAGTCGTTTTCTTCGGCTTGAACTTCTCGACGAACGCGGCATACTCCGCGTCGATGTCCTGGAACTCCATCTGCTTCACTGGTCACCCTCCAGCTCTATGCGCTCGCACAGCACGATTGCATAGTGCGGCTTGTCGGTTGGCTCGCCCATCTCCGGGTCTGCATAGCATCCGGCGGCACGTGAGAACACGCCCGAAACGAGCCAGGTCATGCGAGGAGCGTCTGCGCGATAGCCACGGCGGAACTCGACGACGTGGAACCTGTCCTCGATCTCTCCCTTCCCCCACCATCGCTGAATCATGCGAACGACATTGGTTGCCGTCCGGTACTCCTCGGCCTTCGCGCCCATTTCGATCGCATCGTACCAACGCCTCTTCAGAACCAGTGGCAACACGACGCACTTGCTTCGCTTGTAACTCAGCATGACACTCCTTTCGGTTCTGGATTCTCGGTGAGGTCTGCGAGCTTGATCATTTCGTGTCTCCGCCTTCTGTCCTCGTCGCACGAATCAGAATCGCGCGGCCAAAGTCAACTTCTGTAATCCAAACGCGCTTGTAGCCGCTGGCCTTCAACGCCTTCTCTTTTTCCAGCAACTGTTCGACGCCCGTGCCGGTCTCCACGTAGGTTTGGAACTCCCAGCCGTCGGGATGATCAGCACAACCGCTAAGGATGAGCGACGCGCAAACAATAATTATCAGCTTCACGCTGCGCCTCCATTCTGGATCATCGCAATATCTTCCAGTCGCCAATCTTCGCGCCGAAAGAAAGCCCTTAAACACTCGCTTGCGTTACTCGCCGTTCCCGGGCAGCCGTGAGAATTCCAATACACCAAAAACCTCGCCCTCTCATAATCGGTCAATGTGTACAATCGTCGCCTAACCTTGCGCCATGTGGCCGCCTCGTGATCTCGAATGCCTTGCCAATACGCAATTTGCACTTCATCTAGATGATCGAGTCGTTGTTCTGCGGTCTTGAAGCGCACAAGCTCTGGAAAGAGAGGGATGCTGTCGCGTTCTCTTTCAATTGCTTTTTTCGCATTTTTCAATCGACGCGTAGTTCGTGGTATTTTTCCCGGGCGAATGTCAAAATGCTGAAATCTCATTTCTTCACTCCCTTCCTGAGCAGGCGTTGTGCGGCGAGCACCACGTCGGCCTCGCCGCCGAGAATGGCCACGCGCTGCACGATGTCGAGGAGTTCGTTGTACTCCGCCACGACCGTGCGCGGCGCGACGCGCTGGCGCGTGTGCGCGTCGATGATCTGCAACGAGCCCGCGTATTCCAGCGGGCGCATGACCGGGCGCGCGGGCGCGGCGTCAGAGCTGACAGTCGGCATCGGCGGACCCTCCGTCGTTCGGCGTGGCGGGCGCGGCCACGTCGTCGGTGTACTTGATCCGCATCCCGGCCACGTCAACCGGCACGAGGCGGCGCGCCTCGCCGCGCGCGTAGCTGCCGGAGCAGGGCCAGTACTGGACGCCCTTCGCCGATTTCTCGGCGGGCCATACGGCCACCTGCATCTTCACGCCCAGCACCTCGAGCGCGAGGTGCATGAGCGGGTGGCGTTTTCCGTCGTTCGCGGGCGCGTCTTTGAAGAGCGCGCCGTCAATTTCATGGTATGCCATTTTCGTTGTCTCCTGTTAGTTGTGCATGTAGATCGTTGCGAGCGTGATCTGTCCGGCGGCGGCCCAATACCAGGCGCGCGCGTAGTCGCGTGCCACGAGGCACACTGCGGCCTCGACGAAGTCGAACGCCGCCAGGCAGATCGGGATCGCGTGCTTGCTCATCAGTCGGCCTCCGTCACCTTGCAGGCGAGCATGTCCGCCGTGTGCGTGGCGAGAATCTCGCGCGGGTAGAGCCGCAGGGCCGCGTCGTAGCGCGCAAGACCGCGCGCATCGAGGCCGTAAGCGCCCATGTGCCAGATGATGCAGAGCATCTCCTGGTGCGTGAGCTTCACGCAATTCAGGGTCGCCAGCAGCGCCGACGCCTCGCCGTGGCCGGGCATGGCGGGATCACGCCACGCGATCTCGCCGGATGCGGCGTCGATCGTGTACGTCTCCACCTTCGCCAGGTCGTGAAGCATGCCGACGATGTACGGGCTTTCAGGTCGGCTCCAAAGGCATCCGAACGCCGGGCCGATCTTGAGCAGCCAGTCGGTCACGTTCGCGGAATGCACGGCGAGACCGTTCTCCACGGCGAGATGATGGCGCCGCGACGCCGGCGCCCGATTGTAGCCGAGCCGGATCAGCCGCTTCGCAAGCGCCGGGATCCCGCAGCTTTGAACATACTCTAATATCCGCTCGTTCATCAGCAGTACTCCTGTTCCTTGAGCGCCTTGAGCTCCTCGCTCGTCAGGTCGTCGAGCATCCCCGGGAGGATCCGCGAGAACCGCACGATGTCACTCGCCCAGGCTCTCTTAGATTGCAACTCCTTGCGCGTATCGGCGAACACTGCGACGAACGCCTTCGCGCCGCCCTTCAGCAGAGTGTCCAGGAAGGCCGCGCGCGCGCGCGTCTGCTCGTAGGCATAGATGGCGCGCCACGGATCCACCGCGCCGTCCACCGTCGCCCACGCGAGCGCCACGTCGCCGGGATTGTTGGCCTTCGCCCACGCGGCCACCTTTGCCTTCGCGCTTGCGACGAGCTTCTCGCGCGCAAGCTGCCGCTCCTCTTCCTTCCGCTCTTTCGCCTCGCGCATTTTCTCGGCGGCCTTCTTCTCGGCCTTGCCGGCACCGTATCTCACGCGCACGGTCACCTTATCACGGCGGATCTCGATCTTATAGTACGCCGCCGACTTTCCGCGCGTCGGCTTGTCCACGAACTTCTTGTCCTCCAGTTCGTCGTATGGGCCGAGCTCATAGCGTTCAGTGACCTCTGGCGGCACGACACCATCGATGATTTTTTTCCGCCAAGCGGCCTTCGTGGCCTTGAAGCATTTGCCGTCGAGGCAGCGCCCAAGCTCGCCCTTAACGTCTCCAAACAGATCCGGCTGTGCGCCGGTCCGCTTTGAGCACTTCCGGCAACGTTCCAACAGTTCCGAATCGAACGCAGCAAAATCATATCCGCTGTCGAGATCCTGCGTCGCCTGGTAGAAGTAACTACGCAGACACGACCACCCCTCGCGCAGCGCCCAATTCGTAACGCGCGACAGTACCCGGTCCTGTATCTGCACCGGGTATGCGCTCACGCCCTCGAGCGCGTCCGCTGGAATCTCTACCTCGGCCGCCCGCCCTATCCACGCGGGCGACAGATCCAGCAGCTTCCGCCGACGAGTCACGCACGCCTCGCTGATCGCAAAATGCGCGGCGATCTCTTTCCCCGAGTAGCCCATGTCTAGCATCTTGCCGATGAGCTTCGCGTCCTCGATCGGCGAGACGCCGAGCCGGGCCTCGTTCTCGATTCGCGTGATTTCGTGCGCCTCGACTTCCGAACACTCGAACACCCGGCATCGGATCTCGGGCATCATCGCATTCACGCACGCGACGAACCGGCGATTTCCGAAGATCACATAATACCCGTCGGCGTCCGGACGCTTCCACACGCCGATATTCTGCAGCAAGCCGCGCGCCTTGATGCTGGCCGTCAGGTCGGCCACCGACTCGGGCGTGATCTCGCCTCGCGGATTCCAGGGACATGGCGTCAGCTCGCCGACGCTAATCATTCGTTCTGTCGTTTTCATTCAACCTCCGTTTTTTTCGCGCCAGGCACCATGCCCGGCAAATCGCCACCGGCCGTCCGCCGGTTCCGGTTCCGAACCCGAACCGCCGGTTCCGAACCCGACCGCTGAAATCCAGCCCATAAAAACATATCGTTAGTCACTCTGCCCCCCCGGTCTTTTTTTGATGGGACATATAGAGACGCGGCGTCTCACAGTACCTACCAGGGGGAGGGTATCCAAGACGCTCCATTTCCCGCCGATTCTCCTCGGCTTCGGCCAGTACCCATGCCTTGAGCTCGCGACCATGCGCCTTGATTAGGCCGCGCAGCTCAGCGGACGCCCGGCAGCCGCGATTAAAGTGAACAGTCACCGACTCGCCCTGGATCCAGCAGAATCCACCCTCGGCCAATAGCCGCCGATGCACCATCTCGCCCGTCGTCGTCATATCAGCTCGTACCCTTCCATCTCTGCCATAGTCTCTATCCCCTCCTCCTCTTCACGGGAAAAAGACACATCATTCGCGCCCGCGCGTATAGGTGGGTTAGGTGCGTTTCGTGCGTCATTTTGGGAAAACTCGTCTGCGCTCTCCTGTATGGAACTTTCTGGAAACGCCTTCCCGAAACCCACCATACCCACCAACAGACTACGTGCTGAGACGCCGCGAACGCCACGAACCTCGTATATCGTCCGGCCCTGAAGCACACGCGGCTTGTCCATTTGCAACAGCGTCGCCAGTTGCGTCAGGTATCGCGAAATCGCCTTACCTACGCGACGCGCGCTATACATCGCCGCCGTCTTCTCGTCCGACTCGTCGCCCTGGATAGCGAGAATCTTCTCGGACATTTCACCAGCCGTAAATTTCATCTCATAATTCGCGGCCGCCAGCACGCGCATGATCTGACGTCCGACCGTATCATTAATCAGCGGCAGCAGCGATTTGTCGGCTTCTGCCGAACCCAGCGCGCCAATGGCGCCCATCTCGTCGCCAAAAGCCCGCCCGCATTTCACCGAAAAACGCCCATATGCCGGATGACGCTTGTTGATCGACTTATCAACGGCGGCACCGTCGGCCAGCGCCTTCGCCAAAGTCCGCGCGATCCAGGTCATGTACTGGTTGCGGTTCTGGTCGATCTCCAGCGAGATTTCATCGTCCAGGCTCTCGCGTTCGGCGGCCACGGTCAGGTGCACCGCTATCAAACGATCCGCCAGGCCGCCTCCGCCCTCCGTCGCGAACATCGGATTATTGGATGTAAGAATCAGGCTCGCGTTCGCCCTGAGATTGATGGTCTCGCTGTCGCTGTACTTTTTCCGCCGAGGCGACGAGCCGCCGGTTAGCGCGATCTGGAGCGCGTCGCCCATCCATTTCACGCGAGAATCAACATTGTCGAAAACTTCCACCTTCCCGGCATTCACGGCCACCCAGAACGAATCCTCGCCGCGATCGCCATCTTCCATCCGATTCACGCGCTCGTCGCGCTCATCATCCCAGCGCATGCCTAGCACCTGCTTAATCGCGAGCGCCATGCGCGTCTTGCCCGACTGAAACGGCCCCGTTATCAAAAGCGCCGGCTTCATCCGATGCTCGGCAAACAGATTCAGCATCCACAGCCGCACGTTCATCCGCCCATTCACGGGATCCGACCAACTTGCGCCCGTGAAGATCTTCGCCGAGACGAACGGATCTATTCCTGGCCCCTCCATCATCCGCCACGGCGCAAGCGTCCGCTTCCGCATGAAAACGACGCCGTCGGTGCCGTTCTGCACCTTATCCACCTCTCCGCCACGAATCCGCCACATCTCGGCATCCCCGCTCGAGATGTACACCGCGTCGCCGCGCCTCTCCCATGAATTGGCCGGCACAACGCCCTGCGACGCCTCGGGCGACAGCGCCGCGTCGTCTATCATGGCCATGATATACTCGAACGTCCGCGACTTCCGGTTAACGTCCGCCTCGGTGGCCAGCCACGCCAGGAACTCGGCGTCGCGCACCTTCATCAGCTCGCCGCGCTTGCGGTCAAAATACAGCGACGTCTCGAAGCTCTTGAAATTCGCGTCCCAAAAGAACCGCCCGCGCGAACGCAGCCACAAGAGGCAAACGATCACCTGGATGTTCCGCACGAGCTCCGCCGACAGACTCTCCCCGTCGCCCATCTTCGCCCGCACACGACCGCACATGATCCCCATCGCGTCAGGCAGCCGCATATTGCAATCGACCGACAGACGCACCACGCGTCGCGCCGACAGCCGGAAATCCACCTCATACGTTTCTACGTTCTCGGTGGGGGTCCGGGGGGCGCGCAAACGTCCGAAGCGCTCCAGGATGAGATTATCGGCATCGCGCCCGCCGGATTTTTCGGCGGGCGCAACAACACCCGGCTCAGATGAAGCGGCATCGCGCGCGCCGTTTTTTTCGGCGCGCGCAACACCGTCCAGCCCCGACAGATCCTCCGCCGTGAAATCCCAGAACGCCGGCCATTCGCCAAACTCCTCGATCGCCGCCGCCAGCGCCGCCTTGTCAACTGCCAGCCCTGCAGCCGTCCTCGCGTCCGCCCAATCCGTGAAATCCTTCACCGCCTTCTCGCCGACCGGCGGCAGGCATATCAGCCGGATCGGACATTTCACCCCGGCCGCCTTCA
>Ga0310691_10006848_pt1 | contig 12062 bp, 2 predicted proteins | sample 176DNAGHGlowgp2_FD_203887 | JGI IMG/M metagenome (GOLD analysis project Ga0310691, IMG submission 203887) | Sheep rumen microbial communities from Palmerston North, Manawatu-Wanganui, New Zealand - 1766 DNA GHGlow gp2 (v2) (version 2) | ecosystem: Host-associated > Mammals > Digestive system >... | reverse complement strand
GTCAGCTTCACCACGCCGTGCGACGCAATCACCATCACCGAGAGCACCCCGTGGACGGAAGATTTCGAGTCTTACCTCGGTGACGGCAACCAGCCGTTCCAGTGTTGGGACAGACCGGTGGTGGATGCCACCTACAATGCGCCGTTCGTCTATTGCGGTTGGGCGCCGAGCTGCTACTCCGGTGCGAACTCCGCCGAGCTGAAGGGCACCTCCGAGATCCTGGTGCTGCCGGCGTTCACCAACAACGTACACGACCTGCGCCTCTCCTTCTGGGCCACCGCCACCAACCCTGCCATGGGAATGCTGGAAATCGGCGTGGTTGACAACACCCTGGATCCCGCCAGCTTCGAGTTCGTGGCCATGGCCGGCACCCCCGGACCGCGCGGCACGCAGGATGGCGTCTCCGGCAACGGCAACTATATGGGTCCGTTCGACTTCAACAACGTGGCCGCCGCCAACGGCCGCATCGCCCTGCGCTACAACAGCAGCAGTTCTTCGGATTCGTGGAACCTTGACAACTTCGTGGTCGAAATCGCCACCGACACCACAGCGGTCACCGCCCCCACGGTGCTGACCAACACCCCGTCCTTTATCGGACAGACCTCCGCGACCTTGAGTGCCACCGTCACCAACCCCGACAATGTGACCGTCACCGCGAAGGGCTTCGAGTGGAAGACCGCCACGGGCAGCACCTACACGCAGATTGCGGGCACCGGTACGGGCAACACCTTCACCGCCAACCTCACGAACCTGACGCCGAACACGAGCTACACCTACAAGGCGTTCATCACCTTCGACGGCAACACCGTCTATGGCAATGAGGTGACCTTCACCACCCTGCCCGAGGACACCCCCGAACCGTGCGAGACCCCGACGAACCTGCACGCCTCCTCGTTCGACGCCCACAGCATCACCATCGGTTGGAACGCGAACAGCAATGCTTCGGGCTGGAACATCCGCTATCGTGTCGAGAACGGCAGCTGGAACAACGCCACCTCCACCACCAACACCTACGTGATGAGTGGCCTGGTCGCCGAAACCGTTTACGAAATCGAAGTGCAGGCCGACTGCGGCGACGGCAACTTGAGCGACTGGTGCGAGCCCATCCACATCAGCACGTCCTACGACGGCATCGACAGCTGGTTGTCCAGCAGCGTGAGCCTCTACCCCAACCCCGCCCGCGAGGTTGTCAATGTACAATGTACAATGAACAATGTACAAATGGCGGGTGAATTGCACCTGTTTGATGTGTACGGCAAATTGTTGCAAATCGTACCGATCACATCCGAGATCACCCCCATCAACGTCAGCGGCCTCGCCAACGGCCTGTACTTCGTGCGCGTGACCACCGAAGAAGGCTCTGTGACCAAGACCTTTGTCAAGAAGGGTTAAGGGTTAAGGGTTAAGGTTTAAAATGAACGGGTGCCGGTAACGCTATCGGTGCCCGTTTTTCTTTAGATCTACTCTTCATACACATTTTGAAATAACCGCTCCACCCCCGATTCCTTGAAATTTTTCAGAACACGGGCAAAGATACAATGCGGGGAAAGCTGTGTGGATTGTTGATAGCCTAACAAAATCCTATCAAAACTTCCACACATTGATAATCAATGAATTACGAAGAAAAAAAAGATAAGTGTTTCCAAACTCCCAACACTCGAAACCCGTTTTCCCCGACCGGCACCGTGCTGTCGTAAACCATGGCATTCATCATCACGGCGTCCACCTTTTCAGGCACCGATGCCACACCTATCCGCCCTGGGGGAAAAAAATATCAACAATCAATGTTCATTTTGACAAAAAATGTACTTTTGCGCGCTTTTAAGGTATTTTTGTAATTTGGATTTTTTGTAGTTATCGATATGATTCATTCTACTCATAGGGTTACAGACAGTGTTTTGGCGGTGGTGAATTGTCACAGCCAATCTCGTAACCTCGCTTTGGGGGAAGGGGAGTGGGTAAACACTTGTAAATCAATATATTACAACAAACACATAGCGAAGAAAGGTGGGTCGGTAAAGGACATACCTCTCTTCGTTTTTTTTTGCCCTCAAGACTGGCTTTCGGACTTGCAGGGTTACTCTAGTATTGTCCCAACTGAAAATATATTATTCCATAACAAAAAACAAATTAACTTCAACGACAAATAACAATAAATTATGCATATAGGAAAACACATCTGGCAAATACTGAGAGAAAAGCAAATCTCGGTCAAGGAATTCGCCGAGGCGACCAACACCGAGCGAACCACGATGTACCGCATTCTTCACCGGAAAAGCATCGACATCTCCGTTTTGGTGCATTATTCTCGCGTCCTCAACCATAATTCTCTTTCAGGATTTGGCCGACGAATACAAAAAAAAAGCAAAAGACATTGATTTGACGGAAATACATCGACCGCTTACTACAGGCGGCATAAAATCCCAAGCTTTTAATTCAAAACAATATTCGAAGATTTAATATAAAAAAATGATAGTATGAAGAAAATCTTTATGCTTTTCGGAGCTTTGATGATTATGCTGAGCGTGGCAACAGCGCAAGACTGCCCCTTCAGGGTGAGATTCGAGGTAATTCCAGCCACATGCTACAATAACGGCAAGGTGGCTTACGCACTCTTGGACGGATCGGGGCATGTCCTCACCGCCCTGCCAGCCGGGCTTTCCGAGGTCCGCGCGTACTACATCGCAGAAGGTGACACGGCCAAGCACTACTCGGGACTTTACCTGACGGACTCTATCATGGCGGCACACGGCGGATGGGACACACTCATCGTCGATTACGGCACCTACACGGTAGGACTGGAGGCCATCTGCACCCACAGCGCATCATCCGCAAGCGGTTACGAGCAGGTGAAGAAGGACACCACCACCGTGCTCACCATCCCCACCACTTACGTGAAACCGTCGGCCTCGGCGCTGTATGTGACCTCCAACACGCTGACCGGTTACGGCAAGCACCCGACGCTGGACTGTGCGAACACAGGACGCATCCAGCTCAAAATCGAAAACGGCCGTTTCCCGTACACGGTGACGGTGCGCAGACACGGCACCAACGACACGCTGCGCACGGTAGTTTTCCCCGACACGATGTACCACGGGCGTGATGAGACTCGTTACGACTACTACCTCTACTACTCCGTGGACACCCTCCCCGCCGGCGACTGGGACTTCTACCTCGTCGATGGGTGCGACTACGGCCTCCCCCGCACGGGACAAGTCGTGGACGTGGTCAACTTCCCCACCCTCGATTACGTGGAGGTCTATGCCTCCTCCGGCAATATGCAGGACAGCAATATAGTGAAAATCAACGCAGTGCTGGACAACGACTACGAATACTACACGGCACTGATGCCCCTATATGCCGAATACCGCTTCGTCTATGACGGATTCGAGGATTCCGAATGGAAACCGTTCCCGCCGGTGCTCAGCGGTTTCCGCGCCTTGCTGCATGACACCGTTGAGGCAGCACACCAATACTGCAACATCTGGAACCGAAACATCTCGCTCCAATACCGGCGTACTTACTGCGGCGACACAGCCGTGACAAGGACTTTCCAACTCAAGAAACCAGACGAAGCCTATTACGAAAGGGATTATTCCGACAAGCGCGACTCGACGTTAATCGACAATGATACCTGCACCGACAAATGGTACTGGCATCGTTGGTACCATGAAATTTACTATCGCTATGAAGATCTCAGTCATCTCACCAAAGATAACGACCATTCCCTCTACCGCCATCACTACACCCATCCTCTGACTTGGATCTACTATGACACGGAACTTCACGACACCATCAAGAAGGATGTCATCTCCGGTATTTCCGCCCACTCAAGACTCTACGACACGGAGGTGGAGGCCATCTACGGATCCTTCCGCGACCGCACAATGAGCAACCCGTTGATGTTGCCCATTCAACGCACGTTGGTCGATGCGCACGGCTGTGTGCTGTACACCCGATTTGATTCCCTACCCTATTGCTACGACGTGGGCATGCAGGTGGTGGATTGGCGGACAAGAAAGACAAACGGAGACCATTGCTGCACCACCAAAGGTTCAGTCGGGGTGTACGAGCACTACCACTCCGAGGTGGATCCCGACGGCACACAAATCATTCTGTGGAAAAGCCCCTACAACAACCGTTACAATTTCAGCGCTGTCTATAGCTCGGAAACGCACTCCTGGAGCGTAACCCGGGAGAATTTAGAGAACGTGGCAACCATCAGTGGTGGTTATGACGGCCTGTCCATGGACCTGAGCGACTACTGTCTGCCTTCCGGTCCCTACTGGTTCACGGTCATGACGCCGTGCAGCACCTTCACATTCAAGAACGAGTATTCTTTCCCGGACATTTACAGCACCGAGCTGACCCAAGAACCTGTTTTCGAGGCAACGCAGCAGTGCACCGACCGTTACATCACCTACACAGCGGGCGCGTACTCACACGTGAGCCGGAACACCTCCTCCTCCACAGGTCTGCCGCTGGACCCCACCTACACCTCTTTGAACACACGTTTCCAGATCGTGGACGGTCCTGTCGGAGGTTATGACGGGACACTCCACGAAGTGAATGAGGCCATCCGCATCTCCATGCCGGGTCAGTACGTGGTCCACATTGCTCCCAGTTCCTCCTACCAGCTGTGTGACATTGTCTCCTTCTACGACACCATTGACTACGACGGGGGCACCGTGGAGTTCGAATATGCCTTCGCCTACCTTTGCGACTCCACGAGCACATCCGGAAATGCATACATCAAGGGCATCAACGGCACCCCACCCTACCGTTATACATTGTACGATTCCATTGACAAGCAAGGCAACATCTTGGGTGACACGGTCATCGCCGACCCGACTGTGCCGGCCATTTTCCCGAACAGGCCTATGGACTCGCGGCATCAGCTTTCCTGCAAGATCGAGGATGCCTGCGGCGCCTACTTCCATGTGAATTTCTACCCGCTCACCATGGCCGATGTGCAGAAAATCTGGTTCGACGACGGCCTCACCGTCACCGAAACCTGCGAAGGCTCCACCATTTCGGTGCATGCCATGGAAATCGCCTCCATCCTCAAATACCAATGGTACAACCCTGACGGGGACCTGATCGACAGCGTCTCCTCCCCCTCCATCTTCATCCCGAGAGGGGCGGATGACGGTTGGTACAAGGTCATCATCCGCAACAGCGGTTGTCAGGACAGCATTGTCGATAGCGTGAGACTGACCGTGAAGGAGGCTCCGACAATCTCCTTGTCGCAGACCATGGAGATCTGTCCTGGCGAAGAGGCAAGTCTGAGTTTCACCCCGACCAGTCCGTTGGGCACGGACACCCCCATGGAGTTCACCATCGCCTTTTCGAACGGCGACGGCATTGAGACAAAAACCTACCACACCACTTCCGGGGTTCCCGTCAACGACACGTACATCACGTTCACGGACGCCAAAATCTATCCCTTGAGCAATAGCGACGGCAACTGCGACTACACGTGGGCCGATGAGCACGACACGATCCGTGTTATGATGAAGAAGACTATCGCCGATGCGTGCACGATGGTGGGTTCCTACGACACGGTGTGCTACGGCAGTGACGCTCTTTTCGCCGCGCGTTCCACCATGGAAAAGCCCTACACCATCCGATGGTATAGCGACTACGAGCTGACCCATTTGCTGAAGGAAGAGACGATGACCGCCGCCGGCCCCGACACCTCCTTCTACGACACCCTTGCACTCACACGCCATGCTGAAGTTTTTGTAGCCATTGAGAAAGACGGTTATTGTCCCACGGTTTATGGCATACCTACCAATTCGGTAAACATAACAAACGGCAGCACGGAGATCCCCTGCGGCAAAATCTATCGGCTGTATGACGACGGCGGTGCCAACGGCAACTATTCGACAGGCACGAACATACGCCACACCTACACCACCACCGACGGCAAGCCCGTGACCATCCATTTCGAGGAACTGAACCTTTCGGAGACCTCGCACCTGTTCATCATCACTGGTTCCGAGCTGAATGTGGATTCAGTACTATACGACCTGACGGCGGGAAGTAAAAATCCGGGGGTCATCACCACCCATGGTAACACGCTTACCCTCTACTTCATGCCCGGCATGAAACCCTCTGCCGGTTGGAACGCCATCGTGGAACACAGTCCGGGCATGTCGGTGGCCGATGTGTGGAAGAAGAACGAGGTGACCATCCGCGACGAGGTGTGCCAAAGCCAGATCAACACCTACGATGACCCCTACAATATGGTGCCCAATGTGGTGGACAATCTCGAAACATTGACCAGTTGTATGCGCCGAGCAGACATATATACTTTTACAAAGACTTTTTCCAGCGCGGATGTTAACGGATGTGACTCTACGGTGACTTTCATCCTTACCGTTAATCCTCCGTTGCATTATGACACCACCATTGTGACCACCAACATTTTAGGCGGAACCGTCACTTGGCACGACAACACCTACACCAAAACCGGCCAATATCTATATCAGATGACGAATGCTGACGGCTGCGACAGTCTTGACATACTCGATTTTATCGTCCTGGAGGTGGACACTTCCACCAACGATATTTGTATTGGAGACACGGCCACGTTGGCGATAGCTGTCACAACACCGGATTTGAGTTTCAGAAGCGAACTGCTGCCTCAAAGGATTGCCATCGGTGATGTGCTTTGCGATGACAGTACGATTCTAAAAGTAGATTCCTTCCTTGTCAGTGGGAAGCAGGCCAAAGGTGTGGTGTTTTATGTGGACAAGACAGGACTTCACGGCCTGGCAGTGGCTTTGACCGAAACAAAATGCCAATGGGCCGTTTCTCCAGAAGATGTTTATTCTGCAGTCCATTCCTTGCATTGTTATGGATCAGCACACTTCGATACCTCTTCCCCTGACTATGATCCTGCCTATCCGCAAACAAATTTTGCTACCCTTAATGACATGGACGGGAAACAAAACACGCTGATGATAAAGGAAACGGCAGAAGCAGTTTCCAATAATGATTTTAGAGCGACTGCCCCCGCCGCCTACTATTGCTACTTTTATGACCATACCACAAAAAACGTGGGAACAGCGCCTTTGGGCTGGTGGATGCCCTCTTTTGGCGAATTAGCCTTACTCTTCGCATCACAAGTAGCTGTCAATAACACGTTGTATAGGTTGAATCAAGCTGGAACAAGCGCCCTCCTTTTGGGAAATGAAGATAAACCCGATTACCATCTATGGTCATCTACAGAAATCCAGGGACATTGCTGTGCGGCTATGATTAATTTTAATGTTAAAAGTTCATACGCTCGTCCTACATTCTATTCTGAAGGGTTCACAAAATCAAACAAATTGGTAGCAAGGCCTATTATTTCATATTAACCGACAGACTTGTCTTATTTGAAAAATAACAACACGTTCTAACCTCGAAAAATGATAATAATGAAAAGATATAACATCCTGTTTTTTCTGATCGTTGCTTTTGTGTATCAAGTGCTTGCGCAAGAGCATTATGTAGGGGAAGTATATACTTTCCCAGATGGTTCAAAAGGCATTGTCTGCTATGTAAACCCAAATAATGCCAGACAGGGCTGGGCGGTCGCACTTAACGATGTAGTTGGGACATATTCTCTCTTGACCGGGCCTATGCCTTCCGAAATTCAGTCGATGGTCATCTATAACATTCCCAAGGATGGGATAGGGGGGATGACAAGCTGGAACTACAGTGGCAAAAACAACACACAAGCATTGCTGTTAAGCGGTTTGTCACCTGCCGCTCAGGCTGTTGACGTTTCCAATGGCTGGTATATACCTGATGAGATGCAATTGGTACAAATCGTCGCCCTTATCCCTATATTAGAGGACGTTGCTGTTTCCGAAGGCGGTAATCTTCACAATCTTCTGATAAAGTATCACAATTATTGGACCTCTTCCTTTGTAACTCCACGTTCAGGCACGAACAGTCTCCAAGCGTATTGTTTAAAAAACCCCGATCCGTATTCAGCGTATCAGCCGTACTCTGGTGTGACTTCTGTTGACGAAATTGCTACAACCGAGAAACATTACATTCGTCCTGTTCGGGATTTCGGTTATGGTGAGGCTGTCGCCTACTGGTCTGACATTTATGAATCGGACGGTGTAAAAAGTGCCAGCGAGAAGGTGAGTCCACTGGCGGATACGACTTACGAGGCTCTGGTGATATTCGGCACTGACACATTCCCGTTTGATGCGACCGTCAGGGTGCATGAGAAATTTGACAAAGACACCCTTTATGAGACGGTATGTTCCTCGAATTTGCCCTATACTTCAGCGGTGGATGCCAACTTAGACAACTTGGACATCTCCAGTCCCCACGATTACATACCCATCCGCAAGACGTTGCAAACTATCCACGGCTGCGACAGCATCATCACCCTTATGTTGAAAGTGGATCCCTCCTATCATTTTATGGAGAATCTTACCGTGTGTGTATCCGACACACCATATACATGGCGGGGACGGCAGTTGTCTGCAACCGGCACCTACTACGACTCCTTGCAGTCCGTTTGTTGCTCTTGCGACAGTATCTACCAACTGCATTTGGTCATTACTCCGATGCCTGTTGTTTATACATCTTCGAATGTTGGAATCTGCGACGGTGCGTCTGTCACACTGTCGGCCTCGAGCACGAACTGCGCCGAGTTCACCCAAGGAACCATTCATGAAGGTTTCAACAGAGTGACCGGCGAAGCGGACAACAGTATTGCCTCCGAGATGCCTTCTCTGACAGATATTATTTCAAGACAAAGTGACTACGTTTATCCGGTAGGCACTACCGCCATTAAAATCGGCAGCAGCGACTATGCAGGATATATCACCACGAAGCCGTTGAATCTTTCGTACGAATACCTCCTGACCCTGATGTGCAAGGGTAACTACAACCTTAACAATCCAAATAACGAGTATGAGGCCCAATTGGAGATTTCTGTAGATGGTGTGCCTATGGACACGCTGATTATTCCGGCGAATAAAAACAACCGGGATTATGAACCTTTTATCGTGGCTCTTCCGGCCGCTACGGCCTCCTCCACCATTAAGCTGCGAACTCTTCCCGACATATTGCCAGACAATAATTGGGCGGAGAAGCGAGTGCTTATTGACGACATCCTAATTTCCGACAACTCCTCCTGCTCGTATGTTTGGTGGCGCGGGGCCAACGACACGGTGTCGCATGAATCCACGTTCACGGTGACCCCCAATGTCTCGGCACCGAATTTCAAGGAGCGCTACTACGTGCAGGCTACCAGCTCAGCCGGATGCAAGACCGTAGATTCGACTTTGGTGGTGAACATGCAGATCCCCATTGAAGAATCGGTAAGAATCTGTGACAATGAACTGCCCTACACCTGGCGCGACACCACTTTCCTTGAGGGTACCGCCACGAACGGCACCTACACCTTCCACAGAACTTCCATGAGTGGATGCGACTCCGTGGTCACGCTGACGCTCACGATTTACGAGATTCAGCGCGACACCGTTTTCAAGGAAGTTTTTTACAACGATTTCCCTATTGACTGTGCAGACTATGCCATCAGCAGAATGGACGGGACACATTATGCCATGCCTGTCAACAATTTATATAACAATTCATGCACCCAACAAATTTTCACCGCTCCAGAAATAGGGTCTGCTGGAACTATTGACAAAATTTCTTTCAATTACGCCGATTCGAGGCAAATGCAGAACAAGAACAATGTGAAGATCTATTTGGCTCACACCTCTAAAGCTTCATTCATCAGTACCACTGACTGGATTTCGCCGTCCGACATGACACTGGTGTATTCGGGCGACTTGAACTGTTCTAAAGGTTGGAATGACTTCAATCTTACCACCCCATTTGACTACAACGGCTCCGACAATTTGTTAGTGATGGTAGTTGACAGCTCCCAAAAAAGTGATGGAGGTTACACATTCTATTATACGAATTCCTCCGGCAATAAAGGACTTTCATGGCAAGGTTATAATTATTGGAAGACGAGCGTGTATGGAACTTTACAACAAAAGAGAAGCGACATCCGATTCCATATATGTAAGCACACGTTCGATTTTGCCGACAAAACATTCTATGTGAAGGATCCTGGCACATACATTCTCTCCGACACGGTTCCTGGCAGCAACGGCTGCGACAGCATCACTGTACGCTACCTCATTGTGGAGGGAGTGCATGAGGAGGAGATCTGTGACAGCACCTTCACGGAAGCCCAGACCTGGGTGGACAACGTAGGACCCTACTGCTGGCACTATAACGGCAAAGATAACTGTATCGCTGGAAAGGACGTGAACGCCGACGGCTACTACGAGTTCCCAAGTACCAAGACCATCGACGGATTCTCCGTGGACACCATCTCCTACCTGAAGCTCACCATCAATCCGACCTACCGCGACACCAATGACTTGAATGTCTGTCTCTTCGGCAATGACACCACCGTCACGGACGCTGAAAAGAATATTTCCATCTTCATCAATGGAGACGGATCGGAAATCACGGTGACTTCAACCAACACGGAGAAGGTGACCGTGGAGCGTGTGGAAGTGGGCGGTGTGGAAAGCGCTACCGACTTCATCTTGAAGCGGAAAACCATCAAGGGATGCGACAGCATCGAAGTCTTGCACGTCGAGACCACTTTCGTGCAGCGCGACACCATCTATAAAGATATCAGCTTTGACGCCACCTCAACTACATGCGAAGAGCCAACCATCAGCGAGAAGGACGGATCATCTCAATACGTACCTGTTAGCAACCGCCGCAACAACTCCTGTTCTCAACAGATTTTCACATCCGCGGAAATAGGATCGACTGGCACGATAGACAGAATTTCTTTCAACTACGATTACTCAAGCCCAATGACTGCAAAAGACAAGGTCAAAATTTATTTGGCTCACACGAACAAAACCAAATTCTCCAACTCTAGCGACTGGATGTCTCCTTCTAACATGACTTTGGTCTATTCGGGCAATCTGAATTGTTCTCAAGGCTGGAACGACTTCCAACTCTCCACTCCGTTCGACTATAACGGTACGGACAATCTGATGGTGATGGTCGTTGATAGCTCCAACAACAAGAATACCAGTAGTTTCAAATTCTCCTATACGAGCACCTCCGACGATAAGGGACTTTCATGGGAAAGTAAAGATTATTATTGGAACACCTCCCGTGAGGGAACTTTGCGCAAATACAGAAGTGACATTCGGTTCAATGTATGTCAGCAATTATACGAGTTCGCCGACAAAACATTCATTGTCGAGGAGCCTGGTGTTTATAAAATCATTGACACCGTGACTGGCAGCAACGGCTGCGACAGCATCACCACCCGCATCCTCATTGTGGAGGAACCGCACGAGGACGAGATCTGCGACAGCACCTTCAACGCAAGCCATGTCTGGGTTGACAATGTTGGCCCTTACTGTTGGCCCTATAACGGCGAGAACAACTGCATCGCCGGCAAGACCGTCAACTCGTTGGGCTACTACGAGTTTCCCGGCCACAAGACCATCGACGGATTCTCCGTGGACACCATCTCCTACCTGAAGCTCACCATCAACCCGACCTCCCGCGACACCAACACGGTGACGACGTGTCTCTACGAGGAGCCCACCGAAATCACCTACTCCGTGAACGGCGGCACTCTCTCGCTCTCCCTCACGGAAGCCAAGGTCACGGTCACCAACACGGTCACGGGTGTGACCGTCGATACCATCGACGCCGCCAAGGGTGACTTCGCCTTGAAGATGCAGACCGTCAAGGGCTGCGACAGCGTCATCGTACTCCACATCGACCGCTACACGGTGAAACGCGACACCGTCTACAAAGACACGCTCTATGCCGGAACCTCCTACACCACGGAGTTCGCCGACAAGACCTTCACCGTGGACCACGCCGGCACCTACACCATCTCCGACACCATCTCGGGAGGCGCGGCCAACGGCTGCGACAGCATCATCGTGAGATACCTCATTGTCGAGGAACCGCACGAGGACGAGATCTGCGACAGCACCTTCAACGTCTCCACCCAGACCTGGACCGACAACGTGGGACCG
>Ga0310691_10006846_pt1 | contig 12065 bp, 6 predicted proteins | sample 176DNAGHGlowgp2_FD_203887 | JGI IMG/M metagenome (GOLD analysis project Ga0310691, IMG submission 203887) | Sheep rumen microbial communities from Palmerston North, Manawatu-Wanganui, New Zealand - 1766 DNA GHGlow gp2 (v2) (version 2) | ecosystem: Host-associated > Mammals > Digestive system >... | reverse complement strand
TTTTTACAATTAGAAAAAAAAGAATACTAAAAAAATTAGAGAGGAAATCAAAGATGATTAAAAATATAATATTTGATATGTCAGAAGTAATTATTTCTGGGTATTTTGGTGTAGAAGAAATATTAGAAAAAGATTATAGTATTCCAGCTGATGAATTTATAAAAAGAAAGAAAACTGATACACTAGAATTATTTTTAGATACAATGAGAGGTAAACATTCAGAGGATGAATATTGTTCATATTTACTTGAGGGAACAAATTGGAATATTAGTATTGATGAATTGAAAAAAGTATTTAGAAGAAACTTAAACATACCAGTTCCTGGTGTGATGCAGATTATAAAAGAATTAAAAAATAAATATAAACTTATATTATTATCAGATTATGTTAAAGAATGGAAAGAATGGTTATTTGAACGTAATTTCGAATTATCAATTTTTGATTATATGTATTTTTCATATGAACATAAAAAGCTAAAATCAGATGAAGGAACATTTCAGTTTATTATGAATACCTTAAATCTTAAGACTGAAGAAACTATTTTTATAGATGATTTAGAAAAAAATGTAGCAAATGCTCAAAAAAGTGGAATAAATGGAATTGTTTTTAAAGATGCAAACCAATTGAGAGATGAGTTAAAGAAATTAAATGTATTATAATATAAAACATAAAAAAAATCCACCAGTTAAATTGATGGATTTTTTTATTTCAGATTTCAAACCTCTGATTTCCAACTTCAGATGTCATTATTTCACAACCACATTATAAATTCTATTTTTAACATAAATTTCTTTAACAATAGTTTTTCCTTCAAGTTTATTTTCAATTGCTTTGTGAACTTTTTCTTTGATTTGTGTTTCATCTTCATCTACTTCTATCATAATATTTGCTCTACGTTTACCATTTATTTGAATAGGTAAATTGATTTCATCATTAACAGTTTTAGATTCATCATATTCTGGCCATGACTCATAACTTATTGTGTTAGTATGTCCTAGAAGATTCCATAATTCTTCTGTAATATGAGGTGCTACTGGATTTAATAGTTTTAAAAATCCTTCTGCATATTCTTTAGGGAAGATATCTTCCTTGTTTACTGTATTTACAAAAATCATCATTTGAGAAATTGCAGTATTGAAGTTCATAGTTTCATAATCATTTGTAATCTTTTTTACAGTAAAATGATATGATTTTTCTAAGTTTATATTTTCTTCATTTTTAATTTTATTGGATTCTGTGTATAATCTCCATACTCTATCTAAGAATTTTTTACAACCTTCAATTCCATTAGGATCCCATGGTTTAGCGCTATCTATTGGTCCCATAAACATTTCATACATTCTTAAACTATCTGCACCATATTCTTTAACCATATCATCTGGATTAATAACATTACCTTTGGATTTACTCATTTTTTCGCCATTTGTTCCTAGTATCATACCTTGATGACGTAAACATTTAAATGGCTCTTTAACAGGAACTAAACCTTTATTATATAAATAGTTATTCCAAAATCTTGAATATAATAGATGCCCAACAGCGTGTTCAGGTCCACCCATATATAAATCAACAGGAAGCCAATGTTTTAATAATTCTTTATTTGCAAACTCATTTTCATTATGTGGATCTATATATCTTAAAAAGTACCAGCTTGATCCCGCAGCTCCTGGCATTGTACTAGTTTCACGTTTAGCAGGTTTTCCGTTAAATTCAGTATTAATCCAATCTGTAGCTTTATCAAGTGGAGATGCTCCTGTTTTTGATGGACTATAATCTTCAAGTTCAGGGAGAACAAGAGGTAGCTCTGAATCATCTATAGATTTTATTTCACCATCAACAAAAACTACAGGAATTGGTTCACCCCAATAACGTTGTCTTGCAAATATCCATTCACGAAGTTTATAATTTACTTTTTTAGTTCCAATTTTATTTTCTTCTAGCCAATTAATTATTTTATTTATGGCATCTTGTTTATTTAATCCATTTAGAAAGTCAGAATTTATATGTATTCCATCTTCAGTAAAGGCTTCTTTAGAAATATCTCCACCTTCTAAAACAGGAATAATATCAATATCAAATTTAGTTGCAAATTCATAATCTCTTTGGTCATGGGCAGGAACAGCCATAATTGCACCTGTTCCATATGTTGCAAGTACATAATCTGAAATCCAAATAGGTATTTTTTTATTATTTACAGGGTTAATAGCATAGCTTCCTGTAAATACACCAGTTTTATCTTTATTAAGCTCAGTTCTTTCTAAATCAGATTTTGAAGCTGCTTGTTTTTTATATTCTTCAACTTGATTTTTTTGTTCAGCAGTTGTTATTTTATTTACTAAATCTAGTTCAGGAGAAACAACACAATATGTAGCTCCAAATAGGGTATCTGGTCTAGTTGTAAATACTGTAAATGAAGTATTCTCAAAACCGTCAACTTTAAATTTTACTTCTGCACCTTCAGATTTTCCAATCCAATTTCTTTGAATTTCTTTAGTCGATTCTGGCCAATCAAGTTCATCTAAATTAGCAAGTAAAGTTTCTGCATATTTTGGAATATCTAATACCCATTGTTTCATATTTTTACGAACAACAGGGAAGCCACCTCTTTCACTTTTTCCATCTATAACTTCGTCATTAGATAATACACATCCAAGTTCCTCACACCAGTTAACAGGCATATCGATTAATTTTGCTAAACCATCATCAAATAGATTTTTAAAAATCCATTGTGTCCATTTGTAATAATTTGGGTCACAAGTTGAAACTTCTTTATCCCAATCAAATGAAAAGCCAAGCATTTTTAATTGTCTTTTAAAAGTTTCAATATTTGCTGCAGTAAATTTTGCAGGATGATTTCCTGTTTTTATAGCATATTGTTCAGCAGGAAGACCAAAAGCATCCCATCCCATAGGATGTAGAACATTGTATCCTTGCATTCTTTTCATTCTAGACATTATATCTGTTGCAGTATATCCTTCTGGATGGCCAACATGTAAACCTTGTCCTGATGGGTAAGGGAACATATCTAATGCGTAATATTTAGGCTTTGAAAAATCCCAAACATCAGTAAAAAAAGTTTTATTTTCATCCCAATATTCTTGCCATTTTTTTTCTATATATTTAAAATCATATCCCATAATTATTTCTCCTTAATAAAAGTTTAAAAAATTATATATCAAAAAGGGTTATAAGTCAAGACATTTTGCTATTTTTGATGATTTGTAATTTGAGTTTATTACTATTAGCAGTTTTAATTAAAAAATGATAGTCACATGACTATCATTTAAATTATACTTCTAATTTTTTCTACAATCATATTTAAGGCAACATGATTATATCCACCTTTTGGAACAATAATATCAGCGTATTTTTTGCTAGGCTCTACGAATTGCTCATGCATAGGTTTTACAGTTGTACAATATTGTTCTATAACAGAATCTAATGTTCTTCCACGTTCTTGAATATCTCTTGATAGTCTTCTAATAAATCTAATATCTGCATCAGCATCAACAAATATTTTAATATCCATCATATCTCGTAAAATTTGATTTTCAAAAAGCAAAATTCCTTCTACTAGAATAACTTTTTTAGGAACAACAGGATATGTTTGTTTCTCACGTAAATGGTTTGCAAAAGAATAGCTTGGTCTTTGAATAGTTTCACCTTTTTTTAGCTGTTTTAAATGTTTTATCAATAAATCTGTTTCAAATGCATCAGGATGATCATAATTTAGTTTTGCTCTTTCTTCAAAAGGGAGTGTATCATCGCTTTTATAGTAATAATCATGAGAAATCATAGTAATATTATTCTTAAATTCTTTTTCAATGTTTTCTGCTAGTGTGCTTTTGCCAGAACCGGTTCCACCGGCAATACCAATAATTATAGGATCAAATTCCATACAGATACCTCCAAAAAAATATTACATATATTTTAAATCAAAATCTGAATAAATGCAACAAAATTCGACAAAATTTGAGAAATCCAGAAGTCAATATTTAACTTTTTTAATTGAGGTCTGTTCCATTTTGAAAATAAAGAGGGCTGTACCAAATGAAAAAGGAAGAATGTAACAAAAAAGTAACAAAAACTTAATAAAAACGTAATAAACCTTGAAACCCTTGTGGCTGTAACACACACACACACACACACACACACGGTATTCTATCTATTGACAGAAAAAATATAGTTTAATAAAATTAAAACAATGAAAAGGGGGACAAAAAGAACCGGTCCTAATGTCACCAAGAGAGAGGAGAAAGAAAATATGAATAAACATAAGATAAATACAAAATCGGGAATTACACTAATTGCACTTGTTGTAACAATTATAGTTCTTTTATTATTAGCAGGAATATCTATCCAAATGTTAACAGGGGATAATGGTATATTGCAAAGAGCGGGAGAGGCAAAAGAAATAACAGATAAAAACCAAATAGTTGAGCAAGCAAGATTAGACATATTAGGGGAGTTAGCAGACAAAAAAGGAGAAGATCCAACAGAAACGAAAATAATAGAAATATTGGGAACATATTTTAAAGAAGATACTATACCAGAAGACTTATCAGATTTAAATCAGGTAATGAAAACAAAAAGTGGTGGATATACCGTAAAATTATCTGAGGTACTAAATGGTGTAACAATAAAGCAAGAAGTAAAAGAAACTCATATTGCAAAATCAACAGAAAAAACAGAAAGTTATGTAGGATATTATGCAGATATAGACAATGATGGAGATGTAGACGGAATAATATATGCAGATATGGTAGTTGGAAATACAAAAAGTGGTCGTTGGAATAATGATACTGAAGGTTGGTCAGATTATAATATAACAAAAATAGAAAATGTGACAACAGTAAAAGATTATGTTGTATCAACAAAAATTTATGAAGGACAAACAGTTGCAGGAAAATATAACTACAAGCCAAAAGAAGATGCCGAAGGATTTGGGGAAAAAGAGGTGCTAGTACCTGCAACTAATTCCACAGGGACAAAAGATAGATTTTATGTAATGGCACTTGAAGATTTTACAAATAATTCTAAAAATAAGTTTTATTGGTATTATAATGCATATGGAAAACTAGATAGAATTATAGGAACATCAGCAATTGATTTTGGGGAAGGAAAGCAAAAAACAATAGATATGATAAATGACTGGAATAACAATACAGCAAAATATGGAGAACAAACAACAGCTTCTTCTGGAAAAGATTATATTGATTTATGGGGAGCAATTCAAGATGGTCAATATAACATAGTAAGTACAGCATCGGATAGTAAAAAATGGTTTATTCCATCAAAATCAGAGTGGAGTGCTTTCGGCGAAGAACTTGGAATAACCTCAAGCAATTATGTAAACAAAGGGCTTAGAGCCTGGTACTGGTCTTCTTCTCAGCTCGATACAAACGGTGTCTATGGCGCCAACTTCAACGATGGCTATATTCTCGACGGCAGTGTACGCGGCAACGGCTCTTTCCGCCTGAGCACGACTTTCTAATTTCGTAAAAAATAAGAATTGAATTCAAGCGTTATGTAAATAATGTGTTTATCTTCAATTTGAAATAGGTTTGAGTTCGAAGCATCAGATTGAAGATAATATAAATATAATATTAAAAAAGAGCTTGTCAAGTCTTGTGTGTAAATTTTACTATATATATACTAATTAATGCAAATGTAGTGCCTGTTGGTGCTACTTTTGTTTTTTAGAATTATTATTGTAAGATAATAATTCTGTTTTTTCAGTATATAATAAAAAAGTAGAATTTAAAAATGGAGAATAAAGAATTAAAAGCAAAAAATCAACTAGAATGTGTGGTTGTATTTGCAGAACCGCCCCTTTAGTATTGCACTATTTTGAATAAATGAGAATGTGCCCAATAAAAAAACAATGTAATAAAACTGTAACAAAAACTTAATAAAAACGTAACAAATCATACAACACTTGTGGATGTATCACACATACACAGATTTCTATCTATTGACAGAAAATAATTAATTTTATAAAATTAAAACAATGAAAAGGGGGACAAAAAGAACCGGTCCTAATGTTACCAACAGGAAGATAAACATATACAATATAAAAAAATAACCAAAAATTCTTGATTTTGAAGGAATAAAATGCTATACTAGTATATAGATTTAAAAAAAACCGAAAAAATTGGTTTGTTTTAAATCTTTTTTATATTCTTAGGAAAGTCATCCACGTTAGTGGTGAGTTTCCTTAGAAGATAAATATGGCGGAATTTAGATTTTGTAGCATTTTTAATGCGTACAAAATCTTAGTTTCGGTTTTTTATTTTTGAAAGGTAGTAATTATATGAAAAAAGGATTTGATAGTGAATTATATTTAAAAGTACAAGCAGAAAAAATTGAAGAAAGAATTAATATGTTTGATAAATTGTATTTGGAGTTTGGTGGTAAAATTTTTGATGACTTTCATGCAAGTAGAGTTTTACCAGGATTTGAGCCAGATAATAAAATACGTTTATTGGAAAAATTAAAAGACCAATCAGAAGTTATATTTTGTATAAATGCAAGTGATATTGAAAAAAGCAAAATGAGAGAAGATTATGGAATAAGCTATGAAATGGAATTGATTAGACTTATTGATAATATGAGTGATTTAGGTATTTTAGTAAATAGTGTTGTAATTACAATGTTTACAGGACAAAAAACTGTAAAAAATCTAGAAGAAAAATTAATGCAAAAAGGAATAAAATCTTATATACATAGACCAATAGAAGGTTATCCAAATGATATAGAACTTATTGTAAGTGATGAAGGATATGGAAAAAATCCATATGTAGAAACAACGAAAAAACTTGTAATTGTTACAGCACCTGGACCAAATAGTGGAAAACTAGGTACTGCATTATCTCAATTATATCATGAAAATAAAAGAGGAGTTAAAGCAGGATATGCAAAATTTGAAACATTTCCTGTATGGGATCTTAATTTGATGCATCCAGTAAATGTTGCATATGAAGCGGCAACGGCAGATCTTGGTGATGTTAACATGATAGACTCATTCCATCTAGAAGCATATAACCAAAATGCAGTTAATTATAATAGAGATATTTCAACATTTCCAATATTGAAGAATATTTTAACAAAAATTACAGGTAAAGTAATTTATCAATCTCCAACTGATATGGGAGTTAATATGATTTCTAAATGTATTACAGATGACCAAGTAGTTCGTGATGCTGCAAATATGGAGATTATTAGAAGATATTATAATGCGCTTGCAAATTACAAACAAGATCTATGCTCTAAAGAAGAAGTAGATAGAATTGAAATATTAATGAATAGATTAAATCTATCAAAAGATATGAGAAAAGTTGCAAAAGTAGCTTTAGCTGCTAAAGAAGAAAAGAAACAAGAGGTTATTGCTATTGAACTAGATAATGGAAAAATTATTACAGGAAAACAATCAGATTTATTAAGTGCATCAAGTGCAATGCTTATTAATGCATTAAAGGAAATAAATAACATACCTGATGATGTGCATTTACTTTCAACAGATATATTAGAAAAAATATTTGAAATAAAGAAAAATACATCTTATAGAACATCATACTATTTAAATGTACAAGAAGTTTTAATTGCATTAAGTGTATGTTCAAGCATAAATCCAATAATTGAAAAAACAATAAAGAACCTAGAATTACTTCATGGTACAGAAGCGCATTCTACATATATTATAGAAAAAAGCGAAATGAATGTATTAAAAAGTTTAGGAATAAACTTAACATGTGAAGCAAGAATTTAGAAATATATCTCAAAAAATTAGAGGTTTATATGAAAAGAATAGACAAGATTATATCAGAACAAACTAATTATAGTAGAAAAGAAATAAAAGGATTGATTGCTCAAGGTGCAGTATATGTAAATAACACATTGGTTAAAAAGCCAGATGATAAATATGATGATACTTCAATTACAATAAAAATAAATGGAAAACAAATAGATATTAAAGAACATATATATTTGATATTAAACAAGCCTAAAGGGTATGTTTCAACAACAGATACAAAAACAGAAAAAACAGTTCTTGACCTTGTACCTGAAAAATATAAAACTAGAATCTTATTTCCAGCAGGAAGGCTTGATAAAGATACAACAGGTTTAATGATTATAACTGATGATGGAGAATTTGCACATAATATTTTATCACCAAGAAAACATGTGAAAAAAATATATGAAGTAACTCTTGATATACCAGCAACTGAAACCATGGTTGACGGATTTCAAAAAGGTGTAATTTTAAATGATGGAGAATGTAAATCAGCTAACTTAGAAATTACGGGAATAAATACTGCTAAAGTTACAATTAGCGAAGGAAGATATCATCAAATAAAGAGAATGTTTGGATGCTATAAGGCAAAAGTTATTGAATTAAATAGAATTTGTATTGGGAATTTTTATTTACCAAAAGACTTAAGTTTAGGACAAATTAGAGAACTAACAGTTGAGGAATTAGATAATATCAATGGTACCGAAGATTATTGATAACAAAAGGGTGAATGTTAATGATTGATTTATTCACAGGAAGTGAAGGAGAATTAAAAAAATATGGAAAGTTAAACGGGGTGTTGGAGGCAAAAAAAATAGGACTTCCAATATTTCCGTATTTTTATTTACTTGAAAGTGAACAAGATATAGATGAGCTTTTAAGAAAATATCCTGAACAAAAAAATTTTTATATGCGTTCAGATGTACCGCTAGGTGAACCACGAGTTAATATAGGCGGAAAAAATGGAGATAGAGAAAGCATTAAACAGTATCTTATAGATATAAAGAAACAATCAGCTAATGGAGTAGCTTTAATTTATTGGAATGAAGGAGAGTTTTGTAAAACATATGAAACAAAAGGAACATGGTATTTGAGTTTTAAACAATTTGATGCTTTATATATTGATTATTTAGGTAAAGGATGGGATGGTACATATTTGAGTCATGGTGCAGCATCACACGAATCTTATATTATTCCATGGTATAAGATTTATAGTTTAAATAAAGAAAAAATAAGATTATATTTAAAATCAAAAATTAATGATGATAGATATACAGAGTTAAGAAATGCTAGAATAAATGACCTAATTGAAGAAGGAATATCTAAAGAGGATTTAGAAAAAAGCATACCGATTAAGTATAATGGAATGAATCTAGATGATATTGGAGACTATTCAAGTGGAATTCTTTCTTTTATAATGAAAATGTGGTCTAAATATGGTAGAGGAGAATATAGAGATGAGTGCACTTTAATAGTTCAAAAGCAAAGTGATGGACCTGGAGAGTTGATAGTCCCAGAAATAATTCATTCAAAGAGAGTGAAAGACTTTAATAATAAGAAAGAAGCTGAAAATGGAAGATAATATAGAATTTTTTTATATTGTTAATGAAAAGAAAAAGTAATAGGTAAAATTTCTCCGGTACGAATGGCTCAAAGCCTATTGCAATTTTAGGCTTTTTATTGTAGAATGAAACAATATAATTTATTTAAAACGGATACAATGTAGGCTTCCATTAGAAAGGAGTTTTATGCTACAACTAAAAAATATCACAAAAGTATATAAAAGTGGAGACGAAAAGGTTGAAGCTTTAAAAGGAATAAATTTAAAATTTAGAGAGTCTGAATTTGTATCTATTTTAGGGCAAAGTGGATGTGGTAAAACAACTCTTTTAAATATTATAGGTGGACTTGACCGATATACTTCTGGAGATTTGATTATTAATGGAAAATCTACAAAAAAGTTCAAAGATAGAGATTGGGATGCTTATAGAAATTATAAAGTTGGATTTATTTTTCAAAATTATAATTTAATAGGCCATCAAACTATTTTATCTAATGTTGAACTTGCTTTAACAATTGGAGGAATTTCTAGAAAAGAAAGAAAACAAAAAGCAATTAAAGCATTAGAACAAGTTGGGCTAAAAGATAAAATTCATAAAAAACCAAATCAATTGTCTGGTGGTCAAATGCAAAGAGTTGCTATTGCAAGGGCTTTAGTAAATGACCCTGATATAATTTTGGCAGATGAGCCTACAGGTGCCCTAGATACAAAAACAAGTGTGCAAATAATGGATATTTTAAAAGAGATATCTAAAGAAAAGCTAATTATAATGGTAACACATAATCCAGAATTAGCTGAAAAGTATTCAAGTAGAATTATTAGAATTTTAGATGGTTTAATTACAGAAGATTCTAATCCAATTTTAGATACTGAGGTTGATGAGCCTGCAAATACCAATAAAATTGGAAGAACATCGATGAAGTTCTGGACAGCATTAAGATTAAGCTTAAATAACCTTCTAACTAAAAAAGGAAGAACAATTTTAGTTTCATTTGCTGGTTCAATTGGAATTATTGGAATTGCGTTAGTTCAATCTGTATCAAATGGTTTTCAAAATTATGTTGATTATATTCAAGAAGACACATTAACATCATATCCATTAACTATAATGCAAGAATCTGCTGATGCAACTAGTATGCTTCTTGCAATGACATCTGGAGAGCGTGAAAAAAAGGATTCTAATGAAGTAAAGGAAGAACAGTATATTTCTTCAATGTTATCAAATATTACTACAAATGATTTACAAAGTTTTAATAATTATTTAAAAACAAACTATAGTGAAGTAAATGATGACATTGCAAATATTTCATATGCATATAGTGTAGAACCAAATATTTACACAAAAAGAGCAGAGGACAAATTACCTACTAAACTAAACCCAAGTGAGCTATTTAGTAGTATGTTAGGTGGGGAAAGTATTATGGGAATGTCAACATCAGTTTATTCACAAATAAATGCTGATAGAGAATCTTTAAGCGAGTCATATGATGTTTTGGCAGGTCATTGGCCTGAGAAATATGATGAAATGATAATAGTTCTTTCTGAACCAAATAAAATATCAGATTATCTAGTTTATTCTTTAGGTTTACGTGATTATAAAGAATTAGAAGACATTGTAAAAAAGGTTATGAATGGAGAAAAAGCAAATGTTCAAAATGAGCCACTTACACTTTCTTATGATGACCTTATGAAAACTGAATTAAAGCTAATTTTCGGTTCAGATACTTATAAATATAATGAAAATTATGATATTTATGAAGATATGACAGAAAATGAAGAATACATGAATAATCTATATTCAAATGCTATTAATCTAAAAATAGTAGGAGTTGTTTCAAGTAAAGAAGGCGTAAACTCTATGGCATTAAATCCTGGAGTTGCATACACAAGTAATTTAATTGATTATATTATAGATAAATCAAAAGATGCAGATATAGTTAAGAAACAGATTGAAACAGATGACATAGATGTTATTTCTGGAAAAAACTTTGATAGTAAAGAAAAAGATAATGGATTAAATTTTGCAGATTTAATATCAGTAGATAGTGATAAACTTCAAAGTGCATTTAATATAAAAATAGATGAAAAGTCTATTCAAAGTGAAACACAAGGATACATGACAGATATAGCAAATTCAATAACAACAGATACTACACCTGCAAGAAATGCATTTAAAGCTAATCTAGATTATTTTGCAAATGAAATTTTGGAAAATATCTCAGGAGAAATAAAAGAAGAAGAAATCGATTCAATTGTCTCAAATTATTTAAGTAAACCTGATGCAAGAACAAGATTTTCAAAATTAGAAAAAGATTATGTAATTCCAAAAGATACATTTGAAACAGCTTATTCAGGGCTTTTAAAGGGATTATTACAAGTATATGTAAATGCATTTAAAGTTTCAGCTCAAGGAGTAGATAATACTTCAGCTACAACTGAAACACAAGAAAACTCAAAACCAACACAAGAAGAAATTGAAAAATATTTAAATGATAATAGTATTTCACAAGAAGATATCAAAAAATATATGGAAAATATGCCTGAAGGAAGCGGGATAGATTTAAATGTGATTGCTCAAAGTTTGGATTCAAATACAATAACTCAGAATGAAACAGCATCTCAAACTCCTGAAATGATGGATACATCAGAATTTGAAAAGCAAATTAAACAAACACTTATATCAACATATTTATCAAATTCTGTTGTAGAAGA
>Ga0310691_10006845_pt1 | contig 12065 bp, 7 predicted proteins | sample 176DNAGHGlowgp2_FD_203887 | JGI IMG/M metagenome (GOLD analysis project Ga0310691, IMG submission 203887) | Sheep rumen microbial communities from Palmerston North, Manawatu-Wanganui, New Zealand - 1766 DNA GHGlow gp2 (v2) (version 2) | ecosystem: Host-associated > Mammals > Digestive system >... | reverse complement strand
AATTATTCATCATTTAATACAGAAGAATGACAACTAATCGATGAATGAGAATATATATACCCAGAAGATTTAGATCATTCATTATTAATTCCAGAACATGCAACAATGGCTTCTAGAGAAGTTCTTAGCTCAGGAATCGAAGACGGAATGATCTATACTACCGTTAAAATTACATTACAGGATTGAACAGTATTTGATGCATTATATATCAATGATCCTGTAACATTAAATTACGTAGCTGCAAATGTTATGAAAGGAGATACATCTGTAAATTATCAATTTAAATATTAATCCAAAAAAAAATAAAGGCCTTCAAATCTGAAGACCTTATTATTTATACTGATAATTTTTTGTTGAAACAATTTTCGATATATTTATACATCAATTACATCTGTACTAAAAAAAGAGCCAAACTAAATTTCATGGCTCTTTTTTTGAATAAAAAAAGTATCTAATTTTTTGACAAATTTATATTTTTTGTGTATAATTATGTGTGAAGTGTTTTTAATTCTTAATTTATTAATAAAATGATGTTTGGTTTAAAGTTAAAAGCATTTTATGAAGGAGATATTGAAACTTCTTGAAATAATGCAGAAGGACAAGTAGAGTCTAGTGATAATCCGGAAATGGAGTTAAATGAACTTAAAAACATGATGGACACTGTCGAAAAGACAGGTGATGTTCAAAGTGAGGTTCTAAATACGCTTACAAAAGAAAATCTAGCAAAATTTTTATCAGATACATTTTTTGCTAATAATGAAGAAATTTCTTATGCTAATTTTATTAAAACAAATCCAAATATTTTAAATCTTTGTATGAATCGTGCATTACAACTATTATCAGGGGATGATGCAACAAAATATGATGATCAATGAAATGAATCTGAAAGTTGAAAAACGGTTAAAGAGTTGCTTGATGAAAAATGAATTAATACAAAAAAAGACTCTACCTTAATCAGGATTTTACAAAAAAAGGTTTGAGCAGTTGCAGACTGAAAACCATGACCACAAACAGTAGCATTGGTGATCAGTCATTTATGATGAGATATTTGAGATTTTTACGATAAAGTTAATAGTATTTATGAAAAAGCTCCAGAACTAAGAATAAAAAAAGTTCAAACTTATGATTATGATGGTAAAGAATTTAAATATGATACTAATATATTTTTCATTAGATGAGCAACTGGTGAAGAATGACCTAGAATCGTAGATGCAAATAAAAAGTATGATGAAAGTGAAAAATGAGTAGAAATTAGGGTAGTTGGGGAAGGTGACGATAGAAAGTTAGAAGCGGAGGGCTTTGATTTTACGACTTGATGGTTGAAAAAAGCTAAAGAATCACCTGAAAAATGAACGAAAAACGAAGAAGAAAAAGATCCTTTGAAAGGATTAGAGGAATGAGTTGATTATAGTGAGGAAACTGCGAATTTAATTGAAAGATACAAAACAAGATTCACTATAACTAGTGATAATCAAAAGGAATATATTGGAGTTCTTAATAACATTATGAGTAATCCTGATAAAAAATGAGGGCTTAAGTCATTACTGGCTTTAAATGATGGATTTTGGGGTAGTTACAAAATAGGTTTAGAATGAATAAAAAAACTAGAAGAAAAACTTGACTCAAAGTATCTTGATTGAACTGAAGATACATTTGAAATGGTTGATGATGAGGATGATTATCTTACAATAAGAGGAGGAAAATTGGTAGAGATAGTGAAGAATAATGAATCACATCATGAATCTGTTTTTGAAGTTAATGGTACCTCCAGTCGAGATGATTATAGGTTTGATTCTGTCGAGGCATTTATGAAATTCATAGGATGAGAAAAAGTTATTAAAGCATCCGAGCATGTAGAAACTCTATCAGCGAAAGCTTGAGGTTTAACAGATTTATTAGAAGATGAAGAATTTAAAGATTATAAAAACAGATTTTCGGATGAACTATTGAAAAAACCTGCTGAACTAGCAATGACTTGAGATAGATATGAAACATTTTTATCTCTACTAACACTTGATGATAAGTTTTGGTGAAACTGTAAACTTACAGTAAAAGATATTCAAAATTTTAAAAGATGAATGGAGAGAAATCTATTCGATTATAGATCAGGATCATCAACGGTTTTTCATGCTAACTGATCAAAATTTGAAGTTGATTGAACTGGTACATTTAGTGATGAAACATTTGGAAGTGTAAGAGAATTTTTTAATTGGTTAGACAACAAACTATAATATGTAATTCATTAAATGTCATAGAAACTTTTTATTATAGAGGAATGTTTACCGTTTTGACTTTTGAATATAGTGAGAGGATCCATCGAGATTCTCTTTTTTAAATTATAATTTTTTACTTTCTTCTTCTCCAGATTGCATATTCTTAATCTTATAAACTCACTCACTCCATTCTCATTCTCCTAAAATTACTACATAAGGAATTCATTTTTTATCAGCATATCAAAATTGTTTTCCTAATTTATCAGATTGATAGTATAATTCACAATTTTTTCATTCTTTTTGAAATTTGTTCATAAGCTTTAAAATCTGATTTTTTGTCTGTTCAAAGTTCAAGAATAAGTATTCAGTTGCAGTTTTTTGTTCAGCCTTTTCATTTCCTTCTCCAAAGATTTTAGACAATAAACGAGAAATTCAGATAGAACCTCCAAATCATGCATAAATATCTTTTTTAGGATTTAAGTATCATGTAAGATGGTCATATTTTCATCATCCACAGATAGAACCTAGTCATTCATCTCATTTCAAAACTGCCTCAAATACAGTTCCGCTGTAATAATCTAGTCCACGAATGATTTGTAAATCTATTACATAGTTTAGTTTTTCTCATGTACTTTCTTCCCAATCTTTGAAGAATTTTAATATATATCTTAGTTCTGTTGATCATTCAAAAAATAAAGTATTATTACCCAAACTATCTATATCATTTATTTCGTTGGCATCATAAGTGCGAGAGATTATTTCATTAATTTTTTCTGCATCTGATTTTTGGATTCATGCATCCACAAGTGAAGCAATAAAGTTTTCTGCTCAGATTTTTTTTCTTTTGTCGATATAAGAGCAAACGATAGGAGTTTTCTCTTCTCAAACCAAATCATTCAAAAGTCAGATTATTAATTTTCTATTGCTGATATGAAATACAGCTTCATCATCCACTTCCAACTTTTCCAAAACAGCATTCAAAGCTTTCATCAAAGTCAGAATCGTTTCGCCATCATAATAAAGTACAGTCTTTCCATCATCTTTCCTCCAAATTACATCTATATCACATTGCCAGAATTCACGATAACGTCCTTTTTGAGCTCTCTCTCCACGTCGTACAGGCTGAATCTGAAATCTCTTAAAAGGAAAAGTTAAATTATTTTCCCAGTCCAAAACATATCTGGCAAAAGGCACGGTTAGGTCGAAATGCAGAGCGTAATCTTTCAAATCGCTAGCTCACTGAGCTAATCCATAAAGTCCAAAAATCTGCTTTCATGTTTCTTCGCCATTCTTTGATAAAAGTACAGCATTACTTTCTACAGCAGGAGTATGGATATGAGTATATCAAAATAACTGAAATTGATTTTGAATCTCGCTAATTAATTGGTCGAAAATGCGCTGTTCACTAGGTGAGTATTCCACAAATCCTGAAGGACGTAAAGCCATAACCACACAAAAAACATGTAAAAATCAAATTGAATGATATTTGATTGGCTATAAAATTCAAGTTAAGTTTAGTAGAGATAATTGAAAATAAGTATTTTTTATTGTATAGAATATCTTAACTTTTGTTATTCTTTGCATTGTTTTTTTTAATATTGTCTTCATAAGTGCATAATGTTTCAAATACACATCATGCACATCTTTCTATAACCATTCATTTTTTGCAAAGCTTTGATGAAGCTTTTTCATTTTGATTAAGATTCTCCATTATTGTTTATAATATACTTAAAAATGTGCGGATGTGTCTTGTGTTAATTTTTGAAGAATTCGAAATCTCCAGGATTATCTCAAGCTCCTTTTACTATTTCATATGTATCTTGAGCAATCATTAATTCTTCATTAGTAGGGATTACGTATACAGGAATCTTTGAGTCATTTGCTGAAATCTCTCTAAATTCTCATCTGAAGTTGTTCTTTTCTTCATCGAGTTTTACTCACAAAGAAGCAACTTTTTCACATATCATTTTACGAGTTCAAATACTGTTTTCTCATACGCCAGCTGTCATAACTATTACGTCAGCTCAATTGAGCATATTATTGTACATAGCAACATAATTTGCAATTTTTTGAACATACATTTCTTGAGTTAGCTTTGCTCTTTCATTTCACTCTTTAATTGCATCTTCAATATCTCTAGAATCAGATGAAATTCCACTAATTCCTAGTAATCCACTATTTTTGTTTAATTCTTTAGTGGCTTCGCTAATTGTGATTCATTTTTTGCTACAGATATATTCTAAGATGCTAGGATCAATATCTCATGAACGTGATCCCATCATGATTCCTGGTAATGGAGTGAATCACATTGAAGTTTCGATAACTTTTCATGCATTAATTGCAGTTATACTTCCTCCATTTCAGATATGACAAGTGATAACTTTTAATTTGTCATTGTTTAAATGTTTACAGATTTCTTGATAAACATATTTATGGCTTGTTCCGTGAAAACCGTATCTTCTAACTCCATATTTTTCATACCATTCATATGGAACTGGATATAGAAAATGTTCTGGAGTCATTGATTGATGAAATGCGGTGTCGAAGACAACTACATTTGGTACATTTGGTAAAACTTGTTGAACTGCTTCAATTCCCGTAATATTTGCAGGATTATGTAATGGAGCTAAAGGAATTAAATCTTTTAAAGTCTGCATAATTTCTGGCGTTACGAGTGTAGATTCGTGAAATCTTTCTCATCCATGAACCATTCTATGTCCAACAACTCCAATTTCTTCGAGTGACTTGATAGCTCCATTTTCTGGAGAAACTAAAATTTCTAGAATTTTTCTAAGTGCTTCTCAATGGTTGGCTAAATCTCTGGGGAATTCTGATTTGTTTCAATTTTTGTCTTTATGTGTGATAATAGATCACTCAATACCGATTCTTTCAGCTAATCACTTAGCTTCAACTGAAAAATTATTGTCTACATCAAAAAGTTGGTACTTTAATGAAGAACTTCCAGCGTTTAATACAAGGATTTTCATGTTATATTTTAGTATGGAATAAAATGTAAGAATAATATTTAGTGAGAAATATAAAAAAAATATTTAAAAATTCAACCGATTTGAATTGAAATTTTTATTATAATATCTTGCAAATTGAAAAATTTTCTCTATCTTAAGAATACTTTACATTATTCTTCGAATATGGAAGATTTAAAAAGTTTTCAAGAATTCTTTGACTATAAACCATGTTATGAAGAGGATCCAACTGATATTTTGGAGAATATTTTACGTAAGGCTAGAAAATATTTAAAACCTGAGGAAATTGATGAAATTACTAGAACTTATGAATTTACTCGTGAAGCTCATAAATGAGTTTATCGTAAATCGTGAGAACCATATATAATTCATCCACTTAGAGCGACAGAATTCCTTATGGAAATTAATCCAGATGTAGTTTCTATTCAGTCTTGTATTTTGCATGATGTTATAGAAGATACAGATTATACTTATGAAGATATTGAAAAATTATTCTGAAAGGAAATTGCGGATATATGTGAATGATTGGTAAAAGTGTCCAAGGTTAGATATAAATGAGAGGAACGTGATTTGGAAACAATCAAAAAGACATTTCTTGCAATGGCCAAGGATTTGCGTGTAATTTTTGTAAAATTTGCTGATCGTATTCATAATATTCAAACATTGCAATATCACCCAGAAGAAAGTAAAAGAAAAAAAATCGCTACGGAAACTCTCAAAATTTATGCACCACTAGCCAAAAGACTCTGACTTTATAATTATCAATTGTATCTTGAAAACTGATCTTTTCGTGTGCTATATCCAGAGAAATTTGAGGAGATTATGTGATATTTGACTAAACAATTTCAAGATGGTTCAAAGTTTTTGAACAAATGAATAAAGAATCTGACTGAAATTTTAAAAAAAGAGTGAATTGAAGATTTCAAAGTCTTATGAAGAATTAAGAGTCCATTCAGAATATTTGAGAAAATGGACAAAAAATATCATACGGAAGATGTAAGTAGAATTATGGATTTGCTTGCATTTCGTGTAGTGACAGAAACGGTAACGGATTGTTATATGATTCTCTGAATTATTCATAAATATTACACTCCGCTCATTAAAAAAATTAAAGATTATATTGCTATTCCAAAATTTAACTGATATAAAAGTATCCATACTACAATTCTCTGAATGTTTCGTTTTCCAGTAGAGATACAAATCAGAACAAAGAAAATGGATGAAGTTGCAGAATTTGGGGTGGCTGCTCATTTTGCATATGCAGAAAGTAATGCAAGTGTAGTGGCTTCATCTCAGCAATGACAATGGATTCAACGTTTACAGCAAATTGTTTCGGATTATCAATTATCAGAAGATAAAGAAAAATTTAAAGATTCTTTGAATATAGAGATTCTCGATAAAACAATTTTTGTTTATACTCCTAAATGAGATATCAAAGAATTGCCGGCTTGATCCTCTGTATTAGATTTTGCTTTTAGTATACACTCGGAAATTTGATTAAAATTTAAAAATGCTATAGTTAATGGTCAGATTAAGCCTCTTTCATATATTGTTAAGACTTGAGATATTATAAACATTAATACATTTAAAAATCGTTATTCTGCAGTTAAACATTGGATTGATTATTTACATACTCCTTCAGCTCGTGGACAGTTGATAAAATATGTTCGTATGCAGGAGAGAGAGGCTCGTTTAGACGAGGCTATTGATGGGCTCAATCAATATCTCAAGAATTTATGACTGCCGTTGTTTCGTTCAGATTCGGATTTAATCCAAAAATTATGAGAGCCTCTTGAAGTGGAGAGAAGATTATTACAAGTTCTTGATAAGCAGGAAACTTATGGATGATTAGTTCGTGCAGCTTATCCAGATTTGAAAAAAGAAACGCAATGAAAGACTCTGATTTCTGATACTTCTCAATTTGAAAAAGAATTGAAAGCTGAAGTTACTTCGGTTATTATGTGAAAAGCATTATCTACAGATGTAATTGTTGATAATGATAAATTGCTTCATTGTGTGTTCTGTCCTGAATGTAATCCAAAGTATTGAGATAAAATTATATGAAAATCTGGTCGTGAAGGTATAAAAATTCATACATTGAAATGCAAGGCTTTGAAAACATTATCTTATTCTTCTTTACTTGAAGCACACCGAAAAGCATATGAATCCACGACATATGTACTTAATATTCAGCTTAAATTAACCAAGAAGAACTTGAGTATCATTGATATTATTGCACTATTTTCAACATTTTCTATTCCTATTTTCAAATTTGAGTTATGAAAAGAAGATGGAAAGACAATAGCAAAAATTCAGTGAGAAATATCTAATCCTGCAAAAATTTGATTTTTGTTGGCAGATTTACGCCAAAATCATCCATGAATTGAAGTTATTAGTAAAGAATTAAAATAAAAAACTTAGCTTGAATATTTTGGGAGGAATCCTATATTAGGATTAAATTTATTTTGTTAAGAATATTATAAAATGGTGAGTATGAAAGATCTTTGACAGTACAAGGAAATGTTTACAAAGTATAAGCAATTAGATAAAAAATTAAAAAGTTTGATTATTAGAGCTAAAGAGTGAAGTTATATGGAGGATTGAGAAGAGAAGCCACAGGTAGTTATTGATATTTCATGAGAAATGAAAATAAAAGATTTGCATATTAATGATGAAGCTCTTTTTACTCCAAGTAGAAAATCTGAACTTGAAAATTTATTAATTACTGCTATTCAAAAAGCTCAAAATAAAGCTCAAGAAGTTGTTGCAGAGCAAACTAAAGAAATTCTTGGTGTAGATACAAATGATTTGGCAGGAATGATGTGATGAATGTGAAATTAATTGGTATAATATATTAAAAAAAACGGCATTAAATTTAAATTATGCCGTTTTTTGTCTGTTGAACTATAGAATTTTATTCTTTGTATTTCTTTTTATGTATCAGTGAATTTTCAAATTTGTCTAATTGAGGTGAAATCTGATTTGGTGCTAAGTTTTTTGATTTATTATCAGAAATAGCATTTGCAACATCATTTTTTTTGGTTGCTTCAGTTAGAGGATTTTTCATAGCCTTAGATAGTTCAGAATCAGTTTTTTGAGTCATCATTTATTAAATATCTTCTAAACTTATTGTTTGATTTAGAGTATTCCCATAATTGTCTTTTACTTCAACATCAAAACTTTCGGAATCAGTTGTAAATGTAACTAATCTTCATTTGAAGGTATTAATTACGTTTCAGTCTATGCTTACAGTTCATCAAGGGATTCAAGATAGATGATCGTCAAATACTAATGTAACTTGATATTGATTGTCGCCGTTACTTTGTTTTTTTGACTGTTCAGTAACTATGTATGGAGGTTCAGTATCACTTAGTTCTAGAACATCTGTGATACTAGCACTATTCATGTTACCATTATTGTCCATGGCTTGAACTGTAATTGTATGCGAACCTGCACTAAGATTAGATAAATCAATATCAGATGTTGCTAAATCTTCAGTTTGTCTCGTGTAATTCTTTGAAAAAACAGAGTTTCAATCTACATATATTGTCAAATTTTTTAAATATGTATCACTTTTTATGGAGTACATGATTGAAGGTTTTGCAGATATTTTTTGATCTGTTTCTGGATCTATGATTGTTACTCTAATGGAATCACTCATTACTGGTTCTCTGTTTTCACAATATCATTCAGGAGCTTCGACAAGAATATTTAACGCTCAACCTCATTCTGAATTAGGAATTTTTGCTCTTTCAGTTCGATATTCTTTAATTTTTTCTAGGTCATCATTATTAGGCATAAATGATGATAATTTTATAAAATATCAATGTTTTGTTTCTTCGATTGGAGTTATAGGGCTAACGAGTCCCATGCATGCAACATCATAATCATATGCCGTAACTTCACCATCAGATTCTTTTGGTAGATTATTGACGTATCACATTGTGGATGTGATTAATTCTCAAGGAGTTGTTTGAGATGGTAGTTTTCATGTTATCTTGGATATGCTAATATTTGAGGTTTCTACATTTGTCATTTCTCTGTTTGTAATATATCATCATTTTAATAATCCTCATAGAAAATCTTTTAAAGGTTGAGCATGAATTGTTCATCAATAAGCATTTGAATTCATAGGAGAAGCATCTGCGTTTCATGCCCACATCAATATTAAATTATCTGGCGTATAAGCCGCAACGAGTCCATCTCTAGGGCGATTTCATTTCTCGGTTTTCATGTTTGATGTTCATGTTTTTAACGCATAAGTTAGTCAAGCAACGTTAAATTTATTTACCCAACCAGCTAATCTATTACTTGGTTCTGAAAGAATCTTTCGAATTAAATATCTAACTCAGGCTGGGATAATATCTTCTTTTTCTTCTACTTCCTTTTTGTATATTACGGATCAATCAGCGGAAGTAATTTCCAAAATCGGATTAATCTCAGCAGGAGTTTGTGTTGTTAGATATCTATAGGCATTAGCAAATTCTAAAAGACTGATTTCAGCTGCTCAAATAGCTAAAGGGTATCAATAATTTATGTCGTCGTTTAGAGGTAATCATAATGATTTTAAGAAAGGTTTTACTACCGCCTCTCAACCTTCAGCGATAAACATTTTTATGGCAGGAATATTTCTACTGTGTCATAAAGCTGTTTTAAGAGGTAGCATTCATTCAAATTTATTATCTGCATTATTTGGTCTATCAGGTCATACTTGGTATTCAATGTCATAAATCGGAGTATCTATGGTTATAGGTAATCTCATGAATCAAAGTGCATAAATTAATGGCTTGATTGAAGAACCTGATTGACGACGGCTTTTTACCATATCAATCTGTCATTGGATTTCTTCATTAAAATAATCTAAAGATCCCACATAAGCAAGCACATCTCAATTATCAGTATTTACATAAAGTAAAGAAGAATTGTTTGCTCCATTTTCGTATAGTGTACGGACATTATTTTTGAATGCTTCTTCGGCCATTTGCTGGATATTGTAGTCTAGAGATGTCTTTACAACTAATCATCATTCTAAAACAGCATCTTCTCAATATTTTTCTTCTAATAGTTCTTTAATCCAGAATACAAAATGGGGAGCTTTTATAGAAAAAGCAGCAGATTTAAATTCTATATTTAATGATTCAATTTCAGCTTGTTTATATTCTTCTTCTGTGATATAATCATCTTCAAACATTCTACTTAGAACTACATCTTTTCTTCAGTTATAGAAAGTGACGAAATATTGTTTTCAGTCCATTACTATCGTAAAATCTCCTAATCATTTCAATAAGCTTACAGAAGAATTATCTCTTTTTTTGCCAGAAAAATCCGCTTTGTTGATAGCCTCTGAAAATTTAGTAATTATGTCTTGTCTTAGAGCTCAGTCATATGGATATTCTGTTCAAACTGCATCTGTAATTTTAAAATATCACATTAAATTTTTCCTTCATTGCTCAGTAAGAGGAGAATACTGACCTGGTCATTTAGGCAGCGATGCTAAAATAGATGATTGAGCAACTGATAATTCAGATGCAGAGATACCAAAGAATGATTTTGCAGCAGCTTCTACTCAGAAAGAATTATTTCAAAATTCTATATAATTTAGGTATAGTTCAAGAACTTTCTTTTTCATCTCTTTTTTTGCTTCATCATTTGATAAGTTTGGATTTTCAGCCTTTACTTGTTTTTGGAAAGTTGAATTTAGTCTCTTCGCTAGTACAATCTGGCGTAATTTATAAGCTACTTTGTCAGTATAATATCAGATTTTACTCTTATTTTTACTAGTTAATCATGCTTTCAACTTAAAAACATTAGTCATTAATTGCTGAGGAAGAGTAGATGCTCATCACTTTCATCTCAAAGCAGCACGGAAAATTCCTCGGGGATCTAGTCATTCGTGTTCCCAATAATTCTGGTCTTCCATTGCAACGATAGCATTTATCATATTATCAGAGATTTTATCTATTTCAACATACTCACGATTTTCATCAAAAAATTTGTATAATTCTACACCATTTTTATCTTGGATTACAGTAGCCTGAGAAAAAACCATATCTTTAACTTGGCTTACATCTGGTAGATTTTTAAATACATTTATTTGCATCCATATAGATACAACAGCGATTCATATAACAATTAAAGATAGGATAATTATTCACAATATTTTCAAAAATCAGAATTTTTTATGTCATGAAAGTTTGTGAGCTCATTCAGATCGATTCTTAGAATTTTCATTTAATTGTTTATAAGCAAATAGAGTACGAGGAGTAGACATGTTAAATTGTGACACATAAAAATAAATAAAGAATGTCTAATACATTATATGTGTATATTATATTTATTCTATGGATAAAAACAAATGATTTTGTTTGAATAAAATGTTTATACTGGATTGATAATTAGAAAAGTAGTCTTATCATTTATATATAATTTATTATATGTGTATTGTATTCTATCATCTCTTGAAAAAAAATATAATTTTTATATAATTAACTTTGTTCAATCGAAGCACAAAGTTTTGGATAACCAAAATTAGGAAAGTCCTGACATTGAAAAAGGGGAGGCATCTCACGGATGCTGGACAGCTAAAGCTCAAATGAAAGTGCCACAGAAACGTAAACTACTGCAAATGCAGCCGTAAGGCAATGTGCATTTGTAAGGAAAGATGCAACGTGAAGATAGTAATTTAGGTTACTTACTTCTACTCAGTTTAGCAGATTGCTATTCGAGGGGCAAACCACTTCCCAATGCAAGCTTCCTCTTAGGAGGAGTGCAAGATCAAAGATTTACTCTTTGCTAGATATATCGTGCTTTAAACACAGAATCAGGCTTATTGGTTGAACAATTAAAATAGGGCTGTAGCTCAGAGGTA
>Ga0310691_10006844_pt1 | contig 12072 bp, 8 predicted proteins | sample 176DNAGHGlowgp2_FD_203887 | JGI IMG/M metagenome (GOLD analysis project Ga0310691, IMG submission 203887) | Sheep rumen microbial communities from Palmerston North, Manawatu-Wanganui, New Zealand - 1766 DNA GHGlow gp2 (v2) (version 2) | ecosystem: Host-associated > Mammals > Digestive system >... | reverse complement strand
AGAATAGTCAGAATACTCCCACTGCCGACAACCTCAAGACGCTCCACAAGCTCATCAAGAAGGTGACAGCAGACATCGAGGCATTCTCCTACAACACCAGCATCTCCGCCTTCATGGTTGCCGTGAACGAACTGAGCCAGCAGAAGTGCACCAGCCGCGACATCCTCCAGTCTCTGGTCATCCTCATTGCTCCCTTCGCTCCGCACATCGCCGAAGAGCTCTGGGAACAGACCCTCTCTAACTCTCCCTTAAAGGGAGAGGACTCAGGGAAGGAAGTCTCCCCTTCAAGGGGAGATTTAGAAGGGTCTTCTGTCTGCGATGCTCAGTGGCCGCAGTACGAAGAGAAGTACCTCGTGGAGACCAGCGTCAAGCTCGGCGTGCAGTTCAACGGTAAGGTACGCTTCGACATGCTCTTCCCTGCCGACGCCACGCCAGAGCAGATGATAGAGATTGCCACCTCAGCACCCGAAGCCGGGAAGTATCTCGAAGGAATGCAGATCGTCAAGACCATCGCCATACCCAAGCGCATCGTCAACATCGTCGTGAAACCTGCATGACGCGCTTCCCCTTTGGGGAGAACTACTATGAATAACACATTATAACTTATGAATTATACAATAAGAAAAGGTCGTGTCTGGGAGTTCCTTAAGGACTTCTTTGCCATCAACCTCGGCATGGCCACCTATGCACTGGGTTGGGCAGCGTTCCTGTTGCCCTATCACATCACCACGGGCGGCATGACGGGTATGTTCGCCATTCTCTACTACTTGACGAAGTTCCCCATATCCGCTGCCGTGCTTATCTCGAATGCCATCCTGCTCGTCATCGCCTTCAAGCCTCTGGGCTGGAAGTTTGTCGGCAAGACGGCATACGCTGCCTTGGCACTCTCCTTCTTCCTGGAGATGGGGCAGCAGATAATGACAAGCCCCGACGGGACGCTGATGCAGGTTCTTGGGCCAGGGCAAGACTCGATGGCCTGCGTGCTGGGTGCCATCCTCAACGGACTGGGCATAGGCATCGTCTTCCTTTCCGGCGGAAGCACAGGCGGATGGGACATCATAGCTGCACTGGTGAACAAGTACAAGAACATCTCCTTTGGCCGCGCCCTGCTGATTCTCGACTTCGTGGTCATCGCCTCCTGCTGGCCCATCTTCCACGATGTGCGGATGGTGGTCTTTGGCTACGTCACGCTGGTTGTCTATACTTACGCACTCGACATGCTCATCAACAGCACCAGGCAGGACATACAGTTCATCATCTTCACCAACAAACCCAACGAGATAAGCCAGCGCATCATCACAGAGACTTGTCACAGCGTGACGCTGATGAATGGCGAAGGCTTCTATAGCCACCAGGACATCAAGGTCCTGATTACCATCGTCCACAAACGCGAGTCCGTCAACATCCTAAGGATGATAAAGGAGACAGACCCTGCGGCCTTCGTCTCGCAAAGCCGTGCAGAAGGTGTCTATGGGAACGGATTCAATGCCATCAAGGCTTGATTTAAGTTGAAAATTGAAAATTGAACGTTGAAATTGAAAATTAAAGACATCATAGGGCCTTCGCCTTGGCAGCTGCTGCGCGACTACTTGCAGATGCTCGTGGGTACGGTCATCTATACGGTGGGCTATACGACCTTCCTGCTTCCGTACAAGATAGTAAGCGGTGGCGTGACAGGTATCTCGACGGTTATCTACTACCTGACAGGCTTCCCTGCTGGTAACACTTACCTTATCGTCAACATCGCCCTCCTGCTGATGGCCATGCGCATACTGGGCTGGCGCTACCTGGTGCGTACCATCATCGTCACCCTTCTCATCTCCACATTCATCGGCATCATGCAAGCTCACCTTACGGAGATTGCTGCTGACGGCACTCCAAAGCTCATGCACATCCTGGGCGAACAGAAGTTCATGGCTTGCGTCATCGGTGCCTTCCTCGAGGGCCTCGGACTGGCAACCATCTTCCTGGCCGGTGGAAGCACAGGAGGCACAGACATCATCGCCAGCGCCATCAACAAGTACTGGAACATATCGCTTGGCCGTCTGCTCCTGATGCTGGACATCGTCATCATTGGCGGCAGCTACCTCATCGAGCACGACATAGAGACGATGGTCGTGGGCTATCTGGCAATGTTCATCAGCCTCAACTTCCTCGACTATGTCATCAACTCAGCACGGCAAAGCGTGCAGTTCATCATCATCAGCGAACACTATGACGAAATAGCGGAGGAGGTGAACACCAAGCTCGAGCGCGGTGTGACTGTCCTGGCAGGTGAGGGCTTCTACAGCAAAGAGAAACGTCAGGTGCTGCTCATCCTCGCGAAGAAATACGAGAGCCGCAGCATCTTCCAACTGATTAAGCGCATCGACCCTAGAGCCTTCGTCTCCATGAGCAACGTGGAAGGCGTCTTCGGCGAAGGATTCGATGTGATAAAGAAGTGAGGAAGAGATTAAAGATTAAAGATTAAAGTCTGATTGTTTCGAAGGCTAAAAGAATATAAGGTTTATGAAGGAACTCGTTATGGCGACGAACAATGCCCACAAGCTGGAGGAAATCCGGCAGATACTGGGCAGAGACTTCACGGTCAAGGGACTGCGTGACATCGGTTGCACTGTGGATATCCCCGAGACATCCGATACGCTCGAAGGCAATGCGCTGCAGAAGGCGAGGTATGTGCACGAGCACTACGGCTTGGACTGCTTTGCCGACGACACGGGGCTGGAGGTGGATGCACTGGGAGGTGCTCCGGGCATCTATACGGCACGATTCGGCTCCATGAACGGCTATGGCGAAAGCCACGATGCCGATGCCAACATACGATGCCTGCTCGACAAGCTTGATGGCGCTGCGACGCGGGCTGCACGCTTCCGCACCGTCATCGCACTCGTGCAAGGCGACAAGGAGATGCTCTTCGAGGGCATCGTGGAAGGCACGATACTGCGGCAGCGCGTAGGGAATGAAGGCTTCGGGTATGACCCTGTCTTTGCTCCCCTCGAAGCCGACGGCATGGCCTTCGCACAGATGAGTGCCGAGGCGAAGAATGCCATCAGTCACCGTGGACGCGCCACAAAGAAACTTGCAGAATACCTCTGCTGCAGACAATAAAAAGCTGACATTATACGTTTTCTTAATAAGAAGGCTCAATACGTTTACCCCATTTACTTCCCATGATAAGGAGACTCTACTTTCTGACATTGTTCCTGTGCGTGCTCTGCCTAAACGCTACAGCTCAGCAGATGGGTACCTGGCGCATGTACCTTAGCTACTATATCGCCACTCAGAGCGTCACCAACGGCAGCACCATCTATTCCCTGATGAACGGCAACCTGCTTTCCTACGACACGGAGGACGGCGAGGTGCGCACCTACGACCACCTGAACGAGCTAAGCGACATCACCATTGCATACATCGCATATAGCAAGGAGGCTGGAAAGCTGCTCATCGTCTATAGCAACAGCAACATTGACTTGCTCGATGGGGACGGCAACATACAGAACCTCGCGGCGCTGAAGGAGAAGCGCATCCTGAACAAGGAAGTATCCTCTGTTTATGTCAATGGCTCGACGGCGTACGTTGCCACGGGCTTCGGCTTCGTGGAAATAGACATGAAGGAGGGCGTATTCCGCAATACCTATAAGCTGAACTATACTATCAACAGCATCGCTGCTTCGGACGAAGCTGTGTTCATTGCCACACCCGAAGGCATAAGATACTGCATGAAGACGGACAACATGCACCTGGAAGAGAACTGGAAGATGAGGCTCGCATGGGGCGACATCAAGAAGATGTGCTTCTTCCAAGGCAAGCTGATAGCAGCCAACGCAAGCGGTGTCTTTGCCCTTGACCCCAATAATGGCAGCAAGCAGCCCAAGATTGCTTCAGGGAATTTCACCTTCGTGAAGAATCTGGGAAATCAAATGGTTTGGGGAAACAAGACCACGGTTTGCTTTATCTCTGACGTCAGCGGCGAAGACGATGCAACTCTCAGTGCCGCAACGACCACCATCAAGGTCAACAACAATTGGAGCGACATCTCATACGCTGACGGTACATACTGGATGAGTGCACAGGAGAAAGGACTGTGCGGCTACAAGAGCGACGGCTCTGCCTTAACAGCGACGGGAGCAGTCATACAGCCCAGCAGTCCGATACGCGACATCGGTTACGACGTCAACTGGATAGGAGACCGCCTCCTCGTGGCAGGCGGCATCAACACCGTGACGGGCTTCACCAACCCAGCTACGGCGATGTACTACGAAATAGAAAGCCCAACGCCTGGACAGAACATAGTCGGCAAGTGGACGAACTTCACGGAGATGGAGATTCCTTCTGAATACCCTGGGTTCAAGCTCGTCAACACAACAAACCTCGTGCAGGATCCGACGGACGACACGCACCACTTCGCCAGCCTTTACCGAGGCGGCCTCTGCGAATACAAGAACGGCAAGTTCGTCAAGCTCTACGGCCACGACAACTCACCGCTACACAGCATCTTGGCTGAATTGCCGCGATACTACAACTACGTCCCCTGCTCTGCCTTGAGCTACGATGCAGACGGCAACCTCTGGATGGCCTCGTCGATGAGGGACAGCGTGCTGCATGTCCTCAAGCCCAACGGCACATGGTACAATCCTTACTACGAGGGGCTGAACGGCGTCTCGCTGATAGACAAAATCCTGCACCACAGCAGCGGCATCAAGCTCATCTGCAGCCGACGCATCGAAAAGCGAGGCATCTTCTGCATCGACACGAAGGGTACGGAACGCACCACCGACGATAAGACCATCATGCACCAGAACATTACGAACCAGGACGGCACACCCTACAAGCCCGACCAGTTCTTCTGTCTCTGCGAGGACCTGGAAGGCATGGTATGGGTCGGTACTTCTGCAGGACTCTTCGTGATAGAAGATGTATCCCAAGTCTTCAATCCTAACATGCAGTTCACCCAAATAAAAATCAACCGCAACGACGGCAGCGGACTGGCAGACTATTTGCTTAACGACGTCTCCATCGCCTGCATCTCCATCGATGCCGCCAACCGTAAATGGATAGGCACACAGACCAATGGTGCCTACCTCATCAGTGCCGACGGACAGGAGATGCTGCACCACTTTATGACAGAGGACAGCCCCTTGCTCAGCAACAACGTGCAGAGCATCGCGATACATCCCACCACAGGAGAAGTCGTCTTTGGCACCGACAAGGGACTCTGCAGCTTCATCAGCGATGCTACCGCTCCCGAAGCGGAACTCAGCAAGAGCAACGTCACCGTCTTCCCCAACCCCGTCACGCCTGAATACAACGGCCCCATTGCCATTCGTGGACTGGTGGCGGATACCGAAGTAAAGATTGTCTCCACAGGCGGACAACTTGTATGGAACGGCACCTCCGTAGGTGGCACGTGCACGTGGAACGGTCTGGCCAATAACGGCAAGCGAGTAGCCAGCGGTATCTATCACGTCGTAGCCAACACCCCCGACGGAGGAAAGGCCGTTATGACCCGCATCGTCATCGTCAAATAACAGGGCTGTGGCGTATTGACGCAAAAGGCCTTGCCAGATCGAAGAGGCAGGCAGGGAAACCGGCAGGAGAACCTGCCGGCATAACAACGAACCGGCAGATGAACCTGCCGGCATAACAACGAACCGGCAGGAGAACCTGCCGGCACAGTGGCTAAAGCTGCAGCTTCTCGATCTTCATCTCGCCGCAGCTCTCGATGATGCCTACGCACTCCTTGAACTCGGGTGTGGCTGCATGTTTGGCGAGGGCTTCCTCGCTCTCCCATGTCTCGCAGAACATGAAGATGTCCTTGCGTGTGGCACTCTCGAAAACGTCATAGCTGACCATGCCCTCGTGCTTCTGCGTCTTGGCAGTGAGCAGAATGGCTGCCTCCAGGGCTTCATTGTACTTGCCCTTCTTGGCTTGGAAGAAACAATTCAATCGAATCATAATGTCATTTACAATTTAAGGTTTTTGTGAATTAAGGATTTTTGATTTCGTTATAACGTTATTTCGTTTTAACGTAATAATTCAACGATTATCTTTGCTGCCCTCTGTGGTGCGCCTGGCTCGCCCAGGATGGCTGCCATGCGGTCGTAGCCTTGCAACTGGGCTTCCCTGGCTGGTCCACCGGGAAGGATGGCAGCGAGATGGCGACGGACATTCTCCGTGTTCATCTGCTCTGCGACAAGTTCGGGCACTACTTCCTCGCCGGCGATGAGGTTGACGAGAGAAATGTAAGGAACCTTCAGTATCAGTTTTCTTGCCAGGGATGCCAGCCAGCCCCACTTCATGTAGTAGCAAACGACCTGCGGCACACGGAAGAGCGCCGTCTCGAGTGTGGCTGTGCCGCTGGTGACGAGGGCTGCCGTGCTGTGCTGCAGGAGACGGTATGTCTGGTCGCGAACGATGCTTACCATTGACCATTGACCATTGACCATTGAGCATTGACCATTGACGATTGAACTTTGTACTTTGGTCATTGCCTGTTCAACTTGCTCTTTATAGAACGCATCGTCGAGGCCTGGGGCAGCGGCAAGCACGAGCTGATAGTCTTTGGTGTAGGGTAGGGCAGCCTCTATCATTCGACGGAGGTTGTCGTGCACTTCCTGCTTGCGGCTTCCAGCCAGCAGAGCGATGATGGGGCGTCCGTCGAAGTTGTTGTCCTTACAGAAAGCCTCCTTGCTCCCTGTCCCTTGCTCCTTGAGAAAGGCATCCACCTCGTCTGCCGTCGGGTTGCCCACGTAGTGTATCGGGTAGTGGTGCTTCTCGTAGAAATCAACCTCGAAGGGCAGGATGCTGAACATGGCATCCACATCGCGCTTGATGTCCTTGATGCGCCATTCCTTCCATGCCCATATCTTAGGCGAGATGTAGTAATAGACGGGGATGTTGCTGTGCTGCTTCAGGAAGCGTGCTATCTTCAGGTTGAAGCCGGGATAGTCCACCAGGATGACCACATCCGGCTCCCATCTGAGGATGTCTTCCTGGCATTGCCTCATGCCTCGCAGGATAGTCCGAAGATGCATGAGCACCGGGAAGATTCCCATATAGGCAAGGTCGCGATAGTGCTGCACGAGTTCGGCACCTTCAGCCGCCATCATGTCGCCGCCGAAGCAACGGAACTTTGCCTCAGCATCTTCCTTTCGTATCGCAGCAATGAGGTGACTCGCATGAAGGTCACCGCTTGCCTCGCCTGCTATGAGATAGTACTTCATGTAATGAATGAAGAATTAAGAATTAAAAATTAAGAGTGAAGAATGAGCTACCGCCCTGATAATTTTCAATCTTCAATCTTCAATCTTCAATGTTCAATGTTCAAAGCCTCAATCGCGTCGTGTGCGGTCATGTCGAGGCCGATGGGAGTGATTGAAGCATAGCCGTGTTCGAGTGCCCAGTAGTCGGTGTCCTCTGCGTCGGGCTCCAGGTTCTGGAAGTATCCTGTCAGGCGGAAGGCTCTCTCGTCAGAGCCAAGAGGAATGTCTGTCACCTCCAGCATCTCCTTCATCCATCTGCCACGTCCGGTGCGGCATATCCTCGTGCCTTTAAGTTCCTCCACCTCGGGGAAGTTCACGTTGAGCAGCACATCTTCGGGCAGACCGTGCTCCAAGGCATAGCGTGCCGTCTGCATGACGACCTCCTCGTAGGGACGGAAGTTGCACTGCTGGCTCTTCGTCTTCAGACTGTAGGCGATGGCCGGCACATTCTTCATACAGGCCTCGAAGACAGCGCCCACCGTCCCGCTGTAGTGGATGCTGACCGAAGCATTGTCGCCATGGTTGATGCCGCTCACCACGAGGTCTGGTCTGCGCGTCAGCAGTCCGTCCAAGGCCAGCTTCACGCAGTCGGTAGGTGTGCCGCTGCACTGATAGACAGTCAGCCCTTCCTGCTGCTGTAGGCGCAGGAGCCTGATGTTGGTGAGGGGCGAGATGCAGCACGATGAAGCGCTTCGCGGTCCGTCGGGTGCCACCACGACGACGTCGCCCAGCCGACGCATCATCCGCGTCAGTTCCTGGATGCCCTGTGCATGCACGCCATCATCATTCGAGATGAGTATAAGGGGACGGTTATACATATTATATATATAATGTATAGTTATAACTTAAAGCACTCAGGCGGTACACCCCTAACAGATACACCGCCTGAGCTATAAGAATCAGAAGCGATTACTTAATGAGCTTATGCTTCGCTCACTTAAGCACGACCTTGAGCTGTGCTCGAGCTCGTTCACGTTCGGAAGAACTCAAGCTTCGCTCAGCTCTTCGCTCACTTAAGCACGACCTTGAGCTGTGCTCGAGCTCGTTCACGTTCGGAAGAGCTCAAGCTTCGCTCAGCTCTTCGCTCACTTAAGCACGACCTTCTTGCCGTTCACGATGTTGATGCCCTTCTGCATCTTCTGGATGCGCTGTCCGGCGAGGTTGAAGATGTTCTCGCCCTTCAAGGGAGAGTTAGAGAGGGTCCTTATGCCGTCAGCCTGGTCAGCAAAGGCGAAGACGAAGCCCTTCACGCCTGGCTTGGCTACCTCGAGGTAAGCCTTGCCCTCGGCAACAGTCGTACCTTTCTGGACAGCATAGAAGCCAACCTCTTTGTCTGCTGGCTTAGCCAGGACGTAGATGGTGCCGTTGCCCTCTACGGTGCCGTCGGAAGCCTTCAGCAGGTTGCCCTCTGCACTCTCGGGATCAGCAACAGGAGTCAGTGTGAATTCACCCTCGTTCTTGAGGACAACGGGCGTTCCCTTGGCAACAGATGTTACCTTGGTCAGAGATACATATTCCTCTTCCTTTATCTGGTCATAGCCTGTGGATGTGGCGATGTATGCTTCCACTCCTTCGGGGAAGGAGACATTGTACTTGGCAACGTATGTGGCATAGCCAGCCTCGCCGACAGTAGCTGTCTGAACCTTGTCAACGAAGATATTGCCAAGGCCTACATTGCCGGTGGCCTTTGTTGTGTAAACCCACTTGATGTAGCGGACATTGGCGTCCAGAGCAAAGGCTTCGGTCTGACCGTCTCCCTTGATAGCTCTAATGTCCTTCAGGTTTTCAAAGATTCCACCGTCGGTAGAAGTCTGTACAGTGAAGACATAATCTCCAGATAAGCTATTGCCCTTGATGTCGAAGAACAGAACACCAGGCTCTTCGTTCAGCTTCAAGACTACATAGTCGCCTTCGCTGTCGAACTTCAATGTGGTATTGGGTGCTGCATTGTAGTCTGCGCCGAGACCTTCCTGGGTCAAGCCGTTAGTTGATTCAATAGCAGCTCTGCCTGCGTTGAAGCTGAAGGGCAGTGTTGCGTAATCAACAACTACACCAGCCTGGTTGATAGTGATAAGCTCTGAATAGACGTCGTTGGCTTCATCGTCGAGGGCATGAACCTTCATGTAGGCTGTGCGGGCTTCGGTGCTTGTGTTGGCATCGATGATGTACTCTAAGTTGTCAACGCCATTGATGCTGGCTGCCACCCAGTCGTAAGTGGCTGCATTGCCGTCAGCGTCGCAGAAGAAGACCTTAGCCTTGACGGTGGTGATGTTCTTGTAGCTAACGTTGATGATGCCATCGGTACCTTCGGCAAAAGCATTGATTTCGTTATAATCAAGATCGATGGAAGGAGTGGTATCTACAGGACGCTCGAAGCTTTCAAGCTGATTGTTCTTGTCGAATTCAGGTGTTGTGTCATACATCTTTACATAGCCCTTGACAATTACGATGTCGCCTACCTGCAGGTCGTCTTTTGCAGAGAACTGTTTACCATTGATGTTCAAACCGCTATAGACTTCCATCTGGCCTTCAGTTGTGCCGTCGTCGGAAATCCAATAGGTGATGGAACCGTACTTAGAGTTGAAGCTGTCAACCTGAGAAATGATGCCAGAGACATAAACCTCTGTTGCGGAAGTTGCAGAGCCAAGCGTGCCGATGTAGGCAACAGCCTCAGCCACGGTGTAAGGATTGGTTGCCGTACCCTTCTTCTCTACCACGTTGATGGTATAGGTAGCCTCTTTGCCTTCATAGCTAACGATTACGGTCTGCTCGCCCAGGACATCCATGTCGTAGCCAGTGAAGGTGGCATCCTCGGTGACGTTCTTTGTTGACTGGTCATCGTAGTTGGCTGTCACGACGATACCTTCTGAGTTGAAAGCGTCGCCCTGACCGAACTCAGTGGGATAGGTGCCGGAGAGAGAGATGGACAGAAGTGTTGCAGGAGCGTTGACAGTGATGTCGTAAGTGGCTGTCTTTGTCACTTCGCCCTCTGTGTAGCTGACGGTAACGGTCTTGATGCCGACGCTTGTCATGTCAGGCTCGCTGAAGGTTGCGCTGGCTGTCACGTCCTTCGTTGTTTGGTCTTCGTAGTTGGCTGTCACTACAATTCCTTCATGCGAGAAAGCATCACCAACATGGAATGTGGTGGGATAGTCTCCGCTGAGTGCGATAGAAGAAAGAGCTGCAGCTTGTCCTACAGTTACAACAATCTCTGTGGCACGAACCTGTGCGTTAGAAGCGGTGAAGGAAACAGAGGTGGCAGCACCTGTCCAAGTGCCGTTGTTGCCGTCTGTTGTCCAACCTTCTTGATCGGCAAAGCCAGAAGCAGGATTGCTGCTCGTACAGGTAAAGGCAATGCTCTTAATCACATAACCGCTGGCAATGATGTCGTCAGAAAGAGAGAATGTGGTCTCTGAGCTCTTATAAAGTCTGTATTCAGAGCCATTGTTCAAAGCACCGTTCGAACATGTGAAAGTAACGCCGTTCTTCGTTAAGGGGCTTGTCCCTGTGTCTGCTGTAGCAGCAAATGTCACGTCACCACCTGTGAAGGGTGTTGAGTCAGTGACAGTCATCTCGTATGTGGCAGAGGAAGCATAGTATTCATCTGTCACGCCAGCGTATGCGGCTGTGAACTTGACAGTACCTGCGGCAACGAGCGTCACGACACCTGTGGAAGCATCAATCGTTGCTACGGCATCGTTGTTGCCGCTCCAAGTAACGGTAGCGCCGGAGAGTGTGGTTTCGCCTGCAACAACGGTTGCAGACAAAGTGCCAGCTTCTGTGCCAGCATAAACATCAGTGTTCGTAATGCCTGATGCATCAATGGTTGTTGTCGTGGCTACGGCAGAGGAACTACCGCCTCCTGTTGTGTATGTTAGTTTAAGAGACTCGACGCCAATCTGGCTAGATGTTGAGCTAAACGTAATTTTAACGGCATTTGTGCCTTCGGGCAGCACGTCAGAAGAAATAGCAAAGTTATTGGAGGTAATATCTGTGGAAGTGTAGTTATCGCCTCCGTCGGTGCTGTAATGCAAAGTGATTGTCTGGGCTTTTGAACCCCACTGCTTGCAAGTGAACGTGGCAGCACTAATGGTATAGCCTTCTTTCATTACGAACTCCACTGGCTGTCCTTTCGTGACAGGCATAGTCGTGATAGTACCCGTCTGCTTGCTGGCAGCGGTGAATTTAACTGTACCTTCGGTATATTCATACGAATGTTTTGCATAAGAGTTGCTCCAGCCATCAGAACCAATCGTCTCGAACTTGAAGTCAAACGTCTTCGTGTCTGCCATAGCCGTTCCAGCCAGGGCGGTTGTCATCAAGGCTACGAGCACAGTGACACGTAGCCAGAGTTTGTTAAGTAAGTTTTGTTTCATAGTGATTAAAGTTTATTGTTATTGATTGTTGTTTATAGTTGTTCTTTTCTTAAAGGCGCACAAAGTTACGCTTTTCTTAGGTAATCTCAAAGGGGAATGCCCTTTATTTTTGCTTATTGGGAAAAGAAAGACGGCGCACATAGCAGGAGAAGGGATTTCAGTAGATTCTGTTTCATAGTGAGTTAGATTAATATTTATGTTAGTTATATGAAGGAAACACACTTATCCGCGTACAAATTTACATTTTTTTTCATTCACTTCAAAAGGAAAAGTGTTTTTATTTGCACAAATAGAGGCATTTTTTTTCTATTGCTGTCCGGGGAAAATCAAGAGCACCTCTACTTATGTGCCTATAATTCGGCTTTCTTGGCAAAAGCAGCTCATGGGGGCTTACTCTAAAGTCCCGAAGGGACGAGAGACCACAGACGGGGGTG
>Ga0310691_10006841_pt1 | contig 12079 bp, 6 predicted proteins | sample 176DNAGHGlowgp2_FD_203887 | JGI IMG/M metagenome (GOLD analysis project Ga0310691, IMG submission 203887) | Sheep rumen microbial communities from Palmerston North, Manawatu-Wanganui, New Zealand - 1766 DNA GHGlow gp2 (v2) (version 2) | ecosystem: Host-associated > Mammals > Digestive system >... | reverse complement strand
TGAATAACATTATGTCATATTTTTGTTTTCTTTCGGTGCAAACTGTTAACTTCTGCGGTCACATAGCCCGCTATGCTCCCTTATCAGTTAACATTTTGCCCTCGAAACAAATTCAAAAATCTGACAGAGGGAATTATTAGAACCCACCTTGTAGTTATTATTCCGCTTTTTTGCGTGTAGCACGCTTACGTTTTGGCTTCTCTGTAGCAGGAGAGTCAATCTTTACTCCGGCTAATTCTGGGTCGATAAGTATACGGCCGCAGTGCTCGCAGACAATAATCTTCTTGTGCATCTTTACGTCAAGCTGTCTCTGTGGTGGAATCTTGTTGAAGCAACCACCGCAGGCATCACGCTGCACGTAAACGATTCCAAGGCCGTTGCGTGCGTTCTTGCGAATACGCTTGAAGCTCTGCAGCAGGCGCTGCTCAATCTTCAGCTCTATGTCCTTAGCCTTTGCCTTCAGGATATCCTCCTCTTCGCGAGTCTCCTGCATGATCTCGTCAAGCTCGTTGCGCTTATCCTCCAAGTCGCGTTCGCGGTCGTTGATCTGCTCGTCAACGCGTTCGCGGTCAGCCTCTCTGTCAGCTACGCGCTGCTGTGCCTCACGAATCTTCTTCTGACAGAGTTCTATTTCCAGTGTCTGGAAATCAATCTCCTTAGTCAGAGTGTCATACTCACGGTTGTTTTTAACATCGTTAAGCTGCTGCTTGTAGCGATCAACACTCTCCTGAGCTTTTTTAATGTCCTCTGTACGCTGGCTTATAGCGTTGGTGAGGTCCTCTATCTCCTGGTTAATGCGGTCGAGACGTACGCTGAGTCCCTCTACCTCGTTCTCCAGGTCTTCCACCTCAAGTGGAAGTTCGCCGCGCAGTGCGCGCTTCTCGTCAATCTGCGACAAGGTTGTCTGCAGCTGGAAGAGAGCCTTCAGCTTTTCTTCCACAGTCAAATCCTTAGGGTCTTTTCTTGCCATAATTACTTTTTATTTGCTGTTTATATGATTTTCTTCTTAGTCTTCGTTTGCTTTACCAATACTTTATAGGATTGGTATTTATAGAGCTTATGATGGTTTTTATCCCCGGGCAGTTATCGTTTATTATCTCCTCAAGAAGTTCTTTCGTGTACTGCTCGCTCTCATAGTGCCCGATGACGGTTATCTGCAGCGCCTGCTCAAATCCAAAGTATTCATGGTAGCGCATCTCACCGGTCAGGAACGCATCAGCACCAGCTGCCATGGCCTGGCGCAAAAGGAATGAACCGGCACCACCGCAAAGTGCTATTTTCTTAATGGGGCGTTTCAGAAGTTCGTTGGACATTACACAGTCCGCCTTGAATATCTCTTTCACCTTTTTGATATAGGCATCGGCAGTGATTGGCTCAGCCAGTTCACCTATAATACCTGCGCTACCCTCTGCACCGTCTATGCATCGCATTTCTAATGGCTTAATACTGTCTTGAATAAGCCCGAGTTTGCGTGCTATCATGTAGTTGACACCACCTTTTGTGCTGTCAAGATTCGTGTGCATTGCCACGATTGTAATGTCGTTTTTGATGGCGGCAACCACGCAACGCTCCACGTAGTTGCTGTCACTGACGTGGGCAAGCTTACGGAATATCAGCGGATGATGTGCTACAATCATGTTGCAGCCATTGGCGACAGCCTCCTCTACCACTTGCTCCGTAACGTCCAGACACAATAATACCCCTGAAACATCCGCCTCTGTTAATCCTACCTGCAGGCCGGCATTATCATAGTCTTCCTGCAGGGGCAAAGGCGCGAAACGCTCAAGGGCACATATAACATCCTTAATCTTCACGCTAATGTCGTATTTTATAAATCTTTTGCAAAGTTACAAAGAAATTCTTAAACTACAAAATTTTTTTCGTCTTTTACTTCTTTTACATTACAAACAATTGCAAGAAAAGCGATTGGAGGCTTTATAAATTCATTGGGAATTCATTAAAATATTCAATGTTTTCTTTGTCGTTTCAGATAAATTTCGTATCTTTGCACCCAGACAGGCTACCTGTCGGCATACAAGACTTTGAGCAGATAAAAGACAAGTACTATCAATTGCAGTTCTTCGGAGATTCTCTTGCTACCAGAGAGAACCAAGGAGGGTTTAAGCATATATATATAATAGGAGTGAACTTCTCCAAGGAGACACGCACCATAGAGGAATGGAGGATAGAGTAAAGAGTAAAGTATAAAGTATAAAGTATAAAGAGTAATGTGATGTAGAACGATGATAACGAGTATGTTAAATAGAGTTAATGCATTGAATTTAGTTGGGCAAAAGCTTGCTCAATCCAATATTTTGTATATCACTCACTCACTCACTCACTCACTCACTCACTCACTCACTCACTCACTCACTCACTCACTCACTCACTCACTCACTCACTCACTCACTATAATAATCTCTCTAAGAGAGAATAAAGCGAAGCGTCCGCATACGCAGTCGAAAGGCTGCGCGTGCGGACGTTTTGCGTTTATGTAAAAAAGAATTACAACTAAAAAATTAATAAGATATGAATACTGATAGAATGATTAAGAAAATTTGTCTCCTAATCTTTGTGCTTGCAGTGGTAGTTGCAAGTGCTAAGGCAGCGCCTACGGCGTATGCAGTTTATAGTGATGGTACGTTTACATTCAAGTATGGCGAGATGCCTACAGGGCAAGCATATTGCTTTGATGTATCTGACACAGGAAATAAAAAAGCTCAATGGTCAGAACTTGCGGGTTCGATAAAGAAAGCTGTCTTTGATAGTTCTTTTGCATCGGCACGTCCTAAGAGTTGCTTCGCTTGGTTCCATAACTGTAAAAATCTAGAAGAGATTACAGGTATAGAGAATCTAAATACCTCTGACGTGACGAATATGCAGTATATGTTCTATGGTTGCAAGAGTCTTACGAGTCTTGATCTTAGCGGTTTCAATACCTCTAATGTGACGAATATGCAGTATATGTTCTCTGGTTGCGAGAGTCTTACGAGCCTTGATCTTAGCAGTTTCAATACCTCTAATGTGACGAATATGAGTTATATGTTCCAATATTGCTATGATCTTACAAGCCTTGATTTAAGTGGCTTTGATACACATAACGTAACGAATATGCTGTATATGTTCGGTGGTTGCAAGAGTCTTACGGGGCTTGATGTCAGTGGCTTCAATACTTCTAACGTGTCGAATATGCAGCATATGTTCTCTGGTTGCAAGAGTCTTACGAGTCTTGATGTCAGTGGCTTCAATACTTCTAATGTGACGAATATGCAGTATATGTTCTCTGATTGCGAGAGTCTTACGAGCCTTGGTCTTAGCAGTTTCAATACCTCTAATGTGATGAATATGAGTTATATGTTCCGATATTGCTCTGGTCTTACAAGCCTTGATTTAAGTGGCTTCGATACACATAACGTAACGAATATGCTGTCTATGTTCCAAGGTTGCTCAACTCTTACGAGCCTTGATGTCAGTGGTTTTAATACTTCCAACGTGACGAATATGGAGTCTATGTTCTCTGGTTGCAAGAGTCTTACGAGCCTTGATCTTAGCAGTTTCGATACCTCCAGTGTGACATGCATGGGTAATATGTTCTCTGTTTGCTCAGGTCTTACGAGCCTTGATCTTAGCGGTTTCAATACCTCTAATGTGACGGATATGTGCGAAATGTTCCGTATTTGCTCAGGTCTTACGAGCCTTGACCTTAGTTGTTTCAATACCTCCAATGTGAAATATATGGATTATATGTTCAATGGTTGCTCAAAGCTAACAACTATTTATTGTGATAATGCGTGGAGTTGTCCTAATTCGGATGATATGTTTTACTTGTGTTTAGCCTTGAAAGGCGCAATATCGTATAATTCGTCAAAGACAGACGCCACCTACGCCAACCCCGAGACAGGATACTTCACATATACGAAATATATGACTTACAACCTGACCATATCAGGAATAGATGTCACGGGAGAGAACTGCAAAGACCTCAGTGCGGCAAGCGACCAGATAAAGGGCACGGTAAGCTACGACCCATCCACCAAGACCCTCTACATGAAAGACGCCACCATAGAATGCAGTAACAACGCTATATCGAGCAAAATCCCCGGACTGACCATAAAGGCAGAAGGCAAGAACGTAATAAGTGCAGCCAGATACGGCGCCCTCTCACTCGGCGCAGGCACCACCACCATCACCGGCGACAGCCTCGAACTTCACGGCGGCACGTCAGCCATCGGCTTCATATACGGCACCGACAGCCACCTCATAATAGATGGCATGGCAGAACTCACCGCCGAAGGAGCCACCCACGGCATCCGCGGCAACACGAACGGCAGCAGCACTACAGAACTTGAAGTGAAGAACGGAGCCACGGTACGCGCCAAGGGAGCCACGCAGAGCATATCAGACATAGACAAGCTGACACTCGGCGCAGGCACAAGCATCACCACCCCCGTAGGAGCACAGTACAAAGACAACGGCATAGCAGATGCCAGCGGCACCGCCATAGCAGGCGAATGGGTAGAGATAGGTCCGCAGAAATACGCCCTCTGGATATGCGGCAAGCAATTTACCAGCGCCAACAGCAGCGGTATTACGGTTCCCTACAGCCTGGGCACAGCCAGCTACGACGCCGAGACCAGTACGCTGACCCTCAACCGCTTCGGGGGATACACGCAAGACAGTGAGCCAGTACTCCGCAGCAGCATAGACGGCCTCGTGATAAAGGTCATAGGCACCAGCACCCTCCTCAGCACCGTAGGCACAACCATTGACTACTCAGGCAGAAACCTCACCATCACCGGTGACAGCCTAAACCTGATAAGCAACAAAGAAGGCATATACATGAGTAACAGCCTCCTGCCGAACAACCTCAACATCCAGAACGTGAAAAACCTGTATGTGGTATCTTTCGGAGCAGCAGTAAAAGGCAACGTCCGCGTGCTGAGAGTCAACGGCAGGACCTTGACGGGCTACCTTACCACGCTGAACGTCAGCGGCCCTACCAACACGCTTGAGTTAAGCAGCGGCTCTCCGTCGCTGTGCGACCTGGACAAGCTGAACCTCAACGATGGGCTGAGCGTGATTATTCCCTTGGAGGCACAGTTCTCCGGTCATAAGCTGAATGCCTCCGACGGCACAGAGGCCACCTATGCATATATCGGCAAGCTGGGCGATGCCAACAACGACGGCAGCGTGACGATGGCAGACGCGAACATGGTGGTGAACTACTTCCTCTCCACAGACAAGTCAGACATCAAGAACTTCAATAGAAAGAAAGCCAACGTGAATGGTGACAGCGACATCACGATGGCAGATGCCAACGCCATAGTGAATTTGTTCCTGGGTCAATAGCTTCGCTTCGCTCGGAATTAAGAGTTCTTTTAGTCGGCCTGCGGTCTTGGTAAAAGCGTCGCAAGCGCCGAGCAAAGAATTAAGAATTGAAGCGGAATTTGAATTTAAAAAACAATAAAACAATGAAAAGAAAACTTTTGAGAAGAATCTGGCTTCTAATCTTTATGCTCATGACAATGGTAGTGAGTGTAAGCGCAACGCCAGTGGCGTATGCAGTGTATAGTGATGGTACGCTTACATTTAAGTATGGCGAAATGACGCAAGATGATTTGCGACTTGATTATTATCTCGTATCAGATACGGGGGGAGACTTTCCTGGATGGCTCAGTCATAAATCTATAGAGAGAGTAATCTTTGATACATCTTTTGCAAAGGCGCGTCCCAAGAGTTGCCATATGTGGTTCTATAATTTAAAGAATCTAAAAGAGATTACAGGAATAGAGAATCTAAACACTTCCGATGTAACGAGTATGCACGGCATGTTTTGGGATTGTAAAAACCTTACGAGCCTTGACATCAGCGGTTTCAATACCTCTAATGTGACGGATATGGACTATATGTTCTCTGGTTGCTCAGGTCTTACGAGCCTTGACGTGAGTGGTTTCAATACTTCGAATGTGACGTCAATGAGTGGTATGTTCGCAATCTGCTCAGGTCTTACGAGCCTTGACGTGAGTGGATTCAATACCTCCAACGTGACGAGTACAAGTTGGATGTTCCAATCATGCACGAACCTTACGAGCCTTGACGTGAGTGGATTCAATACCTCCAACGTTACTGATATGGTGGGTATGTTCATTAGTTGCTCAAGCCTAAAAACTATTTATTGTGATGATGCATGGAGTTGTCTTTATTCTGAAGATATGTTTTATAATTGCTCAGCATTGAAAGGCGCAATATCGTATGATTCCTCAAAGAAAAATGCTACCTATGCCAATCCCGAGACAGGCTATTTCACAAAGGCAACTTACGACCTGACCATCTCTGGAAGAGATGTCACGATAAAGAACAGCAAGGACCTCAGTGCGGCAAGCGACCTTATAAAAGGTACGGTAAGCTACGACCCATCCACCAGGACCCTATATATGAAAGACGCCACCATAGAATACAGTGGCAACGCCATATCGAGCAAAATCCCCGGACTGACCATAAAGGCGGAGGGCAAGAACGTAGTGAGTGCAGCCAGATACTGCGCCCTCTCACTCGGCGCAGGCACCACCACCATCACCGGCGACAGCCTCGAACTGCATGGCGGCACGTCAGCCATCGGCTTCATATACGGCAACGACAGCCACCTCGTAATAGACGGCATGGCAGAGCTCACCGCCGAAGGAGCCACCCACGGCATCCGCGGCAACGTGAACGGCAGCAGCACTACAGAACTTGAAGTGAAAAACGGGTCCACGGTACGCGCCAAGGGAACCACGCAGAGCATATCAGACATAGACAAGCTGACACTCGGCGCAGGCACAAGCCTCACAACGCCTACGGGAGCACAGTACAAAGACAACGGCATAGCAGACGCCAGCGGCACCGCCATAGCAGGCGAATGGGTAGAGATAGGTCCGCAGAAATACGCCCTCTGGATATGCGGCAAGCAATTTACAAGCGCCAACAGCAGCGGTATTACGGTTCCCTACAGCCTGGGCACAGCCAGCTACGACGCCGAGACAAGTACGCTGACCCTCAACCGCTTCGGGGTATACACGCACGACAGTGAGCCTATACTCCGCAGCAGCATAGACGGCCTCGTGATAAAGGTCATAGGCACCAACACCCTCCTCGCCGACTTGGGCACCGCTATAGAATACTCAGGCAAAGACCTCACCATCACTGGCGACAGCCTCAACCTGATAAGCAACAAAGAAGGCATATACATGAGTAACAGCCTCCTGTCGAACAACCTCAACATCCAGAACATGAACTACCTGGGTGTAATATCTGTCGGAGCAGCCGTAAAAGGCAACGTCCGCGTGCTGAGAGTCAACGGCAGGACCTTGACGAGCAACCTCACTACGCTGAACGTCAGCGGACCTACCAGCACGCTTGAATTCAGCAGCAGCTCTCCGTCGCTGTGCGACCTGAACAAGCTGAACCTCAACGACGGTCTGAGCGTGATTGTTCCCTTGGAAGCACAGTTCTCCGACCATAAGCTGTATGCCTCCGACGGCACAGAGGCCACCAATGCGTATATCGGCAAGCTGGGCGATGCCAACAACGACGGCAGCGTGACGATGGCAGACGCGAACATGGTGGTGAACTACTTCCTCTCCACAGACAAGTCAGACATCAAGAACTTCAATAAAAAGAAAGCCAACGTGAACGGTGACAGCGACATCACGATGGCAGATGCCAATGCCATAGTGAATTTGTTCCTGGGTCAATAGCTTCGCTTTGCTCGGAATTAAGAATTGAAGCGGAATTTGAATTTAAAAAACAATAAAACAATGAAAAGAAAACTTTTGAGAAGAACCTGTCTTCTAATCTTTATGCTCATGACAATGGTGGTGAGTGTAAGCGCAACGCCAGTGGCGTATGCAGTGTATAGTGATGGTACGCTTACATTTAAGTATGGCGAAAAACCGAATACAGAAAATGTGTATGATACGAATACAGGATCAAGTATGCCTGGATGGTTTGGTTGGAGGTATGCGGTGAAAACTGTAGTTTTTGATGCGTCATTCGCACAGGCTCGTCCTACATCCTGTCTTTATTGGTTTTATATGATGGAAAATTTGACTTCTATAGAGGGTATAAAAAATTTAAATACCTCAGAAGTGACGAACATGTATCAGATGTTCAAGGGTTGTTCTGGTCTTACGAGTCTTGATGTAAGTGGTTTCAATACTTCCAATGTGACCGACATGGGTTTTATGTTCATTAATTGTTCAAGTCTTACCAACCTTGACGTTAGTGGTTTCAATACCTCCAACGTGAAGAATATGAGAAGTTTGTTTGCTGGTTGTTACCGTCTTACGAGTCTTGATGTCAGCGGTTTCAATACCTCCAACGTGACGGATATGTGCGAAATGTTCAGTGGTTGTTCTGGTCTTACGAGTCTTGACGTTAGTGGTTTCAATACTACCAATGTGACGAGTATGAGAAGTTTGTTTGCTGGTTGCAAAAGTCTTACGAGTCTTGATGTAAGTGGTTTCAATACCTCCAACGTGACGGATATGTACGAAATGTTCAGTAATTGTTCAAGTCTTACCAGCCTTGACGTTAGTGGTTTCAACACCTCCAACGTGACGAATATGTATTGTATGTTCATGGGTTGCAGAAATCTTACGAGCCTTGATTTGAGCAGTTTCAATACCTCTAAGGTGACTGATATGAGTGCTATGTTCCTTGGTTGCGAAGGTCTTACGAGCCTTGATTTGAGCAATTTCAATACCTCTAAAGTGACGGATATGTATCAAATGTTCTGGGGTTGCTCAAAACTAAAAACCATTTATTGTAACGATACATGGGACTGCTATATTTCTAAGAATATGTTTTATAACTGCCCTGTCCTGAAAGGAGCAATATCGTATGATGCTTCAAAGGTAAATGTCACATACGCCAACCCCGAGACTGGCTACTTCACCAAGAAAGCCTATAATTTGGTATTGGGCGGCTATGCCGTTTCGACAAAGGGAGAGCAGTATAAGGCTGGCGTGGTAGAAGGCACTGTGACGTTTGACCCCTCAACCTTCACCCTCTACATGAAAGACGCCACTATAACAGGCAACTCGACATACGGCATATACAGCAAACTCCCGGAGCTCAACATAGTGGCGGAAGGCAACTGCACGGTGTCTTCCACAAATGCGGCGGCACTGTCAAGCGCGCGTGGCAACCTGACCTTCAGTGGCAACGGCACGCTGACACTGCAAGGCGTCACTGGACTGACAGCCGTGACCAATAACCCTGCCGTAGGCAACGAGATATGTGTAGATGACAGCGTAACGCTGATAGTTGAAGGCACTGGCGGCAACGGCATAGTGGGCGGCACAAGCAGTGGCAACTATTACACCACGCTGAGAATGCCCAGCAGCGGTGCCGTACTGAAGGTAAAGGGAGCAAACTATGACCTGTTCCGCATAAAGGACGTAGTATTCAGCAGCGGACAATACGTGGCATTGCCAACAGGAGCCTACTTCAGCACCGCCAACCATACCATCATGTCAAACGGCAGCGCGCTGAAAAACACATGGGCAGAGCTTAGCACAAAGAAATACCGCATAGACATCACCGGCTACACCTGGCCCAGTGACTTCGAGGCCGCCGACTATGAAGCGAGCACCAGCACCACAGGCTGCAAGGTGACCAATATAGTATATTCCATGTACCAGAAGACGTTGGACATGAGCAATCCAGACTATGTGCAAGCCGGTGATAATGTAGGTGTATGCTTCACCGTGGAATTAGACGAAGGCTATACGTTTGCCAGTGGTGTCACCGCCTACATAGAGCGCGACGGTGTCACCCTGCCGCATGAATACAAGCTGGTGGGTTTTACAGACAGAGAGTTGCGCTTCGTGTGGACCTACACCATACCGAGCCCCGAAGGCGGCTCTTATGTGCGCAGCGTGACAGAGAGCGTCACCGCCCCCGTGGCAGGTGCCGAGCCTGTATGGACGAGTGAGCACTCCGCCACCACCGCAGCAGCAGGAGCGAAGGCGGCAGAGATACTGCCAGAGCCAACACCGAAGGAAGTGTTTGCCCGTGCCGCCCACGTCGTCAGCAGCATAGAGTGGGTGGAGATAAGCACCGACGGCGTGCGCAAGATGCAGCAGGGCGAGACCTTCCAGTCAGGCAAACACTACGGCGTATGGTTTACCGTAGTTCCGGTAAGCGGCAAGCAGTTCCACGCAGAGCGGACAGAGTATCGCATAAATACCCCAACCACCGTGACCGCTACGGATATACCAGTGCCCGGCTATACCATAGGCAATGCCGTGGTGGTAAGGCAGAGCAATCAGCAGGCATTGCTGGGCTATATCTTCTCGCTGCCCGGCGACGTGAACGGTGACGGTAATGTGACGATGGCAGATGCCAACGCAGTAGTGAACTACTTCCTCTCTACTAATAAGGAAAACATAACCAACTTCGACGTGACCAGTGCCAACATCAACGGCGACGACGACATCACGATGGCAGATGCCAACCAGATAGTAAACGGTTTTCTTTCAGGCGGTACGGTGAAGTACGACCCGTACAACGGTCACGAATACGTTGACCTCGGCCTCAGTGTCAAGTGGGCCACGTGCAACGTAGGCGCAACGAAGCCCGAGGACTACGGCGACTACTTCGCATGGGGAGAGACAGCACCGAAGAGCGACTACAGCTGGTCAACCTACAAATTCACCACTGACGGCGGCAGCACCTTCACCAAATACACAGGCAGCGACAAGATCGTCCTCGACGCAGCAGACGACGCAGCCACAGCCAACTGGGGCGACGCATGGCGTATGCCTACCCTTGAGGAAATGCAGGATTTGCTTGACAACTGCACATGGGAGTGGCAGGCAGCAGGCAACACAGAGTTTGGCGGTGTTGCAGGTATGAAGGTGACGAGCAAGAAGGACGGCTACACCGACAAGTATATTTTCCTGCCGGCTGCGGGCTGCCGTGATGGCTCCTCGCTCTACGATGCAGGATCCGACGGCTACTACTGGTCGGCTTCGCTCAACGCAGGCAAGGCGTGGAGCGCGTACTCCCGTAGCTTCAATTCGCTCCGTCTGGAATTGTCCAACTTCCAGCGTTACCTCGGCCTAGCCGTGCGCCCAGTCTGCCCGTAGGCTATGCTTTCGCCCAAGAGTGAAGAACGAAAAACGAAAAGGGGAAAATATGGGCCGCAGTTGGGTAAACTGTATTTTAGGTGGGTTCTAAAAATTCCCACAAGTTCAAAAAACTGACAGTGGGAATTTTTAGAACCCACCTTTAGCAAATCGGAGAAATCGAACAATGTTGAAAATGTAAAGTTTTCTTAATTTACGGTAAAAGCTATCAAATTACAGTGTAAAAGCTATCAAATTACATCGTAATACGATAGCTTTTATAGTTCAAAAGCTATGCTTTTACAACATGAAAAGGCGTGTTTTACCGTTGAAACTACAGTAAAACATGCTTATTTCGTGTTTTTGAAGAATTTTGCAAAACAGCCTACTCTGTAGAAGCCGTTTTAAGATGGTTCTAAGCGATGCAATCCCATTTATAGGAACATTGTCCACCGAGTCTGTTTTCCTCGCTCAGAAATGAGTTTTCTTGACAGTGGAAATTTAGAACAATCCAAATGCAGCCTCAGTTAAGGTGGGTTCTATTAATTCCCACCGTAAATTTAAACTTTAAACGTGGATTGACGAACTCCCTCCGGCTCCCTCGTTTCGCGAGGGAGAGCAATGTCATCTTTTCGTTTTCTTTCGGTGCATACTATCAGTTCTTTCGGTCACATAGCCCGCTATGGTCAATGGTCTTTACACCCCCTCCGCTTCGCTTCTCCCCCGTTTACCGGGGGAGCGCAACCCTCAACAACTGACACTCTGCCCTCGACGCTCGACCTTTGGTCGCTTGCCAGAGCAAGAACAAATTCGAAAATATAACAAAGCGAATTAATAGAACCCACCTAATAAAAAAAATCGCAGCATTGGTGATTACCCAATACTGCGATTGCCTATATCGTAATAATGTTTTCGGATTATGCCATCACTTCCACTGACAGTATCTGTATATCCTGCTTCGGACGATC
>Ga0310691_10006840_pt1 | contig 12079 bp, 9 predicted proteins | sample 176DNAGHGlowgp2_FD_203887 | JGI IMG/M metagenome (GOLD analysis project Ga0310691, IMG submission 203887) | Sheep rumen microbial communities from Palmerston North, Manawatu-Wanganui, New Zealand - 1766 DNA GHGlow gp2 (v2) (version 2) | ecosystem: Host-associated > Mammals > Digestive system >... | reverse complement strand
CACAAGATTTCAATAACGAGAATGTCGACAAAGCCGTTGAATCGCTCGGCACTTTGGCGGATATTCAGGCAAAGGTAACCAATCCGGAACAGTACAAGTCCACTATCGACGGGATTACCGCGTGGGGCGATTCCGGCAGTCCGGATCATAAAGGTTCATTCGCTAATGCAATTTCCAGTATGGGCACGGCGATGGCGGCATTTGGCCAATCCGTAAAGAATATTCCTTCAAATTCCGTGACTAATGCCACAACAGCGTTGGATACTTTGGCAAATATTTACGAAAAACTTAAAGGCAAAGAGAACATGGTCTCGGAAATCACCAAAACAACGAAAAGCTGGTTTGGTGAGACAACTGAGGTTACCAAGTTTGCCGATCAGTCGGCTTCTGTAGCCTTTAAGGACTTTAGCACTGGTATTGGCTATCTCGGCGATGCACTTGCTGCGTTCGGTGCGGCATTGTCTAATGAAAACTACGTGTATGATGAAGCCAAGGTAAAAACAGCCACATCCATTCTTGAGCAGATGGTCGCCATGCAGAAATCGCTCGTTGAAATGAAGCCGCAACAGGGGTTCTTCGACAAGGCGTTCTTTGGCGAAAACGGTTTCAAGAAACTTGGTGAGCATGTTTCCGGACTCGGTGCACATCTGGCTACGTTTGCCAGAGAGCTTGGCGGCGGTGAGAACGGCGAAGGTTTTGACATTGATATTGATGACAAGAAGTGGAAGAATATTTCTGGTGTTCTTTCCTACATGGTCGGATTGGCTACAGAGTTGAACAATCTGTCTTCATATTCAGAACAGCTGAACGAGGAAGGCAAGGTAATTAGTTCGAACGTGACTTCCGGCTTCACTCTTGAGAACCTGACTACGGGCATCAACAAGATTCGTGAAACTATGATCACGTTTAATAAGTCAATGCGCGAATGGCATACCGAAACAGGAGGCCAAGGCGGTGCTTATTATCAGCTCGGTGACTGGAATACAAAAAACTGGGAAAACATAAAAACTGTTCTGAATGACGTGAAGCAGCTTGCGATTGATATGAAAACCCAGAACCTTACCGATGCAGACGTTAATCTTATCGGAACATTTGGCGAGAAGATCGCCCATATGTTTGATAAGCTCAACACCGGACGAAACGGATTTGGTGCGGCTGATAACGTCAGCCAGATTACAGAGTTTGTCAAGAAGCTTTCAGCTGAAGAAGGATTTAATTCTTCCGATTTCTCAGCGTTCATCACGAACATGAAGGGACTTGCCGAAGTCACCGGAATCCTGCACGGTACCGAAGTCAACTGGTCGGATATTGATAATTTCGCTTATCTGGCCGAGCGGCTTATGTCGATCACCACAACTGGATTCAATGCCGAAGTGTTCACAACTAGCGGTATTTCGCTTGCAACGCAGTTCATTACTGGATTTATCAATGGTCTAGCCGGAGGAACTGTCGGAGAAGGCGATGCTGCTCAGTCTGTAGGCGGTGCGATCGAAGCTATTCTCGATGCTGTTGGATTCTTTGAGAAAGGTAAGGCTGCTGGTGAGCAGTACGCTGCCGGATTCAAAGAAGGCGCTGGCAATATGTCGAGCTTCCTTTCTCCTGTTGTCTCGATGGATGCGGGAGGAAGCACTTCTACTGGCGGAACGGCTACTTCGTTGTCCTCGATTCTCGCAAGTATGAATTATGTCACAGCGGATACAATTGGCTCTTCTATTGCAAACATCGAAGCGATTACGGCCAAGCTGAATGGAACCATCAATGTTGATGACGGACACAAAGAAGTATTGGATGGTATTAATGAGAAACTCGTAGCTCTTAGTACAATCAAGGATGATATTGGGAAACTTGAAGGAGACATCGCCAAGCTCGATGTTTACATCAGCCCCGATTTGCTCGTTGGAGCGATTGCGGATAAGATGGACCGGGCACTTGGTGCCGCCGCCAGAGTTTCTCCGTAATCAAAATGGGAGGAGGAATGAGACTCATGGATCGTGTTTATGTTTATACGGGGCAGCATTCGGTTACATTCACGAATACCGCCGGAGAGTCCAGGAATACATGGACCGATTGGGGTCTCATTCCCTCCTCCCGTCATGCCGAACCAGTAAACGGTATCTGGAGCAACAAGGTTTCGATTCCCGGAATCAACGGGCAGGAGGATCTCGTTCGCAGGTATCCGAACAATGCAGTTAACAGTTATGGAAATCTAAGATCAGAACTTCGTAACGATAATCCGACATACATAAAAACCAATGACGGATACGATATTTTGCAGGCAAGCTCTGGAAGTTTGTCATTTATCATCGCAGATCAGGAAGAATCGTTCTTTTCGAAGGAACAGGAAATTCTGAACTTCCTGCACAACCAGAGAATGATTATGGTATTCGCTGACGACCAGTCTAAGACCTATACGGTCAGAACAACCGTATCGGCCTTTCAAAATGGGGATGCTTTCAGCTCTATGAGTATCTCATATTCGGTTATTTCAGAAACTTAACGTGGGGAGGTGAACGAGCTTGGCGAGCAGTGATAAAAGTGTGCAGGTACATTCTATTCGTGTGTATGATGGAACGTACAAGACCAGGAATATTCCGTATCGGATTGGCGATACCAACGAGACTATTAGAACAGAAATAGAAAATTATTACGACACATGGGATGATTTTCACCTGATTCCGACAGCTCGACCAATATTGACTCTCCCCTCGCCTAATACTAAATTTGTGAGCATTCCCGGAAAGAAGGATCCTATTGATCTGACAGAATACTTGACCGGTCATGCTACTTTCGGTAACAGAACCGGGAGTTGGTCTTTTTATACTGACGTTGACTATGTGAATGATAAACTTGGCGGTTGGGTCGCTTTTGACAAGCAGTTACACAGCCTGTTTCATGGTCACGTTGGAAAAGTAATTCTTTCGGACGATCCCGCATATTTCTATGTCGGGGAACTCAGCGTTGGCGAATGGCGTCCAGGAGACCAGCGTTCTGTTGTTACCATCGCATATGACCTCTATCCGTATAAAAAAGACTTGCTGAGCACCATGGAACTTTGGACATTTGACGAGTTCGATTTTCGTGATGGTGTAATCATGTATCTCAAAGATCTTGAAGTCAACGGCACTCGTGATGTCAAAGTGTTTGGATCACGAGAGCGGATCAGTCCGCATATTTCAGGAAGCAGCGGACTGGTTGTGTATAAATACGAAAACAAGTCTTGGATAAATTACGGTAATGTTCCCACAGGAAACATCGCCAGCAGCAGTTCGATCATTCCAAGATTGGTGATCGATGACGGCGAGAACACGCTTCGTTTCACAGGAACAGGGACTGTTACTATAGATTATCGAAGGGGGCTACTGTAATTGTTCAGGTTTTACGTTGTTCCGGATGCTACGAAACTTAAGTCGCATTCGGCAATATATTCTGCAGAAAACATGAAGCTGTTTTGGGACCCTCGTTCCGAATCAGATGCATATGCGGTCGTTGAAGCAAAAGGCAAGGCCGAGATTAACAAGGCTATGTCACTTGAGTTTTCGATTCTTCCGACTAACATCTGTTATAACGATTTTGCCAAGAAGAAGTCGGTTGTTCTCGCATATGATGATGACAAACTGATATTTGAGGGCGAGGTTTCAACGAACCCGAGAGATTTTTATAAACGGAGGAAAATTACCTGCACCGATCCGCTTATTTATCTGGCTGGATCAATCCAAGCGCCGGATGAAAAGAATGAGGTCACAGTACCAGAAGCTTCTAGTGGAACACTGTATGTTAAAGTTCCGTTGGTCTGGTATGAGGGTGCACATCCTTATAATCTGAAATGGTATGAACGGTCAACAAATAGCTCTGGTAAATTTAGTTACAGTCGTTCTGATGATACTACAGCCAATCCGGATAAAACCTATTACTACAAGGTTACCGGCAGTGGAGAAAATATTAGCGGAACGACCATCACCAAAGCGGCCGCTACTAAGGAAACTATACAAGAACATATTTCCAGAATTTTGTCAGTTCATAATGCTCAGGCCGACGACTTCCGAAAGATATATCTCGGAACAATCGACTCAAGCGATTCTGATAAGCATGAGTTTTCTTCCACCGGCTGGCGTACATCATGGGACGCGTTCAACAGCGATATACTTGAAGAGTACGGCAAGTACACAAGAATCACTTATGCCGGTGATGGAACGTTGCAGCTAGATTATCTAGACATTAAGAACATGTCTTCTGCGAAACCCGTCATTGAATATACTCGCAATATGATTGAAATGACTGAATCTACGGACAATAATGATAATATTTTCACTGTCTTGGTGCCGATCGGAAAAAATAATTTGACGGTATCTTCTGTTACCGGGCATGACAGCGGTGGAAACAATGAAATCGATCCGTATATTGTCAAGTTTGGCGGAGAAAAAAGATATGTGGTCGTGTCCGAGAAGGCTATCGCTAAGTATGGCTATATTGTACGGACTCAGACGTTCAGTGATGTAAGCAAAGCAGATGAACTGTATGACAGGGCTGTAAAATACATTAAGAATAATTATGATTATCATACTGAATATGATGTCAAAGCTATTGATCTGAAAGTTCTCGGCGAAACCGATCATCGAATCACAGTTGGTGACAAGTGCCGTATTAAATCGACATGGCATGAGGTCGATGAGAAGGATCTGTATGTTATAAGCGCCCAATATGATTTTATCAATCCCGAAAACGATTCATTCAAAATAGGCATTCCTACTTCTGATCGGGAAGCTGGAAATCGGCGGCTGAGTGGACAGTCCAACAATAATAAAAAGACCGGTTCCAGCAATTCGTCAAATAGTGCTTCTAGTGCCGGCAGATTGAGTTCTATTCTGGAAAGTTATATTCACGTCACTGAATGGGGACTTGAGATGAATTCCAGGCTAAAGAACGAAGTGGAAAGTAATGATAAGAAGTATATAACTCGTTTTATTCAGGATGAGAATCACATTAATCTTGCGGCTGAAAAGCTATTCGGTATAGATGCTGACGGCCGCGGAGATAAGGATGCTGGATACGTTCGAGTTCCAACCAGCGACTATCGTGACGGTGATGGGCCATATAAGAATCCAGTTAATGAGCACTGGTTTGAAAAAAGCGGCAGCGATTACGTTCTATCGGAGGACACAACGTGTGATCCAGACATCGTTGGTAGTAAAAGATATTACGTTCAGCGACTATGGTCGAGATACAGTGACATTGATGTCGGTGAAGGCGGAATTAAAGCTCGTGTAGATGGAAATTACGAAACAGCAACGTATTGTTCTTCTTGGATTCAGGCGAATGAAGAGCAGATTCTTGCATTGACCGGACATCTTTACGTCGATGAGGATGGCCACGTGCATGTGACTTCCGCAAGCGGTATGATGACCGATCACGAAGAGGAGAGAACGTCGCCAATTTACGTTCACGTTCCGACCACGATGTATGCCAACAATCCTAATCCGTACAGTAAGCATTGGTATGAACGAGTGCTCGACTCGTCTGGAGCATGGATTGGTAATGGTAAATCCGATTTCAATACGAATGACGCATACTACAAATTTACTAAGGATCGGACAGTTGATCGCAGTAAGTTTTACTACTATAAGACCAATATCCGCGAGACGTTCTCGGCGCAGTTTGGCGTTTACGACGAGGATAATTTGACGGCCGGCGTATTGGCCAGGACGATCAACAATCCAACATATCATCTAGTTGACCGTACAATCGTTGAGCAGCTTGCTCAAAATGGCGGAAGTCCTAAAGCGCAAGGATGGTATGAGTACAATGAGGCGACAGGTACTTTTGGCTTGACGAATGATACCAAAGTGCCGCGAGATTCAACGTATGGCCGTCCGATTACGAATAAGTATTATACCGTTACAAATAATATGCAGTCGTTCACGGATATTTTTGGCGAGCATATAGTCGTAGGCAAGACAGCTGAATACAGCGGATTAAATCCTGCGACTCAAGCTCGAGTTAATAAGTATATTGAAGAACATAACCTCAATGGAACAATTACAGAAATTGCATCTGATGTGGTTACTGTTAACGCATTGTTTGCTAAATATATTGAAGCTGATGATATTACGGCAAATACATCTTTGTGGTCCGATTATATTTGGGGAAATCATATCGTTTCTCATAATGAGATAAGCGCTTCAACGCATGTTGTTGCACCAGATTTTTGGATTCATTCTAATCCCGATCACGATGCTGGTGAAAACGATTCGATAAAACATGGTTTGCTATCGGTTGTTATAAGTAACGGTGAAGATAAAAACGGAACAGTTAAAGCAACAAATAGCGGTGATGATGTAACATTAACCTTTTACACCTTAGACCAGCAAGCACACAGCGTGACTTTTACTAAACCCGCCTCATTGGGAACCGTCACGTGGAGCAGCGGGAGCAACGGCGGCACTTTGACCGCTAAAACTGTTGGCGGAAGAAATTTTCTTGTCGGGACGCTTGGACATTATGTACCGACTAGCGATAAACAAGCTCAGGAAGCAAACAGTCGTCCTGCCCTTACTAGTTATAATACTGCTTATGGCCTAACGTATGTTAAAAAAGGCGTTCAAAATAACGAAGATATTACCGAAACGGCATTGCTGTTTAAGACCCCATCAAAAGGTGAATTCCAAACATATGCCAGCTATGGTGGTACGACATACACTAGCGGTACTATAACGCTTGAATATGCTACAGCTGTTACAGTATATGGACAGCGAAAGATGGACGGCGATGAAGACTACGAAAGTGCTCCTGGCATTCAAGTAAGACACGCCGCAATCGGTGTCGATGGGCCAACTAGTTTTAGTCCGACTCCGGATGACATACAAGAATACAATAATGCCGCAACACTGACATATGGTCAGGCATATTCGATTTCCGGAACATATGGCGGAGCTCGAGTAGGTACGAGAAAGCTGTTTAAAGCTCCAACAAAAGGCTCATTCCGAACCTATGCTAACTATGGCGGTACAGCTCACACCAGCGGCACAATAAAGCTTGATTATGGTACATCTGTCACAGTATATGGTCAGAGAAAGATGGATGGCGATGACAATTATGAAAGTGCCGACGGCATTCAAGTAAGACATGGCACGATCGGCGTTTCTGGTCCGTCAAAATTTACTGCTGCTAATCCAACAGAAGCGATTGAGTTGAATACGGCCACAACATTGTCATATGGTCAGGCATATTCAATTTCAGGTACATACGGCGGAACTCGTGTTGGTACAAGAGTGCTATTCAAAACGCCAGTCGACAATGACGCAACGGTTTCCGGTCGTACATACGCTAGCTACGGGGATACAGAATACACAAGTGGAACCATCAATCTTGGTTATAGCGATAATGTTACTGTCCGAGGTCAGTATAAGAAAAATGATGGTGCTTGGACTAACGCTACCGGTATCAAAGTTACTTCGCCAGCCGATAACGATGCGACGGTTACTTGCGGCACATATGCCAGTTATGGCGGCACAGAGTACACCGATAGTGGGATTATCGAACTTGGATATAGCAGCAGCGTTTCAGTCAGAGGCCGGTATAAAAAGAATGATGGTAATTGGACTGAAGCTATCGGTATCACTGTGAAAGCGCCAGCCAGCAATAGTACTACGATTAATCTTGGTGATATAGTTGTCGGTGATTTTAGGGCCTCAGACACCAGGCCGTCCTTTGACTATATGTTCACGACGGTTGCCTCAGCCTTCGCCAATGCCGAATCCTATGCTCGGCAAAACGGTCACGGCTATGTAACGTTTAATGTTACGGTTAAAGGATCAAAAGACGTGATTAAGCACTACGCTATTGAGTTTACATGATAAGGGGCTGGATATTTCATGTCTATTTACAGCGGTCAATCATCAGATACGATTCTTAATGGATATCTCTCTTCTATTCGTTCCGCAGAATTCGGTGAAGACGCAAGAGCGCCCATAGCAAATGCAGTTAATCGTTTGTATGCTATCGTTCTTACTAAGGTCAGTTCGCCGAGAAACGGTGTTACTAGAACAGTAATCAACGAGCATATCAACCGTATACAGACTGCCGTCTTTGGTGAGGAAGTTCGCGATGCGTTGAGAACGTTGATTCAACTTTGTTACTCGGCTTGTGGTATTTCGGTTTCCAGTACTGAGCAAGGATATTTGAACAACCTAATCAATGCGCAGCTTGGCGAAGACTTCAAAAATGCCATTCTTCGGTCTATGGTGCAGTGCTGTCGGGACATAAAGGCTTGATAAAGGGAGGTCGAAACTATGATATCTCTTAGCAAATTTCTAAACGGATGCAAGACCAACGACTCTCGGATCAAAGAATATAAGCGCGGATGCAACGGTAGTAACGGATTGAGCGATTGCGTCGGATATGTTATTGGTTCGCTCCTGCTCGAAGGTCAAAAATGGGGTGGAATCCATGGAAGCAATTATGCTATCCGGCAGCGTACCAAGAATCTGCATTATGTCTCCAGCGCCTCTCAGTTGAAACTTGGCGAACTGGTGTATAAAGCCAAGGCACCAGGTGCAAGTGGTTATGATCTTCCAGACAGGTACAAGCCAGGTGGAGCCTACCATAACGGAGATCTGAAAGATTACTACCATATTGGCGTTGTGACGTCTGTGAACCCTCTCGTGATCAGTCATTGTTCTGGAGGTGGGATGCATCATGACAACAAGCTTGGCGCATGGCATTATGCCGGATATTGCAGTCTCGTCGATTATGGTTCTACCGCGACGGATATTCCGGTGTCAGAACCTGTTGCAACTCCCGCGCCTTCAACCGGTGAAATGGTTGTGGATGTACCAGATGATACCTCCGTGAACGTGAGGCGAATAGCTTCTACTTCTGCCGATGTTCTGACACGGCTTCCAGAGGGAACGATTGTCGAGGTTACTTCCGATTTAGGTTCCTGGAGTCATGTGAATTACTCCTATAACCAGACCGGCGAAGGATACATTATGAGTAAGTTCCTCGTGGACGGCAAAGTTGATGTACCAGACGACACTTCCGTTAACGTTCGCAGGCAGCCAAGCACTTCTGCTTTCCGAATCACGACGATTCCTGAAGGTGGTTCCGTGAAGGTGCTCTCCAATAGCGGCACATGGTCCAAGGTGGAATACACAGTCAAGAAGAGCGGCACTGGCTATGTTATGAGCAAGTATTTGAAGAAAGGATGATTACATGGTAAGTGCACAGGATTTATGTGCCGTATTTAACAAGATCCTAAAAGATGGCTGGGGTTTTGTTCCGGGGTTTGACGGACAGGTTCTCACCAAAGAAATGATTGATAATAAAATCACAGACCCCAACATCAAACAGGCAGCTTCAAAATGGGTCGGAAAACATGTCGTAGACGCTGGTGGCCTGTTCGCCAACGCCTTCCGGACACTCGGTATACTGGACGGATATAACTCCGATGGCTCCTATCCGCACACGATATTTACCGAGTTTTGTGGAGAAACTGGAAAGCTTCCGAAGGGTGGTCTGCTTCCGGGAACCGTACTGTTTAAAAAGCACAACGACAAATACTCCGGCGTTGGTCTTTATATTGGCAACAGCCTGATCATCGAAGCCAAGAGTACCAAAATCGGTGTTACCCATTCCCGGCTTAATAGCGAATGGACTTATTGGGGGAAGCTGAAAGATATTGAGTACGAAGAACTTCCATCTAAGGCCGCTCTTCGGAAAAAAGAAGTTCGGGACATGCGGGTTCTTCGTGGTCCCGTTAAGGTTACCGGCACAACCAGACCAATTAACGTTCGTGCCGAACAGAACATGGCAGCAAAAGTAATTGATGTACTTCCTATCGGAACCAAAGCAACCGTTCTTGAGGATTGCGGTGAGTTCTGCAAGATTCAGTACACAAAAGTCGGATATATGAAAAAGGAATTCTTGTTACAGGAGGTACAGTCCAATGAGCGTAGGTGAAATCATTACTCTTTGTGCGGGTGGCGCGATGACGATTGTTACGGGTATTCTGTTGCATGTCATCAAAGGTTATATTTCCGATGTCAAAGAGTATCGGGTAGAACGAGAAGTAAAAGAAAAAGCTAAAGACGACCTGATCCTTGGAATTGCGAGGGTAACATTACTGGAAACATATCAGCAATGTGAGCAAAAAGGATATTACTCATTGGAAGACCGCGAGGTATACGGAAAGCTGTTCGATGCGTATGTGACAAGCGGAGGCGATGGGGTAATAGATACGCTGGCCCCGAAGATTCGAGCGCTTCCGACGAAACCCACACAAGGGGATGATGCTGCGTGAAACTGAATTGGAAAGTACGGTTTAAGAATAAAGTATGGCTGAGTGCTTTTTTCTCGGCCATTGTTATTATTCTGTACACCGTGTTTGACCTGATCGGAGTTATTCCGGACATTTCGGAATACTCCCTTACCAGAGTTATTGAAGCTCTGTTGCTTATTTTGTCACTAACCGGCGTGATTGTCGATCCGACAACGGCTGGACTTAGTGATTCAAGCCGGGCTCAGGGATATGAAGAGCCCTGGGATGACGATCTTGCAGATGGAGGTAATGGATAATGATGTTCAGCAATAAAGTTTACAATGTGATGAAATGGATCGCTTTGATTCTTCTGCCGGCTCTTTCCACTTTGATTATGTCGATCGGGGATATTTGGGTCATTCCCTACAAGGAACAGATCGCGCTCACAATTACCGCTGTAGACACGTTTCTTGGTGCGATTCTGGCAATCAGCTCTGCGTCCTATAAGGGCGAAGGCAAACTGGCTATTGAGCCTGGGTCTGAAGAATGCGTTGTTCTGCTGAACAATGACGAATCACTGGCCAAAGCCCAGAAAGCCGGGAAGATCCTGCTGAGCGTAGAAACGGTTGACGATATCGTTGGCGAAGAAAACAAGTAATTCAAAATGGGCGGGTTAGGAGCGTTTTCTAGCCCGCCTTCCCTTTTTAAGAATACATTGCAAAGGCGAAGGTGACGATTGTGGAAAGAGAAATGGTAGATATTCTTAAATCGACCTCGGCCTATTTCGGCCACCAAGGCGAAAACATTGCCAGGGAAGTGATATTTGACATCACCTCGATGAAACGAGAGTTTCCCGATGCAGTGTATTCACTCGTCCTGAAGCGGTCCGGAGAGGACGAGACTTATACGGCTGCCTCGACAACTATCGAGGGAAATGAATTCAGATATTTGCCGACATCATGGGCTACTGCGATCGAGGGAACTGGCAATTGGGAAATCCACGCCATTGATGCGGATACGGGCCTCATTGCCAAAACGGCGACCGGCACGTTTATCGTCGACGACGCGCTTGACGATGCCATAAACGCTTCTCCGGAAGTAGCAGAGAATTGGATCGCACAGGTCACAGAAGCTCGGGATCAGGCCGTTGCCGCTGCCGAGAGAGCGGAAGACGTCATCTCGATCGACATTGATCGGATCAATCAAGATATTGCTAACAGGATTGAGAAGCCCGGAACCGACGGCACAAGCGGTCAAGTGCTGACGAGCGACGGCCTTGGCGGACAGTCCTGGCAGGACCCGGCAGAGACTTATGTCCTTCCGGCGGCTACCTCCAGGCGTCTTGGCGGTGTTATTGTTGGCGACGGCCTTTCAGTAGATGGTGATGGCCGTCTGAATGCTCCGAGTGCTTCACCGGCAACAGAACAGCAAGATGGTCTTCTGAGAGCAATTGACCAGCGCAAACTAAATAATATTGAAGAGGGAGCCAATAACTACACTCTTCCGAAAGCAACCGGCGCAACTCTTGGTGGAATAATCATTGGCGATAATCTTACTATCGATGCAAATGGCAGAATGTCGGCCGATGCAGAACGGCTTCAGCCCGCAACAACCTCCAGACTTGGCGGCGTGAAGGTTGGACTCAATCTTGAAGCTAATGCTGAAGGAGTACTTAATGCTGTTATCCCGAAAGCGACTGCTGATACGCTCGGCGGCGTGAAGGTCGGCCGTAATATGTCGGTCGAAGCTGACGGTACTCTGAATGCCGAGGACTCCTATGTGCTTCCGAGTGCTACTGCGACTCGTCTGGGCGGTGTAAAAGTCGGC
>Ga0310691_10006839_pt1 | contig 12079 bp, 9 predicted proteins | sample 176DNAGHGlowgp2_FD_203887 | JGI IMG/M metagenome (GOLD analysis project Ga0310691, IMG submission 203887) | Sheep rumen microbial communities from Palmerston North, Manawatu-Wanganui, New Zealand - 1766 DNA GHGlow gp2 (v2) (version 2) | ecosystem: Host-associated > Mammals > Digestive system >... | reverse complement strand
ACTGGAACCGCCGGCGTGACGAGGAGGGCTCCTGGTTCTCCACGGGCCATGATGACAAGATGTTCACCATGGGTTACATGAATATCGCCCGTTCCAAGGAAGGTTACACGCTGGCCGATTATGAAAAGGACCTGACGCTGAACTGTTGGAAAAACGACGATGTTGAAAAGTCCAAACTGCTGGCCCCGGGCGAGTACATCGTCAGCGGCGGCACCATCAATATCGGTTTTGCCTCCCAGAGCTTCCAGAAAGCTCGCCTTACCATGGAGTATTCTCTGGAAGAAGGAGACAGGGAGGGGGTTCATTTCGGGTGCGAGGTCATCCGCAGCTGGATTCGTGTCCGCCAGCAGGAGAGCGGCTTTTTCCGCCGTGGTTCCAAGCCCGTTCCCGGAAAGACCTTCACGGATGCTTCTGAAGTGGGATGGTCCATAGGCGAACTCGCCCGTACGGTGCAGTTCCTCCGGTCACACGGGGAGGAGATAAGTGCGCTTGGAATTGACGCGGACGATTATGCCGATGAATTTGAGCAGTCGGCCGCCAGAGTGGTGAAGGCGCTTCTGGCTTCCCTTCCCGGAGACGGTGGCCTGGGCTCACAGTGGGACTTCTCCACAGGTGAGCTGGTCAATGCGGCTGGAGACTGCGGCGGCTTTGTCCTGATGGGACTGGTGCGTTACTGGGCCCTTACGCACGATGTGGCGGTGAAAAATGCCATAGACGCCGGTTTCAAGTATTATTACGGCCGAGATATAGACCGCTATGAATGCAACGGCGGCGCCATGGACTGTTCCAGCGTTGACCGTGAAGGTATCCAGCCTTTCTTCTCTGCGGCAGTGGAGATGTGGAAGATGACCGGGAAGCGCAGATACCTCAACTATGCCCGCAAAGCAGGGTGGTATTTCCTGTCATGGGTTTATCTCCAGAATCCAACTTATGGCCCTGACCTGGACCTTTCCATCTACAACTGGCGTCCGGCCGGGGCAACCATCGTGGGAACGGAGCACTCCGCGCTTGACGATTATGGCAATCTGCTCATTTCTGAACTCTTTGCCTTGTCCAGGGCCGATAAGGATCCCATGTGGAAAGAAGTCGCCGCTCTCATGTGGCGCAACGGCACGCAGGGTTTTGCCGACGAGAACAGGGAACTCTGGCACTCACTTGAGCGTCCTGTGGGTTCCAAAAACGAAGCCTGGTTCCAGACCCGCTGGAGCAAGTACCGCACCGGCGAGAACAAGCGTGGCAGCCTTAACGACCACCTGATGGCCTGGGGCGGAACCTACCGGCTGGCATCTCTCCGGCAGCTTTCTGCGGAAGACCTGGCCTGGCTTGAGAGCGTCTCGCAGCCTCAGACGCAGGTGGTGCTGTCAAATGCGGCGGGAAGCGCCCGCGTGGACCTTCGCGGCGCCAATATGCGCAGCTGGAAGCCGGCAGGAAAGACGGAGGTCCTTGGCAATCTGGGCATCCCCGTTTACTGGCCATGGGCTATCTATGAAGGCCGTCCGGGATGCAACATCCATGGACTCACCCCTTACTTTGACTGGACTGTTGTATCGCAGTCGGAAGACAGCGTTGTGCTTGCGCTGGATGACAGCGAGTCCAGCCGCAGGGTATGGCCCCACAAGTTCCATGCGGAAATGGAGTATCGGCTTGGTGACAAACTATCGGCAGAATTCCGGGTAACCAACACGGACGACGACGCTTATTCCTGTACCGAGCTCCTGCATCCCTTCTTCCGCGTGTCCCATCCGTCGAATTGCACCATAGAAGGCCTTTCCGGCAGCAAATACTTCTGGAAATATGAGGCCGACAAGGGCGCTGACCGCATTTGGAAAGGCTCTTTCCCCGTGAAGAGCATTTCCGGCGGGAAGCCTGGTATTGTCTTCGAAACCGGGGACGGTTCATATACACTTGTGGACGGCAAGCGCCGAGTAACCGCAGATTTCAAGGGCGGGATAAAGTTTGTGGCCTATGTGGCTCCCGAAGGGGCCGTGGCCATGGAAACCGGAACCATATACCGGGACCGATCCTATACCCTCCTGCCCGGGGAAACCCACACCGTCTCCGTTACCCTTTCTGTTGAATAACCTAAACAAATAACAATATGGCAAGAAACATTCTTATTACCGGTTCATCTCACGGCATAGGTGCCGGCACCGCGATTGCGTTCGCGAGGGACGAGGGCGCCAACATCGGTATTTGCGGCAACAAGAGTCCGGAGGGGGCAATTGAGGTTGCAAAGCAGTGCGAGGCTTATGGAGTCAAGACCAAGATTTACATGGGCGATGTGGGCAGCCACGACTGGTGCAAGGAGACGATGGAAGACTTCATCAGGACATTCGGAAAGATAGATGTCCTCATCAACAATGCCGGCGGAGCCCTGAAGATTCCCGGAGGCCCCAAGGGTGAATTCAAGGATATGCCAATGGACTACTGGGACAGCCAGATAGCCCTTAACCTGAATGCGGCTGCATACCTTTCCCGCTATGCCATCCCTGACATGATAGAGAAGAAAACGGAAGGAAGGATAGTCAATATTTCCTCCATCCACGGACAGGTTACGTGGGTACATCGCCGTATGCTCCCATACAGTGCCGGTAAGGGTGGACTTAACATGTTCACCAGGGCACTGGGCGTGGAGGTTGCAAAATATGGTATCAGGGTAAACTGCGTTGCTCCCGGGCTCATTTTCACCAAGGCCATCGAACGCTATTCGGAGGCGGACCTTGTATCATTCAACCACAAGATTCCGGTAGGCCGAGGCGGAACCGTTGACGAGGTAGTTCCCATGATCCAGTTCCTTGCCGACATTGAGAAGGCACGCTTCATCGTAGGGCAGGTTATATGCGTGGATGGCGGCCAGTCCTGCGACGGCACAATCGAGTCCATGAATTTTCCGATAAACCAAGAATAATACTTTAATATGAAACTCAAGAGTCAATGGAGTTTCAGCCAGGCGAGCGAATGCCGCCGTGGGCTGATGTGCGGAATGGGTTATTCCGCAGAGGAACAGAACAGGCCGCGCATTGCGGTTGTCAATTCCTGGAATGAGTATAACCCCGGTCATGTCCACCTGAAACAGTTGGCGGAGCGCGTAAAAGCCGGTATCCGTGACGCCGGCGGCCTCCCCATGGAGGTAATGACCACCGGTATCTGCGATGGTATGGTCCTGGAGGATCCCAAGTATATCGAAGTTCCAAGCCGTAACTCTATCGCCGACCAGGTGGAAATCACCGTGGAAGGAAATTTCTTCGACGGAATGGTGCTTCTTTCCACCTGTGATTCCATCGTCCCTGGTCACCTGATGGCCTGCGCACGCCTTGATATCCCCGCTATAATGGTTACCGGCGGATACATGCCGCTTGGCGTATGCCGCGGAAAAGAAGTTCTCCATATCCATGCCCAGGACAAAGTGGGCGCAATGGAGGCCGGCCGCATAGATCCGGACCTTTATAACGACCTTGTAGAGCACTCCTGGGGAACCTGCGGAGGCTGCACTTCAATGACAACGGCCAACTCCATGTGTATGGTGGCCGAGGCCCTTGGCATGTCGCTCCCTGGCAACTCTTCCGTGGCTGCTACATCAAGCGAGCTCTACCTGATTGCTTACAAGGCGGGAAAGCGCGTGGTTGAGATGGTCGGGGAAGGCCTTACCGCAAGGAAAATCATCACCCCCGAGTCGGTTCGCAATGCCATCAAGATGGATATGGCTATAGCAGCATCGTCCAACCTCCTTCTCCACATTCCGGCCATTGCCAATGAGGCAGGTTATGACGAGCCCTGGTGGAAGTACTTTGACGAGGCTTCCAACAATATTCCGCTCCTTGCGCACATCGCGCCAAGCGGTCCCAAGTATTCCGTCCATGACTTCTGCCTGGCCGGCGGCATGCCCGCCCTCCTGAAGGAGCTCCTGCCAAAACTGGACGGAGACTGCATGACCGTAACCGGAAAAACCGTGGCGGAGAACGTGAAAAATGCCGTTGTCTATAACCACGACGTGATTCACTCGCTGGACAATCCTGTCATGAGCGAGCCGGGAATAGGCGTACTTTACGGAAACCTTGCGCCGGAAGGCTCTATCGTCAAGATTGCTGCTGTTCCCGAGCATCTTATGACTTACAAGGGCCCCGCCCGTGTCTTTGACGAGCTGGACGACGCCCTTGAAGCGCTCAAGACCGGCCAGATAAAGCCCGGAGACGCCTGCGTGCTCCGTTTCCTTGGCCTAAAGGGCCGCTTTGGAACCACGGCCTTTACCTTCCAGGAGAACCTGAAAGGCCGCAAGGAACTCTTCGACTCATGCGCAATCATTTCCGACGGCCGCTTCTCCGGCGGAACTTCCGGCCTTTCAATCGGTTACGTCTCTCCTGAGGCCGCACTGATGGGGCCTCTGGGTCTGATCAAGGATGGCGATATCATAACTATCGACATACCTAACCGCAGGATTGACGTGGATGCAGATCTTGAGGACCGCAAGAAGGATTTCAACTGGAAGTTCGACACGTCCAAGTATCCGCGTTACCTGAACCTGTTTGCTAAGAACGTAGGCTCCATGGCTCACGGCGGCATATGGGAATGATAGTAGCTATCATACGAGGCTTCGAGCCGGAGATTTGCCTCCGGCTCTCCGAAGCCTATGCCAAGGGTGGTATAAACATGGTGGAGGTCACTTTCAACCAGAAGGACCCGGGGTCATGGAAGGATACCGCCACTGCCATCAAATCCATCAGGGAACGTTTTGGCGCCGATATGACAGTGGGCGCAGGAACCGTGCTCACTCAGGAACAGCTGGCCATTTGTGAAGATGCCGGAGGGGAATTCATGGTCACACCCAATGTAAACGCAGAACTTATCAGGAAATGCGTCGCTGACGGGCTGGTTGCCATGCCCGGGGCTCTTACCCCGTCCGAGGCCGTGGAAGCCTTTGATGCCGGGGCAAGCTATGTCAAGATATTCCCGGCCGGCACCCTTGGCCCGGGATATATCAAGGCCATCAAGGCGCCCTTGTCACATATTCCGCTGCTCGCCGTGGGCGGTATCGGCCCGGACAATATTGCCGATTTCATGAAAGCCGGCTGCGTGGGCGCCGGAGTGGGCGGCAACCTTACCAACAAGGAATGGATAAAGGCAGGGGAGTGGGATAAGATAACAGCCGTTGCAAGAGCTCTTGTAGAGAACTCAAAGATTTGATTATGAGGATAGTAACATTTGGAGAAATAATGATGCGCCTTAATCCGGAAGGCTATCAGCGCATCCTGCAGGCAGAAAAGTTTGAAGCGTCTTATGCCGGCGGAGAGGCCAATGTGGCCGTATCCCTTGCCAATTACGGTATGGACGCGTCGTTCGTTACCAAACTTCCTGCCAATCCGCTTGGGGAGGCTGCCCGTAACGCGGTCAGGCACTATGGCGTGGACACGAAGGATATCGTATGGGGAGGCGACCGCCTGGGGCTCTATTTTGTGGAAAAAGGTGCATCTCAGCGTGCGTCGAAAGTGGTCTATGACCGGGCCGGCTCTGCCATAGCGAAGGCCGCCCGCGGCGACTTCGATTGGGAAAAAATCTTTGAGAACGCAGACTGGTTCCATTTCACCGGAATCACTCCCGCCCTGGGCGGTGAAAATCCCCAGATATGCCTTGATGCGCTGAAGTTCTGTCACGCTAATGGAATCACCGTGTCGTGCGACCTCAATTACCGTGGCAAGCTATGGACAAAACAGAAAGCGGGCGAGGTTATGTCTGAACTCGTTCCCTATGTGGACGTTCTCATCGCCAACGAGGCTGATGCCGCCGATGTGTTCGGTATAGTGGGCAAGGGCTGCGATGTGGAGTCCGGCAAGCTCAATAAGGAAGGGTATGTTTCTGTTGCACAGCAGCTTGTGGAGCGCTTCGGCGTGAAGAAAGTAGCGGTGACGCTACGCACATCGCTTTCCGCTTCCGATAACCTGTGGGCCGGAATGCTCTATGACGCAGCGTCGGGGCAGGCGTGTTTTTCTACTGAGTACAAGGTACATATCGTGGACCGCGTGGGCGGAGGAGACAGTTTTGGAGGCGGGCTAATCTATGCCCTGCTCTCCGGCAAGGACACACAGGCGGCCATCGATTTCGCCGTTGCGGCAAGTTGCCTCAAACACTCCATCGAGCATGACTTCAATCTGGTGACGGTACAGGAAGTGGAGGCTCTTGCGGCAGGGAATGGTACCGGGAGGGTTCAGAGGTAGGTATGGGCAGTGACGTTTTCATAATCGGCGGCGGTCTTGCCGGGTGGAGGGCTGCAGAAGCGGCGGTGGAGGGAGGTGCGTCCGTCACCTTGGTCGCCAACGGGCCTGGAAACACCCCTGATATCCATGCCCTGAACTGTCCCGTTTTGCCAGAAGATTCTCCGGAACTGTTCATTGAAGACACCCTCGCCGGAGGTAAATACGACAACGACCGCGCTCTTGTGGAGACAATGTGCCGGGAGTCGGTGAAACTCTGTGAGCAGTTCGAATTCGACGGCACCGTTATCCGCCCCCTTGGCTGCAGCGTGCCCCGCGCAGTGTCGATACGCCATGCAATCGGCGCAATCGCTGTTGCCGATATCAAAAAGCGGCTTGCCGGTAAGGTTGCAGTTGAAAACCGAACGGTTGCACCGGAGGAAGTGCTTTCTATCCGGGAGTCAAGACCCGGCGGTAAAATCATCATCGCCACTGGCGGATGGTGCGGAAAGTATGATTTTACGGACAACCCCAAATACCTGAAAGGCGACGGCCTGAGGATGGCAGAACTCCTTGGAGCGGCCATCAAGGATGTGGACGAGGCCCATGTCCAGTATGAGCCTACCGTGCGTATAGAAGGCCCCAGGCGCGGAATCCCGGTAATAACCACGCTTCTGTATGAGGGAGCAAAACTTCTTAACGCGAAAGGCGAAGAATTCCTCCCGGATGCACGCATCAACAAGGATGAGTTGTCAAGGGCCATCTTCCGTGAAGGGGGCGTTGCTGTTTTCGATTTGACAGCCGTTCCGGATGAAAAGATCCTGGAGTGCAGGATGGACCTCTCTGAACGCCTCATCAAGGTGTCTCCCGCCCCGCATTCTTCCCTGGGCGGAATTGTGATTGATACAAAATGTCATGCGCTTGACAGGGACGGGAAACCTGTCCCCGGAGTGTTTGCTTGCGGGGAAGTAACCGCCGGAGTCCACGGGCTCAACCGTCTAGGCGGCAACGGGGGAACAGCGGCTATGGTGTTCGGCACAATTGCCGGTCGTGAAGCGGCTTTGGAATTAAGGAACAAGCTATGAAACCGGAACAGTTAAGATGGAAAGGCGATCCTTATTGGATTGACATGCAGAAGGCCGGCCCTTTTCTTGGGCTTGCCGATAGAACCATCCTCCATGCAGGACCGCCCATAGAATACGCGCGGATGTGCCTTGGGCACAGGCGCAGCATGGTTGGAGCCTGCCTTTTTGAGGGATGGGCCTCCACGGAGGACGAAGCCGTGAGGATGCTTGAATCCGGCGAAGTAAAACTGGAGGCGGCATTCGATTATGCCACCAACGGCTCCGGTTACGGAATAATCACCCCCTCAGTGCCCCTTCTGATAGTTGAAGACAGGGAGACAGGCGGCGTTGCCGGGCTCTTCCCGGCAGAAGGAAAATTCGGGGGCGGATTCTGTGGCTGGGGTATCTATTCCAGGGAGATTGCATCAAACTTGAGATGGCTTGGAGACGTGCTCTTCCCTCCTCTGATAAAAGTATTGAAAGACGCTGGCGGATTTCCCATGAAGGAGCTTTTCCATGAGGCGCTTCGTATGGGAGACGAGCTTCATTCCTCCCAAAGGGCAATGGACCCGCTGTTTACCCGTGCAATTATACCTTATGTGCTCAAGTGCCCGAATAAGGAAGATCTTCTGGAGTATTTCGCCACCACCAACCGTTTCACGCATAATTTCGGCCAGGCTGCCAGCCGCGCCCTTCTTCTGGGGCTGGAAAAGCAGGGGGTGAAGAACCTTATGACGGCTGCCGGCGGGAACGGCGTAGAGTACGGGATAAAAGTTGACGGCGTATGGAAAGTGGCTCCCTCGCCAATGATAGTGGGCCCGTACATAACTCCGGGCGCCAGGAAAGAGAACCAGTTGCCATGGCTTGGAGACAGCTCCGTTGTGGAATGCCGTGGCTGGGGAGGGACAATCCGCCCTGTTAATCCCGACTTTGGAGTGGTTGGGAAAGGACTTGTAATAAACGGTGGCATGATGGATGTGGAAGGCGGCTGGATGGGTACCGGTTCCACGCGCATGCCCTTGTCAATAAGTGATTTCGCATGAAAGGACTGGATATTCTGGAATATGAAGGCTCCGGCTACAAACGCCTTGTCAACAACGGCAAGTGGACGTTTGCGGGCCTGAACTGGGCGCCGCGTTTTGACGAAAACAACCTGGCGGACCTTGAGCGCCATAACCTTACGGACGAGGTTTTCATCCTTGTCCAGGGGAAGGCGGCGCTGCTGATAGGGGAGAATTGTGAGCGCGTTGAGATGGAACCCCTGAAGTATTACAATGTGCGTGCAGGAATCTGGCACAATATCGTTGTCTCAAAAGACGCGCGTGTCCTTATTGCCGAGAGTTCCAACACCTCCAAGGACAATACGGAGTATCTTTCCCTTTCTACGGGAAAGGTTTTCAGGAAGCTTCCTCAGTTTGAGGAGGTCCTGCCCGGCACTTTCCTCCTGAAGGTGCCATTCGGCCCCGTGTGGACCGGTATCATCCTGGTTAAAGGGGAGAAGAACATTCTGATAGATTCTTCACATCTGGAGCCGGAGAAGTATCTCATCCCGGCCCTTGAAAACCTGGGTTTGAGCCTTTCCGGCATAGACTGGCTCCTTAATACGCATGTTCATGGGGACCATATCGGCGGGCATTATTCGCTTGTGAGCAGATACGGACTAAGGACAGCCACCCTCAGGAATTCGGCCGATGCCCTTCGTGACCCGGTTAAAGTGGCCATACGTGTACGTACCCGCTTTCCAAAGAATTCTCCACCGCCCCAGTCATATCTGAAAGGAGTGGAACCGGACAGGCTCCTTGACGAGGGAGAATTGCTTGAGGGCCGCTTCTATGCTTTATATACTCCGGGGCATGATGATGACTGCCTTACCTGGGTTGACAGCAGGACGGGAACGGCATTTACCGGGGACTCCCTGCAGGCAAACGGCACTCCCACCCAGGGTATCGGCTTCTACCGTGACCTTGCAGCCTACCGCAATACGCTGGACAAACTCTCAGTGGCGGGTCTTCAGAATATCGTATGCGCCCATGAGTACGATGGCATAGGCTGCGTTATCAAAGGTGCGGAGAATGTGTCCCGGGCGATACGTTACAGCGCTGAATGTGTGGAACTTTATGACCGCAAACTGAAGGAGTATGTTGCGGCGGGCGTCCCGGTGGAGGAAGAGCCTGTCTCGCTTGCTCTTAAACTTATCGGGGAAGTGGGTTGTGGAATGCCCGATGCGCTTTTCCTTGCTTTACACACCGTTTCCGAACATCTCAAGAATCATTAAGCAAATATGTTCAACAGCCTGGATTTCATAGTAATCGCCGTTTTTTTCGCAATCCTTCTCATTATACCGGCAGTGTCGGCACTGCGCTCACGTGGGAAGGGTGCAAACGAGTATTTCAAATCGGCAGGCTCCATGCCATGGTGGCTGATAGGCATTTCCATGGTTGCGGCCACCACAAGCACCAACAGCGCGAACCTTTTCACGGAGATTATCAGAAAGGACGGTCTCAGCGGAAACTGGGTGTGGTGGGCGTTCCTGCTCACCGGTATGCTCACCGTTTTTGTCTATTCCAAGCTTTGGGTTCGTTCCGGTGCAACCACTGATATCTCCTTCTACGAAATCCGGTATTCCGGCAAGCCTGCGGCTTTCCTGCGCGGATTCAGGGCCATATACCTTGGTGTAATCTACAATCTGGTTGTCATGGCCACGGTGCTCCTCGGCGCTGTGAAAATCGGCGTCGTCCTGTTCGGGGTTCCTGCGTCCACGATACTTATTGTCACCGGGGTGGTATCGTTGATATACTCCTGCCTCTCCGGAATAAGGGGAACCATATATACAGACTTTTTCCTCTTTGCGGTGGTCATGATAGGCGCCTGTGCGGTGATGTATTTCAGCGTGAAGCATCCCGTGGTGGGAGGCTGGTCGGCCCTTATGGGCAATCCGGAGGTGACGTCCCGCATGTCGTTCTTCCCCAGCATTTCCAACAGGGATGCACTCATTGCAGTTTTCATAATTCCGGTGGCAGTGCAGTGGTGGAACGTGTGGTATTCCGGTTCTGAACCGGGCGGAGGTGGATATATCGTACAGCGTATGCTCACTGCAAAGAGTCCGTCCCATGCAGTTGGCGGCACTCTTTTCTTCAATGTTCTTAACTATGCACTCCGCCCGTGGCCCTGGTATATCGCAGCATTTGCATCAATTCTCATTTTCCCTGACCTGGCTTCAATACGAAGCGCCTTTCCCAATGTAGATCCGGCGCTGGTGGGTGACGACATGGCCTATCCGGCCCTTATCACCATCATCCCGAACGGATGGGTGGGTCTTGTGGCCGCGTCACTGATGGGGGCGCTGTTCTCTACCATCGCCGCCCAGCTTTCCATGGGCGCCAATTATGTGTCCAACGACGTCTGGAAGCGTTTTATCCACAAGGATGCCGATGACCGCGAGCTCATCTGGGTTGCCCGCGGGGCTTCCCTTCTGCTGATTGTCCTGGGCTGCGTGATGGTGCCGTTTATCAACAGCGCAAAAGCCGGTTTCGACCTTATGGTGCAGATCGGAGCGGGTACGGGAATTATTTTCCTTCTGCGGTGGTTCTGGATGCGCATAAACGCCTGGACTGAGATTGTGGCAATGGGCGTATCTTTCCTTGCCGCAGTGTTTTTCCAGATTATCTGGCCCCAGATTTCCTCTGTGGAACTGCTTTTCTGGGAGAAACTGCTTTGGACTATAGCAGTGACCACGGTTGCTTGGCTTGCGGCCACCTTCCTCACAAAGCCGGAAAAGCCGGAGGTCATATCCAATTTCAAATCCCTTGTCCGTGCCGACGGCCATGATGTGGGCATGGGTGTTTTGAAAATGTTCCTCGCCTCCATCGGCATTTTCGCCATCATGTGGGGAATCTCTGCGCTTGTTACTGCATAGGGTTTACGGCAGTAATTTGCATATTTCCCGAATAATTCTTACCTTTGCGGTCCCTCTGAAATAGGGGGAATCGCAACTTTTTATGTTAAACCATTAATAATCAAGACAGTGGACACACTTAGCTACAAAACAGTTTCCCTCAATGAGGCTACTGTAAACAAAGAGTGGCTGGTTATTGATGCAACAGATCTCATTCTGGGACGTCTGGCTTCCCGCGTAGCACTCGTGCTCCGTGGCAAGAACAAGCCCGGCTACACCCCTCATGTGGACTGTGGTGACAACGTCATCATCGTCAACGCCGAAAAGATCCGTCTTACCGGCAAGAAGATGACCGACCGCGTTTACACCCGCTACACCGGTTATCCGGGCGGACAGCGCTTCACCACCCCCAAGGAGATCCTTGCAACAAGGCCCGCAGAACTCATCCGTAAGTCTGTAAGGGGCATGCTCCCCAAGACTCGTCTTGGTGACAAGCTCATCAACAACCTGTACGTTTATGCAGGTCCCGAGCACCCTCACCAGGCTCAGAAACCCAAAACCATCAAGTTTAACGAAATTTAAACAGAGCACATGGAACAGAAACACGCCCTTGGAAGACGTAAATCAGCTGTCGCTCGTGTTTATGTTGCTGCCGGCAGCGGTTCGATCGTTATCAACGACCGTCCCATGGAAGAGTACTTCAAGGAAGGAACTCTCCAGTACATCGTGAACCAGCCTTTCGAGGTTACCGGCACAACAGGTCAGTTTGACGTAAAGGTCACCCTCGTAGGTGGTGGCACCAAAGGTCAGGCAGAGGCCGTTCGCCTTGGAATCTCCCGCGCACTTTGCGAGGTTGACAAAGAGGCCTACCGTCCCGTCCTCAAGGCCGCCGGTTTCCTCACCCGCGACGCTCGCGAAGTCGAGCGCAAGAAGCC
>Ga0310691_10006838_pt1 | contig 12080 bp, 10 predicted proteins | sample 176DNAGHGlowgp2_FD_203887 | JGI IMG/M metagenome (GOLD analysis project Ga0310691, IMG submission 203887) | Sheep rumen microbial communities from Palmerston North, Manawatu-Wanganui, New Zealand - 1766 DNA GHGlow gp2 (v2) (version 2) | ecosystem: Host-associated > Mammals > Digestive system >... | reverse complement strand
CCTACACGTTTGCGAAGATGGGCGTGAAGTTCGACCGGGTGGGCGACGACCTCGTGGTGCACGGGCAGGAGCCGTACAGCATCTACACCAACCCGATGGATGCCTCCATCCTGACCATTGCCGACGCACCGTGGCCAGGGTTCACCCCCGACCTCATCAGCATCGCCCTCGTGACGGCCATCCAGGCCAAGGGCAGCGTGCTGATTCATCAGAAAATGTTCGAGAGCCGTCTCTTCTTCGTCGATATGTTGCAATCGATGGGCGCGCAGATCGTATTGTGCGACCCGCACCGCGCCATTGTGGTGGGATTGGCCCGCGAGAAACGGCTTAGAGCCACTAAGATGTCCTCCCCCGACATCCGCGCCGGCATCGCGCTGCTCATCGCGGCCCTGAGCGCCGACGGCACCAGCGTGATCCAGAACGTCGAGCAGATCGACCGAGGCTACGAACACATCGTGGAGCGGCTGAACGCATTAGGGGCGAAGATCGAAAGGTTATAGGTTATGGGTTGTGGGTTATGGAAACGAGGCCGTGCCTGTAACAGATATGCTGCTTTTATTCTGTTACTTCTGCTTTTTAGCGGCTGCGGCTCCAATTACCATGCTGAAACATATACCCTAAACACTTCACAGCGCGAACTTGTCCGCAAAGTGGACTCTTTCAAAAACAAACACCCGGAATACAGACATTTTATCCATAATAACGGGGAACTTTCTGAAGATGACGGTCCGGACTATCCGTACGGCTATTCGATGGGCGACTCTTCGATTGTCTGGTATGACATCGCCTTTCATGTCGCTTCCGAGAACATGATATTCCGCTGTAACATTATGAATTACGACTCCACCGACCGTTCGATTCCGATTTATTTACACTTTTATGCTGTCACTGATACCGATGTTCGAAACGCCTATACTATCAACACCAAGGATTTAAGTCGAAAAGACAACAATCGTTACAAGAGAACCTTCGAACGCGAAATTCTCGACAATTTGGGTGTCGAATGGCATCACAAAACCCTTAAAGAATACTGGGAACAATAACTTCACCGGAGCGGGCTGTTTCGCGTATAAATCGGCCTCCCATATCCGCACACGGTAGAGATAATTCCCGATTCTACTTGAAAAAGCACGTATTGCAAAAAATAAACAAGCGAAACTTGAATATCTTGATAACCCCACACTAAGCAACGAAGTTGCGCAGTGTAGGGTTATTAGAATTGCGTGCTTAAGATTGGCTGCGATTTGGTCACCAAGTCTGCTGCGGCTCCAGCCTTCTTCGACCACTTTGTTGATATAGAACAAGGCTTCATCAAGACTTGACAAGACTTACACAAGATTTACACAATGGTCGAGGTGGATGATTGATGCGGTTGCCCTGATTCTGAAGATTCGTCTCGAGGCAACCCTAAATTTTGTACTTTTGCCGCCCGAAATTTCAGGCGATGTCCCAATCCATAAGTCTTTCTGACCATTTCACCTACGGGAAACTCCTGCGGTTCACCCTGCCCTCGATGGGCATGATGATCTTCACCTCGATCTACAGCGTGGTGGACGGCCTGTTCGTGTCGAATTTCGCCGGTAAGACTCCGTTCGCCGCCCTTAATCTCATCTTCCCTTTCCTGATGTTCCTCGGCATTGTGGGATTTATGTTCGGGACGGGCGGCAGTGCGCTGATAGCCAAAACGATGGGGGAGGGGAAACCCCTGACAGCCAACCGTATCTTCTCTATGCTGGTGTGTGTCGGTTTCCTCGCCGGCCTGCTGTTCGCAGCTGTCGGGTGGCCGCTGCTGGACAATATCTCCCGCCTTCTCGGAGCCGACGAATCCATGGTGAGTGATTGCGTGATGTACGGGCGAATCCTCCTCATCGGCTTGCCGTTCTTCATCCTTCAAATCATGTTCCAAAGTCTGCTGGTGACGGCGGAAAAACCGCGCCTCGGATTCCGGGTAACCATCATCTCGGGAGTGCTGAACATGTTGTTGGATGTACTGTTGGTCGGTGTTCTCGGTTTCGGGCTGAAAGGGGCGGCGTGGGCCACAACCCTCTCGCAGATGTGCGGCGGGTTGATTCCCTTGGTCTATTTCCTTGCCCCGAACAGCTCCCGTCTGCACTTCGTGCGATTCAAGTTCGATGGGTCCGCGTTGCGCCAGACCTGTTTCAACGGCATGAGCGAGTTCTTCTCCAATATCTCCAACACAGTCGTGTCGATGCTCTATAACTATCAGCTGATGAGGTATATAGGCGAGGACGGCGTGGCGGCTTACGGCATTATCATGTACCTGGCATTCGTGTTCGTGGCCATTATGATTGGCTACGGCATGGGCTCCGCGCCGATTGTCAGCTTCCACTACGGGGCAGACAACCGGGTGGAATTAAAGAACGTCTTCACCAAGAGCATGATGCTGATTGTAATCATCGGTGTGTCGCAATTCGTTTTGGCACAGATTCTTGCGCAGCCGTTGGCACGGATTTTCGCGGGTTATGATCCCGGACTCCACGACCTGACCTGCCATGCTATGCGTATCTACAGTGTCTCGTTTCTGCTGATGGGCATCAACGGATACACTTCGGCGTTTTTCACCGCGCTGAACAACGGCGTGGTCTCGGCAGTGCTCTCCACCTGCCGCACACTCGTGTGCGAGACCTCGGCCGTGCTGCTGCTGCCCGCCATCTTCGGGGTGAACGGCATCTGGTACGCCATCATCTTCGCGGAATCCGCCGCACTGATCCTCACGGTGGCGATGCTGCTGAAACACCGAAAACGTTACGGATATGCTTAAAGAAGTTGCTCCGTTTCCGAAAAAAAAGTATTTTCGCGCTGTGAAAAAGATCCCTATAAACCTACCCCTAACCCCTAACTCCTAACTCTCACCTCTTAACCCCTAACCCTTAACCCCTAAACCTTAACCCTTAAACCTCACCCCCCAACGTGATCACCGGCATCATCACCACCCTGAACGAATCGAAGAACATCGAGGCCTGCATACGCTCGCTGCAGCGCGTGTGCGACGAGGTCATCGTCACCGACTCCTGCAGCAAGGACGACACCGCGGCATTGGCCGAGAAGGCGGGCGCGCGTGTGTTCGTGCACCCTTACATCGGCGACGGCCCGCAGAAGAACCTCCCGCTGGAACACGCCAAAAACGACTGGGTGCTCAGTCTTGATGCCGACGAACGGCTCACCGACGAGCTCGTGGCGGCCATTCAGCAGCTGGATCTGGAGCACACTCCATACGACGGTTTCGCCATCCGTCGCCGCAACTATATAGGCGATCGGTGGGTGAAGGCCTGCAACTGGTACCCCGACTGGCTCGTGCGACTCTACCGCAAGGACAAGCTGCGCTTCCTCGACCGCAAACAGCACGCCTTCGTGCCCGAGAAGAACACGAGACGCCTCAAGGCCGACATCATCCACTATCGCTACAAGAACTACGACAGCCTCTTCTCGAAGCCCGAACGCAACTACAGCTCTCGGGGCGCGAAGATTCTCTACCTGCAGGGCAAGAAGGCCAATGCCTTCTCACCGTTCTTCCACGGATTGGCGGCCTTCATCAGCAACTACTTCTTCCGCGGTGGCATCCTTGGCGGCCTCGACGGCTACGTGCTCTCCCGCGCCGTCGCCCATAACAGCTTCCTGAAGTACGCCAAACTGCTGGAGTTCCAACGTGACAAGTCGGTGAGAGACGCCGAAGACTGGGATTCCGTGTGGTAGTTAGCAGTTAGCAGTTAGCAGTTAGCAGTTAGTAGTTAGCAGTTAGTAGTTAGTAGTGGTGTCGGAAACGCTTTGTTATATCGATTCATTCCCCAAACTCCCAATCACAATTCACAATTCACCACTTACCACTCTCAAATCACAAGTCACAAATCACAAGTCACAAATCACTAATATGACAAGAAAACTCATAATCATATCCGTTCTGATCGGCATGCTCACCGCCGTATTCGCGCAGGAAAAGGAAAGCACCGACGTTTCCCGCTTTTACGGCGGCGTGCGTGTGGGCTTCACGGCCTCACAGATCTCTGGCGATGACCTGTCGGGCTTCCACAAAATCGGTGCACATGCCGGTGGGTTCGTCAACCACGCCATAGTCCCCTCTGGAAGACTGAAACTGCAGCTGGAACTCGACTTTACGATGAAGGGCAGCCACTCGCATACACCCAAGAACGTCATTACCGACAACTTCTACTCGCTCACCTTGGGATACGTCGAAGTGCCGCTGATGTTGGTCTGGACGGCCGGAAAGTGGCAACTTTGGGGGCAGAAGTTCAACTTTGAACTGGAAATTGGTCCCGCGTTCGGAGTGAATGTCTTCAGTCGCGAGCGTGAAGCCAACGGCCTGATTGTGGGACGTCCGCCGTTCCGTCGTTTCGAATTCTCTGGAATCGCCGGTATTTCCCTCATGGTCGCCGACCACCACAGCGTGAACTTCCGCTTCGAGAACTCCATCATACCCGTGCGCATCCCCACCTGGGTCTATGACCGCGTGGTGTACAAACAGTTCAACACCCTGTTGACATTCAGCTACTGTTACCAGTTTTAAGGATATACGACTAAAAAAGCAGCCCCACAACCGCACAAACACTCGTCAAATATTAGTAATTATCAATTGCTAACTGCTAACTGCTAATTACTAATTGTAAAGGTTTCTTCGCTGTCCCAATAAGCGCGGATGTTGATGCTCGTCGGGAAGTTGTACACGGTCTCCGGCTGTAATTTCTTACGATAATCGCCTGGATCCCAGCGTCCATTCCGATTTTCATCACAGAAAACGGAGACACGGAAAGTCCCGGGAGACAGCAACGGGTACGTGATGGTTTTGGAGGCGGTAAGGATATTCTCCTGCAGGATTTTATCGTTGCTCCACAGGGTCGCCACATACTGTTTCCCGTCGTCGGGAAGTTGGTAGTTCATAATCAGCGTGCCGTAGTCCTTCTCCGATTTGGTGGTGAACTGCGTCCGCAGCGTGTCGTTCGTCAGGCCGTTGTAGCCCCAGAAAACGGAGTCCGGAATCATCACCGAATAGCTTTTCTTATCCGTAACACTCATGGGCAAAGGAAGTTGCATGGTGAAAGTGTCGGGAATGGCATATCGATAGACAGTTGTGTCCTTATGGTCTTTCTGTTGCGAGTAGACCCACACGTTGAAAGTGTCGGTGGCCCTCACCGGGTAGGCGAAGGTGAGCGTCAACGGCTTGCCGTATTCGCCGGCGTTCACAAATCCTACCGACAGTTTCGGAGCCGCCTGTTGACCGCGGCCGCGCCCTCCGGACGGTTTCTCCTTATAAGGCACAATCCTGACGGTATCAGTCTGACCATCAGCATGGAAAAGATATTGGACGGTGTCGCTCAACGGCGTTTTGAGATACCAGGTAATCGTGTCCCGGGTGGTGTTGATCTGTTCGAAATAGTCTAGGCTGGCATCCAAGGGATTGGCCGAAAACTCGACGAAGCGATGCTTGTACGGGAATTTATAGACGCCGGCGGCGGGATTGTCATAGCGGGCGAGCGTCTGCACGCTGTCCTCCCCGGCGAAGGCCATGAGGGTGACGACCGGCAGCCCAGCCTTCAGCGAGTCGGCAACGCTGTCGGGCAGGGCTCGCACAGCGGTGACGACCTCATCCAGGAAGGCAATCTCCTCGTTGGGCAGGTCGAATCGGAAGTTGGCATTGATGTCCTTGATGGCAAAAATCTTGTAGTCCCCGGGGGAGATGTTCTTCAGCACGAAGCTGCCGTCAGACAGCGATTTGCTGACGTAGTCGGGCATTGAAGTGAGCGGCAAGGAGTCAGCGTTCCCCTTGTAGAGCAGCACGTAGAAGTCTTTCGCGGGCGCCAGCGTCTTGGCGTCGAGTATGATGCCACGGATCAGGTAGTCGTCTAGACTGTCACCCGTGGAGAAACCGTAGTGGAAGTAGTTCAGCGCGTTGCCCTCGTGGAAATCCTTGATGGCATCGGAGAATATCATATTGTAGGTGGTGTTCGTACGCAGCGAATCTTTGAACTTGATGACGACGGACTTGCCCTTGGTGGTGTATTCCGGCGATTCGTCTAACGGCGGCGACACGAGCACGTTCTCGGTAGGATTGTTGAGCGTGACGAACTCGTCGAACCAGATGCGGATCTGCTTCGAATTAAAACGTATGGTGCCGTCCTCGGGCTCCACTTTCACTACCTTGGGAGGAGTCGTGTCGGTGGGACCGCCCGTGGGCGTCGTGATTTTGGCACATCCGGCGGCAAGAATCGCTGCCAGGAGGATGACTATATTAATGTAGTGGGTATTTCTTCTCATTGAATGATTCACATTGCTTTTCCATGTCAAATTCCACGCCGCGAAAATACAAAAAAAACGTACTTTTGCCACTCATAAAATCGTCCGGAACGGACGCAGTGTAAGTTGCCGAATTATGAACTATTCCAAGTATCCGTCACCCTGTTACATCCTCTCGGAAGAGGCTCTGTTAGCGAACCTGCAGCTGTTGGACCTCGTGCAGAAGGAGGCCGGCGTGCGCATCATCTGTGCCTTGAAGGGCTACGCCTTCTGGCCGTCGTTCCCCCTCATCCGTGAGTGGCTGAGCGGCGCCACCGCCAGCTCCGTGAACGAGGCGCGCCTCATCGCCGAGGAGATGGGCTGCGAGGCCCATACCTACGCACCGGTCTATACCGACCAGGACTTCGAGCAGCTGCTGATGTACAGCAGTCACCTGACCTTCAACTCGTTGGGACAATACCATCGGTTCCGTGAGCAGGCGGCCGCTTTTCCCAAGAAGGTGAGCCTCGGACTGCGCATCAACCCCGAATATTCGGAAATCGAGACCGACCTCTACAACCCCGCCGTGCCGGGCTCGCGATTGGGCATCCTTCGTGACGATATGCCCGACACACTGCCGGAAGACATTGAGGGTCTGCACTTTCACGTGCTCTGCGAAAACGACAGCTATGCCCTCGAGCGCTGCATGAAGGCCACCGAAGAGAAGTTCTCCGACCTTATCAGACAGTGCAAGTGGTTCAATATGGGCGGCGGCCACCATATCACCCGTGCCGACTACGACATCCCGCACCTCATCGGACTGCTGCAGGACTTCCGCAGCCGCTACCCGAACCTCGAAGAGGTCATCCTCGAACCCGGCGAGGCCGTGGGCTGGCAGACCGGCGTGCTCACCTCCACCGTGGAGGACATTGTGGAGAACAAGGGCATCAAAATCGCGATGCTCAACGTCTCCTTCGCCTGCCACATGCCCGACTGCTTAGAGATGCCCTACAAACCGACCGTCCTCGGTGCCACCGAACCCGACGAAAACAGCAAGCACGTCTATCGCTTGGGCGGTTGCTCCTGCCTGGCCGGCGACTTCATCGGCATGGGCGACTTCGCCTTCCCCGAACCATTGGAGATCGGCGACAGCATTGTCTTCGACGATATGATTCACTACACGATGGTGAAGACCACCTTCTTCAACGGGGTGGCGCATCCCGCCATCGGTGTCATCCATCAGGATGGCCAGTTCGAGATGCTCGCCCAACCCGGCGACTATGCCTCGTATAAAGCGAAATTGGGATAACGCTCTATGGCTTACACACTTAAAATACGGGAGAACGGTTCTCAGCAGGAAGTGCTGGATCCCGTGCGCCAAAAGTGGGTCACCTTGACCCCCGAAGAGCGCGTACGGCAGATTTTCATCCTCTACTTGCTGAATGTCAAAGGGTTCCCGCTGTCTCATCTCTCCGTAGAGCACGCCGTGACAGTCAATGGGATGACCCAACGCTACGACCTCGTGGTCTTCGACGAGGCCCTGCAGCCGTATATGGTGGTGGAGTGCAAGGCTCCGCACGTAAAGCTTACGCAGAAAGTCGTGGAACAAGCCGGACGTTACAACAGTATCCTTCGCGCACCACTGCTGTGCGTTACCAACGGGCTGGAACACAATGTATTCCGGATTGATTTTGAGATTGGAAAGACAGAACAGGTGAACGGATTCTAATCCTTTCCCAACAGCTTCATCGCATCGTTGCGGTGCGTGGAGTCACTGCGAACGAGGGCCTCTTCAGCGCGCATCTCTGTGAGAATCGCTTCCAACATTTGCTCAACGATGTAGTTCTGGATGTCGAAGTTCAGCGGCGCGGCGGCGTATTCCGTATAGTGCTGCACCATCTCGTTCCAGACTTCGCTCACGTGGAAGAGAGGCATACGCACGGAAACCGGCGTCTGAAATGAAGACTTCAGGTGGCGGTACTCGTACAGCTCGAAATAGTCGGTGATGGCATCGTCACTGCCCTTGACCAGCGCATCGTAGTCGGTGATGTCGAGCGAGTCGATGGCGGCGTGGAGGGCCGTGCTGACCTGCGGACCGCAGTTTTCGGCCAGACGGTTGGTGCGTAGAATCAGCGTGTCGATGAGGTTGTCATAACCGTGGCGGGTCAGCGTGTCAAACAGCGAACTCTCCAAAGTCGTGTAGGAGATACGATAGTCCATATCCTTGTAGGTGTAGAATCCGTCCCTCACGAAGAGGTGGGCCACGGCGGTGTCAGCGCAGGCGTCCAGACAGGCCATGATGGCGTTTTCCTTCTGCGCGTCGGTGTACATCTGTTCCACGTACAAGCCGCTGTCGTCCTTGCAGGAGAAGAAGGTCACTGCGGCAAATATGGCTATAAGGGTGATGCTCAGCTTTTTCATATCGATTTTTTTCACTTTCAAATTCAAGCTGCAAAAATAGTATTTTTGCCGACATGAAACGTCATTTGATAGAAACAATTTCCACGAACGCTTGGCTCATGGAGGCAGCGAGGCAACGACGCGGCAGCGGTGAGCCGTTCCCCGACCTCTACGCCGTCTATGCCGACTTCCAGACGGCGGGCCGTGGCGCAGGCACCAACCGGTGGCACAGCTCGCGCGGACGTAACATCCTCACCAGCATCTACTTCGAGACAGGGCTGGATGCCGCCGACCAGTTCGTCTTCAACCTCTGGTTCGCCACGGCCACCCGGTGGTTTCTTTCTAAGTATGTGCCCGAAGTCCTCATCAAGTGGCCCAACGATATGTACGTGCGCGACCGCAAGCTCGCCGGCGACCTCACCGAGCACAGCGTCTCCGGCGGCCGCCTCGACTTCACCGTGGCAGGCATCGGCATCGATGTCAACGAAGAGGAGTTCCCCGATTGGATCCCCAATCCTACCTCGCTGTTCCTCGAAACCGGCCAACACTACAACGTGGACGTGCTTATGGACGAGTACCTCGCGGTCCTGAACGCACGCCGCCCGCTGCTGTCCACAGAACATGAGACCGTCCTCCGCGATGAGTACCTTTCGCATCTCTACCGCCGCGATGAGTCGCACCCGTATCTTGTTGGCGGACAACGTTTCACCGGAATCATCCGCGACATCGACCGCTTCGGACGTTTGGTGCTGGAACTGCCGGACGGAAGCCGGGAGGCATACGGATTCAAGGAGGTGGCATACGTGGTTTAATGAGGAATGTCGAATGTATGTTGATCAATAATGATTCACAAATCACAAATCACAAGTCATAATTTACTATCTTCGCGCCCTCAAAAAAACAATCGCTATGACCAAGAAAATCCTTTATATCCACGGATTCAACTCCGCAGGTGGCGGACATAAAGCCCAGGAGTTGCAGAAGATGTTCCCCGACTGGCAGGTGCTGTCGCCGACGTTCGACTACAAAGACCCCGCCGGTGTGCAGAAGAAACTCGACTCGCTCGTGCGCACGCAGCGCGTGAACGCCGTCATGGGCACTTCCCTCGGCGGCTTCTTCGCCATCTACTGCGCCAAGAAGCACAAACTCCCTGCCATGATCATCAACCCGGCCTTCCGGCCATCGGAGACGCTGGCCAAGCATCTCGGCAAACAGAAGAACTACGTCACCAAGGAGGAGTACCAGTTCACCGCCGCCGACCTCGCCAAGTTCGCCGACTTCGAGCGCAAGGTCTTCGACAAGCTCCCTTGCGACGACACCCTTCTCCACTTCGCCCTCTCCACCGACGACGAACTTCTCGGCGACCACCACTACCTCGAAGAGAAATTCCCGAAATGCCAGGATTTCAACTACTTCGACCAGCAGGGTCACCGTTTCGCCGGGGTGAAGATTCTGAAGCCGATACTGGAGCGGGTGATGGAGGGTTAGCAGTTAGTTGGCCCCACACTGCGGCTTACGCCTTGTGTGGGGTTACTTGCACTACCGAGCTTTTGTCCCTTCGGGACTCCCTCGCAGCCCCACACTGCGGCTTACGCCTTGTGTGGGGTTACTTGCACTTCGTGCGTGTTGTCTCTTCAAGACTGTTTAAGGAAGAATAGTTATGAATCTTTATTGTTTCACGAACGCCTTCGTCACCACCCCCTTTTCCGTTGTCACCCGCACGAAATAGACACCGGCGGCCAAACCCGAGACATCGATACGGGCGACCTGTAGGGACGAATAATGATTCGCCCCTACAACGGTTTTCCCGTACACATCGCACACCTGAATCTCGCCACTAAAAAGATTATTATTCACTAGGTATTCTACACAGACCACATTTTTGGCGGGATTAGGATATACGACGAACGACCGGTCAAAGTCGTGCAGCCCTGTGGTCGTGGAGGCTGTCACGGCAGGCGTCCAGTCGCTGGACTGGAGCCCGCAGACCGATTGTACCTGGATTTGGTATTCGGTGCCCGGTTGCAATCCGGTGATGAGGTAGGAGGGTGCGTAGGCGATGTCGGAGCTCATCTGACCGTTAGAGGCGCGGTACAGGACTCGCCACTGCTCCGCGTCGCCGGTCTCCGTCCACGCAACGGCGATGCTGTAGTCCGCCGAGTCGATTACGTGCAGGTCGGTGGGGGCAGGACAAGGCGCAATCTCCTCATCCAACGTCGTGAAGACGATTTCGTTGCCGTAGGTGGTCGCCACCGCAGTCGTGGCGAAGGCGCGGTAGAGATAGTCCGTGCTCGGGGCGAGGCCGCTGAGCGAGTGGACGAGGCTGTCGCCCGTGACCGTCACCACAGTGAAGTCGGTGGCGAACAGCGGCTTCCACTCAAAACCGTACGTCACGATGGGCAGCTCGCCCATATCCGCGATGTGGCCGTGCAGCGTCGCTTCCGTCTGTGTGATGCTGCCCGCACTGTCCGTAACCACCATCGGTGCGACGAACGGACAGCTCGCGGTGAAGGTCGTCAGCGTGCTGTCGTGGTTCCACATCCCCGCGACCGTATAGACCATGTTCCCGTCAGGATCCAGCACGGTCACGCCATTCTCCATCCACCATGTCCCCCACGTCCACTGCAACGTAATGTTCTCATTATGACACAGATTCACCTGCACCGTGTCGTACGTCGGCGTGTTCTGCAAATGATGGTCGATGGCCACCAAGGAGGCGATGTCGCTTCCCTGCTGCATCACGTGGACGGCCGCGTTGCCATTCCAGCCGTCACCACGACTGTCGTACAAAACAAAGGTGTAGGGACAGAAGTAGTCGCAAGGCGTGGTGGTGAACGATGTCTGCACGGGTATAGACTGGCCGTTGCCGCAATCCGCCTGCACGCGCACCTCATAGTCGGTGGATGGTGTCAGCCCCGTCAGCGCGCACCCCGGCGTGCCGAATATGACCACCTGATTCCAAGTTGTGGCTGAGGTCTCCTTGTACTCCAGCACCCACTCCGTTTCGCCGCCGTTGCCGGGGCTCCAGGAGATGTCGGCAGTGGTGGAGAGCACATTGGAGGCGGTGAGCTGGCTCACGGGCGCGCAGGAGTTGTTCCGCACCGAGATGTTCGTGATGACCGGGCCAGGCTGGTCACCCCATAGATGGTCGTTTCTCCATAGGAAAACCACCTTTGCCTGGGAAAGATTCACCATGTTGGCGACCGGGTTGGGCATCACCGCCGCGATATGCACCATGCCCGTGCCCGTAGAAAGCGCGAAGGTATAAGGCGCCGAATGCGATTGGTCGGTGCTGAGGCTGAAAAACGGCGTGAAGTTGAAGGCATTCGTGCTGTAACTCGTCCCGGCGTATGACGGGAAACTTGTGGTTGAGGTCGAATATTCCGTATTGGCCGGTGCCAGAAACAGCTTGATGAAATCATAACGGGACTCGC
>Ga0310691_10006837_pt1 | contig 12080 bp, 10 predicted proteins | sample 176DNAGHGlowgp2_FD_203887 | JGI IMG/M metagenome (GOLD analysis project Ga0310691, IMG submission 203887) | Sheep rumen microbial communities from Palmerston North, Manawatu-Wanganui, New Zealand - 1766 DNA GHGlow gp2 (v2) (version 2) | ecosystem: Host-associated > Mammals > Digestive system >... | reverse complement strand
CCGTGCCCCGGGACCTCTCCCTCATCCGCAAGGGCAAGGAAGTAATCCTGAAGAGCACCCCGTCCAAGGAAGTGGAAGCCCTGCGCGGCAATCCGGTGCAGCACACGCTTGCCACCGCCCCCGTGGAACTCTTTGAGACGCCCATGAAGGCCTACGAGATGCTTATCCGCTTCAACCTCCAGAAGAAGGAAGGCGCCACCCTCGTCCTCTCCAACGAGACCGGCGAGCAGGTGGTCTTCTCCTACGAGCCGGAGTCCCAGACCTTCTCCATGGACCGTCGCGGAAGCGGAGCCGTCAAGTTCTCCAAGAAATTCGCGGCCGTCACCACCGCCCCCACCCAAGTAGGAGGCAAGATGGAGTTGCGTCTTCTGGTGGACAGCGCCAGCATCGAGGCCTTCGGCGAAGACTTCGCCATGACCAACCTGGTGTTCCCTTCCTCCCCCTATAACACCATCAGACTCTACGGCAACATGAAGGCCGATGTAACCCTTTATCCCCTAAGCAAATAATGAATAAAAAGATACAACTGATACCGGTGATGCTGTGCTTCTTCGCCATGGGGTTCGTAGACCTCGTGGGCATCGCCTCCAACTATGTCCAGGCTGACTTGCAGCTCAGCGATTCCGCCGCCAACATCTTTCCCTCCCTGGTCTTCTTCTGGTTCCTCATCTTCTCCGTTCCCACGGGCATCCTGATGAACCGCATCGGCCGGAAGAACACCGTGCTCCTTTCCCTGGTGGTGACGGTGGTGTCCCTGGTCCTCCCCATCTTCGGAGAGAGCTACGGGCTCATGCTGGCCGCCTTCTCCCTGCTGGGAATCGGCAACGCCCTCATGCAGACCTCGCTGAACCCGCTCATCACCAACATCATCAAGGGTGACAAGCTGGCCAGCACCATGACCTTCGGCCAGTTCGTGAAGGCCATCGCCTCCTTCATGGCCCCTTATATCGCCATGTGGGGCGCCACCGCCGCCATGCCGTCCTTCGGCCTGGGCTGGCGGGTGCTCTTCCCCGTGTACGGTGCCATCGGCATTCTGGCAGCCCTGCTGCTGGCCCTCTCCCCCATCGAAAGGGAGCAGGTGGCCGACAAGGCTTCCGGCTTCGTGGAGTGCTTCAAGCTGCTGGGCAAACCCATCGTGCTGCTGAGCTTCCTGGGCATCATGTGCCATGTGGGCATCGACGTGGGCACCAACACCACCGCCCCCAAACTCCTGATGGAGCGCGTGGGCATGAGCCTTACGGAGGCCGGCTTCGCCACCAGCCTGTACTTTATCTTCCGTACCATCGGCTGCCTGAGCGGCTCCTTCATCCTCTCCAAGTTCAGCCACCGGAAGTTCTTCCTGGTGAGCGTGGTCCTCATGGCCCTTTCCATGTGCGGCATGTTTGTTGGCCATAGCAAGGAAATCCTGTACGCAGCCATCGCCCTGGTGGGCTTCGGCAACTCCAACATCTTCTCCATCGTGTTCTCGCAGGCCCTGCTGGCCGTTCCTCAGAAGCAGAACGAGGTGAGCGGCCTCATGATTATGGGCCTGTTCGGCGGTACCGTATTCCCGCTCCTGATGGGCTTTGCCTCCGACGCAGTGGGACAGGCCGGCGCCGTGGCCGTGATGACGGTGGGTGTGGCCTACCTTTTCTATTATTTCACAAAAGTTCGTAAGTAAGTATGGGTAAATTCGTTATCGGCATCGGGGAAGCGCTTTGGGACATGCTCCCCGAAGGAAAGAAACTGGGCGGCGCCCCCGCCAACTTCGCCTATCATGCCAGCCAGTTCGGGCACGAGGCCATCGCCGTGAGCGCCATCGGCCAGGATAAACTGGGAGAAGAGATTGTGGAAGCCCTGGAAGAGCACCGGCTGCCCTACCACCTGGACCGCGTGGAATATCCCACCGGCACCGTACAGGTGACGCTGGATGCGCAGGGCGTCCCCCAGTACGAGATTAAGACGGACGTGGCCTGGGACAACATCCCCTATACCAAGGAGTTGGCCGCCCTGGCGGCCGACTGCAAGGCCGTGTGCTTCGGCTCCCTGGCCCAGCGCAACGCCGTCTCCCGGGAGAGCATCGGCCTTTTCTTAGATGCTGTTCCCCAAGACTGCCTGAAGGTGTTTGACATCAACCTGCGGCAGGACTTCTACGGAAAGGAAGTGCTGGAGGAGTCTTTCCGCCGCTGCAACATCCTCAAAATCAACGACGAGGAGCTGGTGGTGATCGCCCGCATGTTCCAGCTTCCAGGCCTGTCCCTGGAAGACAAATGCCGCAGTCTCATCAAGTCCTACGGCCTTCAGATGCTCATTCTCACCTGCGGCGTGAACGGAAGCTACGTCTTCTACGAGGGCGGTATGTCCTTCCTGGATACGCCCAAGGTGCAGGTGGCCGATACGGTGGGCGCCGGAGACTCCTTCACCGGAGCCTTCGTAGGTTCCCTCCTTAACGGAAAAAGCGTCCCTGAGGCACATGAGACCGCCGTCAAGGTATCGGCCTACGTGTGTACCCGGAGCGGAGCCATGCCGGCGGTTCCGGATTCCTTAAAATAAGTTTATGGTAAAAAGGCTCTTCCTTCTCATATCAGCCGTACTTCTTCTCTCCGCCTGCAGCGGGGGGAAGAAGTCGCTGGTTATTGGCGTGTCCCAGTGCAGCGACGATATCTGGCGCACCAAACTGAACGACGAACTGGCGCTGGCCGCCCGCATGGACGGCGTAAGCCTCCGCTTTTCATCGGCCGATGACAACAGCTGGCGCCAGATGGAGCAGATTCGGGAATTCGTGAACCAGCGGGTGGACCTGCTGGTTATTTCCCCCAACCAGGCCATCACCATCATGCCCGCCGTGGAAGAAGCCTTTGACGCCGGCATCCCGGTCATCCTCTTCGACCGGAAGATAGAATCCGACAAATACACGGCCTTCATCGGGGCCGACAACGTGGAAGTGGGACGCACCATGGGGCATTTTCTGGCCGATGTGCTGGACGGGAAGGGCCGGGTGGTGGAAATCCAGGGGCTGCAGGGCTCTTCCCCGGCCGATGACCGCCACAAAGGCTTCATGGAAGCCCTTGCGGAGCATCCGGGAATCCGGGTGCTGGCCGCCCCCTACGGCAACTGGCTGGAAGAATCCGGCTACGAAGCCATGAAAGAACTGCTGGAAGAAGGCGTGCATCCGGATGCCGTCTTCGGCCAGAACGACCGCATGGCCCTGGGAGCCCGCCGGGCCCTGGGCTATCCGGAAGACATCCCCTTCTTCGGGGTGGACGCCCTTCCCGATGCCGGCATGCAGGAGGTGATGGACGGCGTCCTCACGGCTTCCTACCTCTACCCCACCCGCGGAGACCTGGTGATGGAACTGGCCCTGAACATCCTGAAAGGCCGGCCTTACGAGCGGGAAAACCGCCTGGAGGGGGCTTTGGTGGACAGCCGCAACGCCCGCATGTTCAAGATGCAGGAGGATGAAATTGCCACCCAGCGGGCCATGGTGGAAAATGTGAACGGCAAACTGGACCAGTTCCTCCTGCAGTACAACAACCAGCGCATTATCATGTGGATGGTCATCGTCTTTGCCCTCCTGCTCATCCTCGTGGCCTCCCAGGCCTATTGGAACTACCGCACTACCCGCCAGCTCAAACAACAGCTGGAAGAAAACACCCAGGCCAAGCTGGACTTCTTCACTTCCGTGAGCCACGACCTCCGCACCCCGCTTACGCTGGTAGCCGGGCCCTTGGAGCACATCTTGAAAGACGGGCAGTTGGGACAGCCGCAGAAGCAAAGCCTCCAGATGGTCCGCCGCAACGTGGACATCCTTCGCCAATTGGTAAACAACATCCTGGATTTCAGAAAGATAGAAAGCGGCAATATGCCGCTGGAAGTGTCCCGCTTCAATTTCCCTGCCGCCGTGAAGGAATGGATGAACGGTTTTTCGGGCTCTACCCGGACCCTCCGTTATGAAGGGGAAGACACGCTGATGATTGAGGCCGACATGCGCCTGCTGGAGCGCATCCTCTTCAACCTGCTGGGCAATTCCATCAAGCATACCGCCCAAGACGGCACCATCACCGTATCCGTCCTTCAGGAAGGGCAGGATGCCGTCCTGAAGGTGGAAGACGACGGCGAGGGCATCCCCCAGGACAAGCTTCCGTACATCTTCGACCGTTTTTACCAGGCCTCCGAGCCGTCCTCCGGAACCGGAATCGGCCTGGCGCTGGTCAAGGCTGTCACCGAACTCCATGGCGGCACCGTCTCCGTAAGCAGCGTCCTTGGGCAAGGATCCTGCTTCCTGGTCCGCCTTCCATTGACACAGAAAGGTGCCAAGCTGAAGGAAAGCGAAGATGCCGGCGCATACACCGAGACTTTTGAAGAAATTTACTCCCGCGAAGACCGCTCCCGCAGCGAAGCCGCCCGGCGGGTGACGGATACGGACCGTCCCTCCATCCTGGTGGTGGATGACAATGCAGACCTGAGGCACTTCATCGCCTCCCTTTTGGAAGGAGACTACCGCATCCTGACCGCCTGCGACGGACAGGAGGCCCTGGCAAAAGCCCTGAAGGAACTGCCGGACCTGGTGGTCAGCGATATCATGATGCCCGTGATGGACGGCCTCAGCCTGTGCAAAGCCCTGAAGGAACAACTTCCCACCAGCCACATCCCGGTAATCCTGCTCACGGCCAAATCGTTGGAGGAGCAGCGGGCGGAAGGTTACGATTCCGGGGCCGATGCCTACATCTCCAAACCCTTCAGCGAAAAGGTGCTGCTCTCCCGAATCGGCAACCTCCTCAAGAGCCGCATCCTCCTGAAGGAGCACTATTTGGATACCGGGGAAAGCGCCGCCGCCAAACCCCGGGAAAACGACTTCCTGTCCCGTTTCCGGGCCCGTGTGCAGGCTCATCTGGCCGATGAAGACCTGAATGTGGAGCAGCTGGGCTCCGAGCTGGGCCTGAGTCGCGTCCAGCTGTACCGGAAAGTAAAGGCCCTCACGGGCTATTCGCCGGTGGAGCTGATTCGCATCACCCGCCTCAAAGCGGCCGACAACCTCCTCAAAACCACGGACAAAACCGTGGCGGAAATAGCTTACGCCGTAGGTTTTGCCACGCCGTCCTATTTCTCCAAGTGCTACAAGGAACTCTTTGGCCGGCAGCCCGGCGAGGTGCGGTAGTTTTTGGATAGAAAAATTTGTGATTCTGAGAATTATTCGTATCTTTGCAGTCCATTTTTTGAGATGACCGCTAAGCTCTGTCAAGACCTGCCGCAAAGGGCAGGCGCTTACGGCCCAAACTTTTAACAAGTTTTTGTACAATGTACGCAATCGTAGACATTGCAAGTCAGCAGTTTAAAGTAGAAGCTGGCATGGACATCTTCGTGAACCGCCTCGCTGCGAAAAACGGAGAATCCGTAGAGTTCGACAAAGTGCTCCTCCTGGACAATGAGGGTGCCGTGAAGGTCGGTACTCCGTATGTAGAAGGAGCCGTTGTGAAGGCCACCGTCCTGGACGACGATGCCAAAGCAAAGAAAGTGCTCGTATTCAAGAAAATCCGTCGCAAGGGTTTCCAGACGCTCAATGGCCATCGCCAGAAGCTCACCAAGATCCACATCGACGCTATCGCTTAACTTTTAAAGGAGAAACAGATTATGGCACACAAGAAAGGTCAATCCAGTTCCAAGAACGGTCGTGAGTCGCATTCCAAACGTCTCGGCATCAAGAAGTTCGGCGAAGAGGTCGTAAAGGCCGGTAACATCATCGTGCGTCAGCGCGGTACCGCTCACAACCCGGGCCTGAACGTGGGCATGGGTAAGGATCACACCCTCTACGCCCTTATTGACGGCACCGTCAAATTCACCCGCAAGCGTGAAAACAAGTCCTATGTTTCCGTACTTCCTCTGGAGAACTAAGACATGTTAACTCTGAAACTTTTGCGCGAGTCTCCGGATTTTGTAATCCGGAGACTTGCTGTTAAAAACTTTGATGCCCGGGACATCGTGAACAAAATCATCGTCCTGGACGACCACCGCAAAGCGCTCCAAACGAGCAGCGACGCCCTTCTGGCCGACCAGAAGAAGGCGGCTGCCGCCATCGGCCAACTGATGAAAGAAGGCAAAAAGCAAGAGGCTGAACAGGCCAAGGAAGAAGTTGCCAAACTCAAGGCCCGTTCCTCCGAACTGCTGGAAATGGCCGATGACAACAACGCCAAACTGCAGGAGCTGCTGTATCTGCTGCCCAACATTCCCTGCGCACAGGTTCCGGAAGGAAAGGGCGCAGAGGATAACGTTGTGGTGAAGATGGGCGGTCCGGAGGTTATCCTCCCCGAGCATGCCCTCCCCCACTGGGATCTTGCCAAGAAGTATGACATCATCGATTTCGACCTGGGTGTAAAGATCACCGGCGCCGGCTTCCCGGTCTATAAAGGCAAGGGAGCCCGCCTGCAGCGTGCCCTCATCAACTTCTTCCTGGACCGCAACACCGCGGCCGGATACAAGGAGGTTGAGCCGCCCGTGATGGTGAACGCCGCATCCGGTTTCGGCACCGGTCAACTTCCCGACAAGGAAGGCCAGATGTATTTCGCCAACGTGGACGGCTTCTACATGGTTCCCACCGCAGAAGTGCCCGTCACCAACATCTTCCGTGACGTAATCCTGGGACCCGACGATTTCCCCCAGAAACTCACTGCCTACACGCCCTGCTTCCGCCGCGAAGCCGGTTCCTACGGCAAGGATGTACGCGGCCTCAACCGCCTGCACCAGTTCGACAAAGTGGAAATCGTACGCATCGAAAAGCCGGAGAACAGTTATGCCGCCCTGGACGAGATGATCGCCCACGTAGAGAGCCTCGTGAACGCCCTGGGCCTGAAGTACCGCATTCTCCGCCTCTGCGGCGGGGACATGAGTTTCACATCGGCCATCACCTATGACTTCGAACTCTGGAGCGCCGCCCAGGGACGTTGGCTGGAAATTTCCTCCGTATCCAATTTCGAGAGTTTTCAGGCCAACCGCCTCAAGTGCCGCTACAAGGACGAGAATGGCAAAACCCAACTGGTCCACACCCTCAACGGCAGTTCCCTCGCCCTTCCGCGCGTCGTGGCTGCCCTGCTGGAAGACAACCAGAAAGACGGTTACATCGAAATTCCGGAAGTGCTCCGTCCCTACACCGGCTTTGACCGGATCGACTAAACTTTGGCTGATCGTTAAACTACTATCAATCAGCCACTTACGTACAATCCTCTGCGCTTTTTGCGCAGAGGATTGTACGTAAGTAACTGTCTTTCAAGGGATTACTTGTCACCCGCGAGGAGTTCCCGGAAACGGACCATTCCCTTGGTGGCCACGTCGGAGATCAGGGTGACGCGGGGGTCGGCGATGGGGACCGGTTTGGGGTCGATTACGTAGATGGGACAGTCGTTGGGGGCATAACGGTAGAGCCCGGCAGCCGGGTACACCTGCAGGGAACTGCCTACGATCAGGAGGATATCGGCCTGTTCCACCAGGTCGATGGCCTTGTTGATGTTGGGCACGGATTCCCCGAAAAAGACGATGTGCGGACGCAACTGGCTTCCGTTCGGGGCCAGGTCTCCCAGATGGACGGCATCGTACCCCACGTCGATGACCTCCGCCTCCGATTCGGTGCGGTCGTAGAGGCCGTTCTCGGGGCGCACCTTGGTGAGTTCGCCGTGCAGGTGAAGGACATAGGTCGATCCGGCCCGCTCGTGCAGGTTGTCCACATTTTGGGTGATCACGCTCACCTTGTAGTCTTTCTCCAGGTCGGCCATGGCCAGGTGGGCGGCGTTGGGTTTGGCGTCCTTGAGTTGCGCCCGGCGCTGGTTGTAGAAGTCCAGGACCAGTTTCCGGTTGCGGTACCAGCCTTCAATGGAGGCCACGTCGTTCACGTCATACTGCTCCCACAGGCCCCCCGTGTCACGGAAGGTGGCGAATCCGCTCTCGGCCGATACGCCGGCGCCGGTCAGAATCACAAGTTTTTTCATTGCGGTATCTCGAAATAATACTTTTTCACCCAGTACTCGAAGAGCGGATCCATCAGAGAGGGCGTGTCATTCTCGTCAAAGACAAGCACTTCCTTTTTCATCAGGGCATCCTTCACGCGCTTGACGTTGGCCGATGAATTCAGGCCGTATCTCCGGATCACATCGGCCGAGGAGAAACGGGTGACACCGTCCACCGTAGCCCGAAGGAGGCTCACCTGGTGGGTGGTGAGGCTGTTCACGATTTCCTTGAAATGAGGCTCGTGCAGGGACACCAGGTTCTCCAGTGCCTCCACGAAGACGGGCTCCATGATATAGCCGCGGCTCATGGCATCGCAGATGGCGCAGAAGTGATTGATGTACCACAGATTGCCCCGGAAGAGGCGGCAGGCGCCCAGGATAAGGTCCTGGTTCACCACTTTGCCGCCCGCCAGGAAGCCTCGCTGGACGTGTTCGGAAATCTCGCGCTCTTCGGCCGGAGAGATGCAGACCCTTTCCACAACCCGGTGGAACAGGAGGCTTCCCTCGAAAATGCCTTTCATGGCGTTCACCCCGCTGCCGCAGAAGATGAAGGAGAAAAGCCGATGGTCCCGCTGGTCCCGAAGCACACTGTCCAACGGCCGCAGCAGCACATCCGGATTGTCCAGAAGGCTCAGGCACTGGAATTCGTCGATGATCAGGATAAAACGGTCATTCCGGTCGGCGGAGAGGCGGAAGGGCATCCGCAGCATGGCCAGGATGTCTTCGGCATCCAGGTCCCAGCCCAGTGACAGCACCTGGCCGGTTTCGGCATAGGTGCGGGGGTCGAAGACGAAATGGGTGCCGCCGAGGTATTGCTGCGTCATTTTCATGTACTCTTCCGGCACGGACGCCACCATCCGCATGAGGGTGGAGCCCAAGCGCAGCAGGAACGCCTCCGGCGTACGGATATTCAGGGCCGACAACTGTCCTACCGTGAAGGACTTGCCGCTCAGGCGCATATTGAACAGCGTCTGCTGCACCAGTGACGTAATGCCTGTCTTGGGCGGCTCGTAAATGGTTACATGCTCTCCCTGGGAAAGCAGATTCCCAAGGAGAGTGACGTCGCTTTTACGCCCGATGAACTGTTTTCCGGTTACATACTGGGCATATGGGAAGGGGGTGTCCATCAGAACAGCGGACTCTTAAGGCCGATGGGAAGCAGGATATTGCAGAGCCACAGGCCCAGGCAGCACAGCACTGCAACCACACACAGCCAGCACCAGAACCGGCGCCGGGCGGCCTTCTTGCGTGCTTCGGGATCCACGGCCGTGAGTTTGGGGTATTTCGCCAGGGACGTGAGGGTCTTTCCGAACTTCACGCTCACCAGCGAGGCGGCGTTGATGGCCCATCCGTTGGCATTGAGCACCGGACCCAGGTCGCGTTTGCGGAGTTTCCGCCAGGCGATAAACATGGACGGACCGGAGATCAGGAGCATAATCACGGCGATGATCAGGAGAGCCTGCCAGAGCGTGATTCCCTTCAGGGCGGCGGCAATGCCGGCCAGGGCGGCTCCGATAAGGCCGAGGGCCATGCCTACGGCGGCAAAGATGCCGGCATACTTGGCAATGTCGAACGGCGCGGCGGGAGCCTTGCCGTCTGCGGCGGTACTCGTGGCCGTCGTGAGACCGGCCATGGATTTCTCGTTCTTTTCGGCCGCTTTCTTGTCAATGCGGTCGCTCACCATGCGGGATACCTTTTTGTAAGGGGCCCAGAAGGCCTGGCGCACGGAGATGGGGTTCTCCACGATGGCCGTCACCTTGGCGGTGTAGTCGTTTCCTTCGCGGTCATAGAAGACGGCGTTCTTGCCCTCGCGCAGACCGTCCACGTCACCGTCGGTGAGGACGGCGGCGATGTTGAAACTCTTGCCCAACTTGGCGCTGTCGCAGGCGCAGTACAGGATGTACATGCCGCTGAGAGAAGCGATTTCCGGAGCGGGGCCTGCCACCTTGACGCAAAGGTCCGTGCTGCGCTGGTCGATATACAGGCGGCCGGCCTGGAAGATGGCCTTGTGGTCCGGATCGTAGAAATCGGCCAGGACCACATAGTTGTTGAGGAAGCGGTAGAAGTACTTGTTCAGGCGCAGGAGTTTGTCCACTTCCTCGATGGAAAGGGCGTTGGCCTCCTCGGCCTTGTCTTTTTCCAGCAGGGCCAGAAGGACGGCCTTTTTGTCTTCTTTCAGGACAGCCTCGACGCAGTCCAGCCCCAGCCCTTCCACGAGGGTGCCTTTCTTGGCGTCCAGCCAGGCGGTATAAGGGGCGAACCGGTCCAGGATACCGGCCCAGTCACTCTCGTCGATGGACTCTTTCCGGATGCCTGCCAGGGCAATCACATTGTCCACGGCGGCCTTCCAGGCGGGGTTCACGGCTTTCAGGTTCAGTTTTCCGTCAGCGGCAGGCTTTGCGAGCGGCTGCTGGCCGATTTCCTCGGAAGCGGCCGAAAGGTTCCCCTCGATGGCGGCGATTTTCTCCACGTTCACGTCCACGGCGCCGGCAGCGGCGGCATCGAAGCCGATGAGGCGGCAGCGCATGAAATAGTCGGCCACCTTGTCCTTCAGGGCATTGACGGCGGCAAGGGCGTCGGCCGTCTTGTCTCCGAAGGGGAAGACCTCCTTGGTGCCGGCCTTCTGCCAGTCGGCGTATTCCGCGCAGGCGGTGTAGAAGGCTTCCACATGGTCGGCCGTGATGCCGGGAACGCCGCTGCGGTCGGTGGCCGAAGCGATGCCGGCAATGGTCTCGATGAGTTTCGCGGTGGCCTCGTCATCGGCGCTGGCCGGGGTGATGATGCCGTCTCCGTTGAAACGGGTCTCGGCGAAAATCTTCACGTTGTCGGCCGTATCTTCCAGGCCGATGGAATCTTTCTCCAGTTTGAGGTTGGTCAGGATCTGCTTGGCCGAAGAGAGAAGTCGGGCTCCGTCCGGATCGTCGGTATTGAACTCCGAAAAAGCGAGGACATCCCCTTCCTTGAGCAGTTCGTCAGGGTTTTTGAGGACGCGGGTGAGCCACTGGGCGGTCTTGATCACCTCGTCCACACGGATCTTGCCGTCGGCATCCACGTCAATCAGTTTGAGGGTCTTGGCATCGAACTCCAGGCCTTCGACAGGGCAACTGAGTACGGTCCACATCTTGCGGTCCAACTCTCCCAGGTGGCGGATATCTTCTCCGCTCTGGATGCTTACACGGACGGCTCCGCCAACGGAGGCGAACTTCCAGGGATAGGTTTCAGGGGTCTTTTTCATATCAGTGGCTTTTAGATAACATTCTTGTTACCACAAATATAAGAAATTATTTTGTGCATTTGCAATTTTTTTCTACCTTTGCACTCCCAAAAGAAAAAAGGAGGTGTAAAAGCAATGATCATCGTACCCATCAAAGAAGGCGAAAACATCGAAAGAGCCCTGAAAAAATTCAAGCGCAAGTTCGAAAAGACCGGTGCCGTCCGTGAGATGCGTTCCCGCAAGAACTTCGAGAAGCCTTCCGTGAAAAAGCGTGTTGCGCTTCAGAAGGCCATCTATGTTCAGCAGCTTCGTCTCAAAGAAGAGCAGTAATTGCCTGAGCACCTTATCAAAATAAGAGACCGACTCCTATGAGCCGGTCTTTTTTTCTCCGCATCCGTACCGGACGGATGACCGGCCTGACGCCTGAACGGGGAGCCGGGATCCTGCAGAAAAAAATTTTGCCCGGAAAGCGGAGAATCACTAACTTTGCCGCGATAGACAATTATTCTTATGAAGCACATTCTTCTTTCCCTGGCCGCCCTGGCACTGATTGCCTGCGGCTCTACTCAGACCACCACCCGCACAGAGCCTGTGGTACCGGTCTCCAGCACCGAGAGTCCCGATGCCCCCGTCGTTTATTTCACCTCCGATATCAGTCCCGAAGGCCTTCTGAACATCTACAACGCCCTGGGTTGCAAGCCCGAAGGCAAAGTAGGCGTCAAAATCAGCACCGGCGAATCGTCCAAAACCAACTACCTGCGTCCGGAATTCATCGCGCCGCTGGTGAAGGCGGTGAACGGCACCCTCATCGAGTGCAACACTGCCTATGGCGGGGCCCGCATGAAGACGGAAGATCACCGCAAGGCCATCGCCGAGCGCGGTTTCGAGGCCGT
>Ga0310691_10006836_pt1 | contig 12081 bp, 9 predicted proteins | sample 176DNAGHGlowgp2_FD_203887 | JGI IMG/M metagenome (GOLD analysis project Ga0310691, IMG submission 203887) | Sheep rumen microbial communities from Palmerston North, Manawatu-Wanganui, New Zealand - 1766 DNA GHGlow gp2 (v2) (version 2) | ecosystem: Host-associated > Mammals > Digestive system >... | reverse complement strand
GAGGCAGTGTCATGTTTCTCGGTCCCCTGCTGGCCCGCTATGGTTCGGCCAGTGTGTCTCGGCCCGGTGGCGACCAGATAGGGCGCCGCCGACTCGACACCCATTTCCTGGGCTTCAAGAAGTTGGGCGCAGCATTCGAGTATGACAAGCAGCGCGGCGTTTTCGACATCCATGCCGACCAGTTGCGCGGCACCTACATGCTGCTCGACGAAGCCTCGGTGACGGGCACGGCCAACATCATCATGGCAGCCGTCTTTGCCCAAGGCACCACCACCATCTACAATGCAGCCTGCGAGCCCTACATCCAGCAACTCTGCACCCTGCTCAACCGCATGGGCGCCCGCATTTCGGGCATCGCCAGCAACCGGCTGACCATCGAGGGCGTCACCAGTCTGCACGGAGCCGAGCACACCATCCTGCCCGACATGATCGAGGTGGGTTCGTTCATCGGCATGGCAGCCATGTGCGGCAGCGGCGTTCGCATCAAGAACACAGGCTACGACCAGTTGGGCATCATCCCCTACACCTTCCGTCGCCTGGGCATCGAGGTGCGGCACGAGGGCGACGACATCTTCATCCCCGAGCAGGAGCACTATGAGATAGACTCCTTCATCGACGGTTCGTTCATGACACTCTCCGATGCCCCCTGGCCCGGACTGACTCCCGACCTGCTCAGCGTCTTGCTGGTAGTGGCCACGCAGGCCAAGGGCTCCGTCCTCATCCACCAGAAGATGTTCGAGAGCCGCCTGTTCTTCGTCGACAAGCTCATCGACATGGGCGCGCAGATTATCCTCTGCGACCCCCACCGGGCAGTCGTCGTGGGACACGACAAGCGCATGCCCCTGCATGCTGGGCGCATGACCAGTCCCGACATTCGTGCCGGCATCGCCCTGCTCATCGCAGCCATGAGCGCCAACGGAGTGAGCCAGATAGACAACATCGGGCAGATAGACCGTGGATACCAGAACATCGAAGGCCGTTTGAATGCCCTCGGGGCACATGTAACGCGAGTGGAATGATACGCGAAGACGAGGTACAGAAGATAGGCCGTCTGGGCAAGCCGCATGGGGTTCGGGGCGAGATATCCTTCTCGTTCACCACTGATGTGTGGGACCGCGCGGAGGCCGAATACCTGTTTCTGATGGTCGATGGCATACTGGTGCCCTTCTTCCTGGAGGAGTATCGCTTCCGCGGAGAATATTCTGCCTTGCTGAAGTTTGTCGACATCGACAGCATCGAGGATGTGCAGGAACTGAGTGGGGCAGAGGTGTATTTCCCGCTGTCGCTCGTACCAGCCGACGACGAAGCCGACTACACTTGGAGCTACTTCGAGGGCTTCCGCATCGTGGACGCCCGGGAAGGCGAACTGGGCCGCGTGAAGCGTGTGGACGAGTCTACGGAGAACGTCCTCCTCGAGTTGGAGAACGGCACGCTCATACCAGCCGCCGAAGCCTTCATCAATGAGATAGACCACGACGGGCGCACCATATTCATGGATTTGCCCGAGGGATTGTTGGAGATATAGAGAGAATGAGAGAATGAGAGAATGAGAAAATGAGAAGTTGAGAGAATGAGAAGTTGAGAAAATGAGAGAATGAGAAAATGAGAAAAAAGATAGCAATACTTGGCTCGACGGGCAGCATAGGCACCCAGGCACTGCAGGTCATTGAGGAACACAGCGACTTGTACGAGGCTTACGTGCTGACGGCCAACCGCCAGGCCGACCTACTGATAGAACAGGCACGGCGCCACCAGCCCGCCCAGGTGGTGATAGCCGACGAGAGCCTATATAGTAAGGTAAGCGATGCACTGGCCGACCTGCCCATCCAGGTCTATGCCGGAGCCGATGCCTTGGAACAAGTGGTGCAGAACGACGAGGTGGACATGGTGCTCACGGCCCTGGTAGGCTTTGCCGGCCTGCGCCCCACGGTGGCAGCCATCCGCAGCCACAAGGCCATAGCCCTGGCCAACAAGGAGACCCTGGTGGTGGCAGGCGAACTGGTGACCCAGCTCGCACTCGACAACCATTGCCCCATCCTGCCCGTCGACTCGGAGCACTCCGCCATCTTCCAAAGCCTCATGGGCGAACAGTCGGAGATAGAGAAGATTATCCTCACCGCATCGGGCGGCCCCTTCCGCACGCTGTCCTACGACGAACTGCGCTCCGTCACCCCCGCCCAGGCACTGAAGCACCCCAACTGGGACATGGGCGCCAAGATAACCATCGACTCGGCCACGATGATGAACAAAGGCTTCGAGGTCATCGAGGCCAAGTGGCTCTTTGGCGTCGAGGCCCGCGACATACAGGTGGTGGTCCACCCCCAGAGCATCGTCCACAGCGCCGTGCAGTTCCGCGACGGAGCCGTCAAGGCTCAGTTGGGTGTGCCCGACATGCGCGTCCCCATCCAGCTGGCCTTCAGCTACCCCATGCGCCTGGCCAGCAGTTTCGACCGCCTCGACTGGTACCACATGCCCCCGCTCACCTTCGAGCAGCCCGACCTCGACCGCTTCCGCTGCCTTGCCCTGGCCTTCGAGGCCCTGGAGCGAGGCGGCACGATGCCCTGTGTGGTCAACGCAGCCAACGAGATAGTCAACCTGGCCTTCCGCCAGGGACGCTGCCTCTTCCTCGAGATGCCCGACATCATCGAGGCCACCATGCAAAGCGTCCCCTTCGTCCAGCAGCCCACACTCGACGACTATTTCCACGTCGATGCCGAAGCGCGCCGCATAGCCAATGAACAAATCTAACCCCAAACTCCCTAAGGCCCTTAAAGCCCCTATGGCCCCTAAGGCCCCTAATAAAAAACCATTAAAATGACAGCTATTCTTATCAAGACCCTACAGTTTCTGCTCTGCCTTTCGTTGCTCATCGTGCTCCACGAGGGCGGGCACTTCGGATTCGCCAAACTCTTCAAGGTGCGCGTCGAGAAGTTCTTCATGTTCTTCGACTACAAGTTCCACCTCTTCAGCACCCGCGACAACTGGTTCACCCGCCTCTTCCCCCACTTCCGCAACAACGAGACCGAGTACGGCATAGGCTGGATTCCCCTGGGCGGATACGTCAAGATAGCCGGCATGGTCGACGAAAGCCTCGACACCGAGCAACTGAAGCAGCCCGCCCAGGCCGACGAATTCCGTAGCCAGAAGGTCTGGAAGCGATTCTTCATCATGGCCGGAGGCGTCCTCATGAACCTCCTCACGGCTTTCGTTATCTATTGCGGCATCATGTACTTCGAAGGTCAGGACCGCATGCCCATGCAGAACATCACCCAGGGCTTCGCCTTCAACCAGGAGGCCCAGGCCCTCGGCTTCCGCAACGGCGACATCCCCATCCGCTTCGACGACGAGGACATCGAGGGATGGTCCGGAGCCATCCGTCAGGACCTCTGCAAGGCCCAGACCGTCACCGTCCTGCGCGATGGCCGCGAGGTCACCATCCAGATGCCCGAGGACGGACTGAACCTCATCGACGTACTCTACATGCAGCCGCCCTTCCTCATCCCCATCACTCCCACCTTGGTAGACTCCGTGCTGCCCGAGGGTCCCGCCGGTCGTGCCGGACTGAAGGCTGGCAGTCGCCTGCTCGCCGTCGATGACACCCCCATAGCCTATTGGAGCGACTACGACTCCCTCTTCCTCCGTCGGCAGGACGTCCTCGCCATGAAGTCGTGCACCCATGCTGACAGCCTCCGCCTGCGCCGCATGACCATCGTATACCAAAACCCCGCTGCCCAGCAGCCCGACACCGTCACCCTCCAGCTCGACGACAACTACATGATGGGCATCGTGCGCCACAATGCATTGGCCGACTACAAGGTCGAGCACACCGACTACAACCTCCTCACCTGCATCCCCGCCGGATGCCACTACGGATGGGAGACCCTCGTTGCCTACATCGACCAGTTCCGCTACGTGGCCACTCCCCAGGGCGCCAAGGAGGTAGGCTCCTTCATCGCCATCGGCAACCTCTTCCCCGACACCTGGGACTGGCTCCGCTTCTGGATGCTTACCGCCTTCATCAGCATCGCCCTCGCTGTCATGAACATCCTCCCCATCCCCGGACTCGACGGCGGCCACATCGTCATTCTGCTCTACGAGGCCATCACCGGCCGCCAACCCAGCGAGAAGGTAATGCTCTGGTTCGAGTACATCGGCATGGCCCTCATCATTGCCCTCATGCTCCTGGCCTTTGGCAACGACATCCGCCGTTTCATACTCTAACCTATATATATATAAGGTATGCACAAGCCCGCCATCCTCCTCCTTCTCCTCCTCGCCGGTCTCCTCTCGGCCTGCCAGCCCGAGGTTGACCACGAAGTCCGGGGGCGCCAACTGCTCAGCGAGGCCCGCCAGGCCTACGCCCAGGGCCGCTACGCCGCAGCCCGCGACACCATCATGAGCCTCCGTGCCCACCATCCCCAGGCCCTCGAGGCACGCCGCCAGGCCATCCTGCTGCTCGACAGCGTAGAACTGATGGACGCCCGCCGACAGCAGGACACCCTCAAGGCCGAATTCTTCCGGAGGAAACTGCAGCATGATATTGAGAAAATGAGAAAATGAGAAAATGAGAGAATGAGAAAATGAGAAGTTGAGAAAATGAGAAGTTGAGAAAATGAGACAGATAAATCGTGATGAGATGAGCCAACTCCTGTCAGCCCCCATCTTCCACCAAATAGGGCAGACGGCCGACGAACTCGGCATGGAGTGCTACGTAGTGGGCGGATACGTGCGCGACCTCTTTCTGGAACGCCCGTCGAAGGACATCGACTGCGTCGTCGTCCGCCCCGCAGCCGCCTCAGAGGCCCCAGCCGCAGGGCCCGGCATCGCCCTGGCCCAGACACTGAAGAAGAAACTCGGGCGCCGCGCCCACCTCTCCGTCTTCAAGAACTTCGGCACCGCACAACTCACCGTCCACGACGGCGACCACCACTCCGACACCCCCCTCGAAGTGGAATTCGTAGGAGCCCGCCGCGAAAGCTACAGCCACGACTCGCGCAAACCCATCGTCGAAGACGGCACCCTCGACGACGACCTCGACCGCCGCGACTTTACCATCAATGCCCTCGCCGTCTGTCTCAACGCCGACCGCTTCGGCCAGCTCGTAGACCGCTTCGACGGACTCCTCGATATGGAGGACCGCCTCATAGCCACGCCCCTCGACCCCGACATCACCTTCTCCGACGACCCCCTGCGCATGATGCGCTGCGTCCGCTTCGCCACCCAACTCCGCTTCCAGATAGAGGACGAGACCCAGCAGGCCCTCGAGCGCAACGCCCAGCGTATCAAGATCATCTCCCAGGAACGCATCATCGACGAACTCAACAAAATCATGCTCTCGCCCCGGCCCAGCATCGGCTTCGTCGAACTCTCCCGCGCCCGTCTCCTCCCCATTATCTTCCCCGAGCTCGCCGCCCTCGAAGGCGTAGAAGTGCGCAACGGACGCGCCCACAAGGACAACTTCTACCACACCCTCGAAGTCCTCGACAACGTCGCCACCCACGACAACGGCAACCTCTGGCTCCGCTGGGCAGCCCTCCTCCACGACATCGGCAAGCCACGCTCCAAGCGCTGGGACCCCGTGGCCGGATGGACCTTCAAGAACCACAACTACATCGGCCAGAAGATGATAGCCCCCATCTTCCGCCGCATGAAACTCCCCCTCGATGACCGCCTCCACTACGTAGAAAAACTCGTCGCCCTCCACATGCGCCCCATAGCCATAGCCGACGACGAAGTCACCGACTCCGCCGTCCGCCGCCTCCTCTTTGAGGCAGGCCCCGACATCGACGACCTCATGCTCCTCTGCGAAGCCGACGTCACCAGCAAAAACGCCGAGCGCAAGCGCCAGTTCCTCCACAACTTCCAACTCGTGCGCGAGAAACTGACCGACCTCCAGGCCCGCGACAACTATCGCACCTGGACCAACCCCATCACCGGCGAGGAAATCATGCACACCTTCGGCATACCCCCCAGCCGCCCCGTCGGCGAGCTGAAGCAGGCCGTCAAGGACGCTATCTGGGAAAGCCGAATCCCCAACACCCTCGAGGCCGCTCGTGCCTACATGCTCCAGGTGGCCCGCGACATGGGGCTCACACCCACCGACGCAAACACACAACCCCAACCCTCGGATTAATGGAAAGACATCAAAAGACACCTAATATATGATTCTTTTGACCACGAATTGCTCAAATTTCACGAATTAATAACTACTTAGTTATCAGAAAATGAAATATTCGTGAAATTCGAGAATTTCGTGGTGAAGAAAAAGAAAGAGGCTGTGTCGTTTGTTCCGACACAGCCTCTTCAATGCTTCAGTTTACAAGTCTATTGCATTGTTTACATCCGTCAGGTTGATTTCATCATTCCAAATCTCCCATTCGATGTCTCTTGTCAGTGCATCGGCACCATCCACTGTTTCGTCTTCTATCAGCAGGCTCGTAGCCAGCATGTCCGTTGCCTCCTCGGAAATTATTTCCGTCGAGGGCGATATATAATACTTTTTCATTATTTCAATACCTTTATTCCATTATTGATATACACACCCTTGTTGGCCTTCTTCACGCGTCTTCCGCTCAGGTCATAGATAACGACGTTCTGGCCGATTTCGTCTGAAGGCGCCTCTGCAATGCCTGTAGTCTCCATGCCGATGGAGAAGTTTCTCACATCGGCTCCGTTATACTCTATATAAGCCTTTCCTGCAGGAATGGTTGTACCGGGAGTTGCCTTATAGAAGGCGTAGTTCTCCTTCTCGAAGAGTATGTACTGTTTGCCATCGGCAACGAGTGGGGCCTCAGTACCCTTCAGGTCGTTCTGACCAACCGGTGCAGCCCCAGTGGTGAAGTAGAAAGCATGATCTCCGGCAGTACCGAAGACGATGGCCGGTGTGCCTACGGGTATCTTGTCCTTAATTTCATTTAGAATCACGCGATTCCCACTAATGATTCCCGTATAAGCCTTTACACCTTCGGGTATCTGCAGGTCGGCAATAGTGGTGTATACGGTGGCATATCCAGTGAACTTGTAGCTCCAGTGATAGATAATCGTGAAGGTACGTTTCCACTTATCATTGTCCGCAAAATATTTGTAGGCAGAATGATAAACATATACTGTGCTGAAAAAGCCGCTACCATTGCCTCCTCCCACTCCGTGTATGCCACAGTTGCGGAATGCGCTGCCTATCACTATGGGTGGTACGGTGCGATGGCGGCAAATGATAGTTACCAAGAGATAGCAATCAGCGAATGCTTCATCTTCAATGACTTCCACGGTCTCAGGGATATCCACAGAGGCGATATCAAGTCCCTTGAAAGCCGCATTCCCTATCTTCTTGACAGGGAACATGAGTCCGTCGAAAGCGATGCTGTCGAGGATAACTACCTGAGCGCCTTCGCCTTCGTAGCCAACGACTGTGGCGGTAGTGTCAGCCAACAGCTGATACTGAACTCCGTCTATCACCTGAGGGCGGCATTCCTCAGTCAGTCTTGCCAACATGTCTTCTAATGTAGCGCCATATTCAGCCAGGCGGTTTGTGAGGTCTTCCAGTTGGTATCTTTCATCCATGAACTCTTTAGGTTCAGTATCTTCTGTAGGGAAGTATTGCTCTTTGAAGAACATAAAGCTATCGCACCGCATGATAAGATTCATTTCTGCATAGTCTCTCGCTGCCCAAATGGAATCGAGAAAGCGCTGCTCCTCATCGCTAAGTGGAGTCCCCACTTCATATAAAGTTTGCGCTTGAGCAAGGAGGGCTTCAATGTCCGGATGTTGGGCAGCAAAGTCGGTGTATTCCTGTGTATATTTCTGCCAATTGTCGCGGAGGTTCAGAATCTCTCCTGCATCCTTGTTGAACCTGCTCCGCAATTCGTTTGCCCTCAGGGTATCCGTCTCTATACTTAGCATGAGGTCTTTGATATCCTCTTTTGTGCTTGACGGGATGTAGAAAGGCACGAATGCGCCGTACTGCTTCCGCCACTGACTCCATTGTTCTTTGAAACTATCCCCATAGGCCTCCTCAATCTTGTAGACCGAAGGATATAAAACATCATCCACCATGAAGTTGCACGATTCCGTTTCCCGTTCCTTCAGTCCGTATTCAAAGTAGGTTTTCAGATACCACATCGGTGTCTTTTCTGATAACGTATATTTAACATTGGGTGTTGCATGTCCATATTCAGGAAAGCAGTCTTCTGGTACGTAGGCGACAGTGCTATTTCCTAAGGCAGAAAACCATCCTTGGGGCGCTACCTTTGACATATAGGCCACATTCTCGGTATTATCAGAAAAGCAGCCGTAGCCTATCTTCGTCAATGTGGAAGGAAGAATGACACTTTTCAGAGCATTGCATTCATGGAATGCGTAATTGCCGATGCTTGTCAAGCCCTCAGGGAGGGATACCTTCTTTAGATTATTACAGCCATAGAAAGCATTTTCTCTGATGGTTGTTACACCTTCTGGGATTGTCACAGATACTAATTCTGGGTTGTACCCTAATCCGGCAATAGTTGTGACACGATATGTCACACCTTCGTATTCCACTGTTGCCGGGAGCCATACATCGCCGTACAGGTTCCGATTGTGGTCGCAGATTTCTACCGTTTTCTCATCCTCCGAAAGGATGTTAAACTCAAAGTAGGTCCCGTAAATGTGACTCCCATGCGCACCGACAGCAACTACCGAGAGAAGCAGCAGTGCCAGCCATTTCCTAAAATACAAAGTCCTTTTCATAGATCATTTGTTTTTTGTATGCCGTAATCCCCCGTCCCGGACATTCACTTTTACTATTCAGATACAAGAAAAGCAGGGGATATGTCCTCCCTCATCTTATACCTGGCTCTGCAAAACCATTAACCGAAATGAACTGGATACAATATGCCCCCGCCTAATATGCAGACGCATATGGCCAGGCCATTTGCATACATGCACACCAGACGAGCATTGTCCTGTTCTTCACCCCTCGGTTTTTGAAATTTTGCAGATTTCGGTATAAAGGATGAAAAGCGGATACGCTCTCTTGTACCAGTGGCTTTCCCCCCGCAGAATCACGGATTCGTCCACGTGGCATTGCAAAGTTAGGTTTTTTTAGTCAAAACACAAAATTATTTTAATATTGTTTTGAAGATACTCCCACTAATTGCCCAACTTTTATGAATATCCCCTTATAAATCATATAGCGTTCGCCTCCACAAAGTACGAAGAATTTCGTAAATTCGCGGCGGCGAACGCTGAGAGGAGATTAGGAGGGGATACGCCAGAACAAACTAAACCATCCGCCTTTTGCGGCGGGGACTATCTCACCAGAACCTTTCGGGAGCTGGAGGAACGCTTCGTGTAGATGCCTTTGGGGACAGTCAATGGATTGACGCGTCTACCCTGAAGGTCAAACCATTCAATGTTTTCGGATTTATTGTTATCGATTCCAACGATGCTGTTGGAGTCGTCAACGGTCAGTGTATAACTGGCTTGGACGGGCTCATAGCATTTCTGCGTCTCGATGCCCGTGGCGGTGATGGTCACCTCGCCTGTGGCCAGTGCCGTCACTACGCCCTGGGCATCGACCGTGGAGATGGTGTCGTTGCTTGAGGTGTAGGTCACCTGGCCATCATAGAGTCCTATGTTTAGTTTGTTCTCCGGTGCCTTGTCGCCTACGCTGGTTTTCAGTGCAGGCTTCTCGAAGGAGAATACGGGTGTGGCCTTGTCGATGAATACGATGTAGGTCCTGGTGGCTGGAGCCAGACGGTAGTCGGTCTCTGTACCGCTGACGCTGATGACGGCTGTCTTCCACATTCCTTTCCGCCTCAGTCCGGCGAATTGCGAGAGAAGGTGCTATTTGCCACCCTTTTGGGTGGAGCTTTCACGCTCCTCAAACAATATTCCACCCTTTTGGGAGGTACTATGAAAAGAATATTGTATCTTTGCCTACGATATGAAATGCCTGTACCTGACACTCTGTCTTATGGTCAGCCTTGCGGCTCAGGCCTACAACGACCACCGCAATGCCCGCGTCGACTCCTTAGAGGCGGCACTGAAGAGCGCGCACCCACCCAAGGGCGAAGAACTGCTCAAGGCCTACGATGAACTGATGCGCGGCTGGCTGCCATACGACGGCGAAAAAGCCGAATACTACGGGCGCAAGGCATTGGCCCTGAGTTACCAGCTGGACGGCCTGTACGTGCGGCAGAACGTGCTGCGCCACTTTGCACAGATGCACTATGGGCGCGAGGAGTACGACCAAGCCGCCGACCTGTATTGGCAGGCGCTGGCTGTCGTCGACACCATGACCACACAGAAACGCTATGACGAGAAGACCATCGACGATGCCCGCTCCGTCATCTACGGCAGTCTGGGCAACCTCTACAACATGCAGGACAAGGCCCATCTGGCCATCCACTACTACCAGCAGGCGTTGCCCATCTTCGAGAAATACAACTGGCGCGAGAGTCAGACCGTACTCTATTATAATATAGGTGAACTGTACGGCCAGATGGGCAACTACGGCGAGGCCGAGCACAACTACCTGAAGGCCATCGAGAAGGCCAAGGAGTCCGGCGACTCGCTGATGATGACGCTGCCCAAGAAAGGCCTCTCGGGCGTGTACTTCAATGCCGCCCAGTACCACAAAGCCCTGCAGGCGGCTGACGAAGCACTGGCTTACTATCGCCCCCATCGCAAGGAGGAGCCCCAGGACTTTGCCTATACGTTGGCCAGCAAGGCACGCATCCTCATGATGGCGGGCCACGAGGACGTGAGGTCAGCCAAAGCTTGTGTGGAAGAAGCATTGCCCTACATCGACAGCACCCAAATGATGTTCGACGATGCCGCCGAGATATACATGGCCGCCTGCGAGGTGGCTATGGCCGAGCAGTGTTGGCAGCAGGCCCTCGACTACGCCCTGAAGAGCGTCCACCCCGATTCCTCGGCCACCATTGCCGACAAGAGCGGATATATGTTGCTGGCAGAGATATACACCGAGTTGGGACAGAAAGCCCTGGCCCGCGAGTATATGAACAAAGCCTTCGGGCTGATGAACCGCTACGCCACCGACCACTACCAGAGCGGACTGTCGCAGATGGAAGTGCTCTACGAGACGGAGAAGAAGGAGGCGCAGATAGCCGCGCTGGCCAAAGAGCGTCGGCAGCATCTGTGGATGTTGGCCTTAGCTGCGGCCTTGCTCGTTGTCGTCGTGGCCCTGTTCGTCTATTTCCAACTGGCCCACCGTCGGCAGAAAGCCCTCTTGGCCGTCCGTGTGGCATTGGAGACGGAAACGAAGGAACGGCGCATACTGGCCCGCGACCTGCACGACTCCATAGGCGGCATGCTCTCGGTGATGCGGCTGAAGATGGAGAAGGGAGCCTCGCATGACGAGACGCTGCGAATGCTCGACCACACAGCAGCGGAACTGCGGCGCGTGGCCCACCACCTGATGCCGGAGGAACTGCTGCGAGGCGGACTGCAACGCGCCCTGACCGACTTTGCCCTGTCGGTGCCGGGGGTACAGTTCCACTGCTATGGGCCCGACAATCAGCCGTTGGGGCAGGACGTGGAACTGGTGCTCTATCGCTGTGCCTACGAACTGGTCAATAATGTGCTCCGGCACGCTGATGCACAGCACATCAACATTCAGCTGATGCAGGACCGTCGCGAAGTGACGCTCACCGTGAGCGACGACGGCAGAGGCATGGAAGGCAACCTCGCTGAACCGGGCATCGGACTCCAGAACATTCGCGACCGCATCAGTCGATTCGGTGGGAAACTCGACATCCTTTCTGCCGGCGGGACTGAAGTTAACGTAACCATTCCACTATGAGCGCCCTAAAATATCGCATCGATGTACAAATCGTCGACGACCATACGATGTTTGCCGAAAGTCTGGCCGAGGCAGTCAACAGCAGCGACGTGGCCCACGTCAGCCATACGTTTGCCACGCTCGAGGCCTGTCGGCATGCACTTGCCAAGACCCTCCCCGACGTGCTCCTGCTCGACATCTCCATGCCCGACGGCAGTGGCATCAACTTCTGTCGACAAGTCTTGGCCGAATATCCGAAGGTGCGCCTGATAGCCGTCACGGTCCATGACGAATATTCC
>Ga0310691_10006835_pt1 | contig 12082 bp, 10 predicted proteins | sample 176DNAGHGlowgp2_FD_203887 | JGI IMG/M metagenome (GOLD analysis project Ga0310691, IMG submission 203887) | Sheep rumen microbial communities from Palmerston North, Manawatu-Wanganui, New Zealand - 1766 DNA GHGlow gp2 (v2) (version 2) | ecosystem: Host-associated > Mammals > Digestive system >... | reverse complement strand
CAGCGAACTTCTTTATGAGTTTAATGGTAATGAACCATTGTTGTTCGCCAACATCAATCTTAATCTGATGGAGAAATTCAAGCAATTCCTCCTTAGGGCTCCCCAGGGTGGCAACAAGAATGGTACAATCTCAACCAATACCGCTTGTTCATACTATAGCATATTCAAGGCAGCACTAAAGCAAGCCTTTGTAGAGGGCTATCTGCCCATAGACATAGCCGCAAAGTCGAAGAACATTCAGGCAGAAGAAAGCAGACGTGAGCATCTGACCCTCGATGAATTAAATAAGTTGGCAGAAACCCCATGCGAAAATCCGGTTATCAAGAGAGCCGCTTTGTTTTCTGCTCTAACAGGTTTGCGACATAGCGACATCATGAAGATGACTTGGAAAGAGATCACCAAGGAGGGGGAGCACTATCGACTCAACTTCACCCAGAAGAAAACAAAAGGCGTGGAATATACACCAATATCCGACCAAGCATATTTCTTCTGTGGAGAGCCTGGCCATCCTGACGAGTTGGTGTTTGGCGGCCTCCCCGCCCCTTCATGGATTTCAAAGCCCTTATCCAGATGGATTGAAGCCGCAGGAATTACCAAGCACATCACTTTCCACTGTTTTCGCCACACGTACGCATGTTTACAACTTTCAAACGGCACAGATCTTTACACCGTCAGCAAGATGTTGGGCCATACAAACATCCGAACAACGCAGATATACAGTAAGGTTGAGGACGAAAAGAAAGAACAGGCTGCTGATGCCATTAAGTTGAACCTTGATTTAGCAAAAGCCACAGCAAAAGAATGACATACAAGAAATACTATTCTTCAGAAGAATCCATCAAAGCGGCAGATGCTAATACAAGAGAGGCTTTTGAAGTTGCCTCTGAGATGTATAAAAGCCATTGGGGAAGGGAGTTCAATCTGAAATGTTTAACAGAAGACGCTCTCCCGATAGTCTATGCCTTCAACATGGCTCAAAGTCTAAAAGAATGTATCTTTGAGTCAAGCGACCACATCGAGACCATCAAGATAGAGGCAGGAGACCTATGGCATGTTTTCCGAAAAAAGAAGAAATATGAAGTTGAGTGGATATATCAACGGAATACAATTCTCGGTATACTCTACTTCTTGTGCGCCTTTACGGATGGTGTTACTGATGATGAACTTTCTTGTATTGAAGACAAAGCCACCTATATGGCGCATGTCAAGAACATGACTGGTAAGATATACTTTGACGTATTCAAGAACGCTGTCATTAAGAAAAGAGCACAAGCCATCACTCATGAGTCCACACCGAAGCCAGAAGCCAATCAAGATACCACAAAGGCACTTTATATTTTCAATAACATCTTCCGAGATGGGTTGGATATGGACAAGGTTGGCAAAGACATAAAGACCCTATTAGAAACGAAGACACCTAACGGCAGTTCCCTGTTTTATCAACAGCGTCATTGGTACATCGTGTATCTCTGGTTCTTTGAGATTGGATTTATCGTAAAGAAAAGAACTGCCAAGGATTTCAGAGAATGGGCTATGGCTATGTTTGGGAAAAGAGGCTATTCTACTGAGAATGATTTCAGCGAAGCCAAGAAAATCTATAAGGACGAGTTCCCTTCTCAATGGAAACCTATTGTAGATCATCATGACTATACGGATATACGTGACTGGTTAGCCAATGTGTTTTCAAAAGAGAACCGCAAAGAATACGTAATCAAAGATAGATATATCGCCTGGTAGTCACCCAAGAAATAGCACACTAACCATAGGTAAACCGCAACTCAATACGGATAGTCAATACGACTAACGGAAAAAAGCAAGTCTGCAATACGGCTTGCTTATTTTTGTCTCATTATCAGCAAGTTGCATTTCAAAATAAAATCCGAATTTTGCACAAGTGATGGACGAAAGTCGCCCTAAGTTGATTCGATTTTTAGATAAACAAAAATAGTAAACTTATGCAAAACGAAAGAATTTCATTTGATGCCATGCCAGAGATGCTGGCTGCCATCGCACAGAAGTTGGAGTCCATTGAGACCAAGGTTGATCATCTTACTATCCCTCCTAATAAAGATGAGAAAGATGAGTGGTTCAACCTCAAAGGACTCTGTGATTATCTACCAAGCCACCCAGCAGAACAGACTGTCTATGGATGGACGAGTACCCACTTCATCCCCTTTCATAAGAAAGGCAAGAGCATTGCCTTCCGTAAGTCAGAGATTGACCAATGGTTACAACAAGGCCATAGAAAAAGTAAGGAAGATCTCATGCTGGAGGCCAGTCAATTCATTAACAGGAAAAAGGACAAATAGCCGAATGCCATGAAAGAAGGAGCAAGTATCATATTGCATTTGGACTGTTTGTCCGCTTTAGATTGCCTAACAGACGAACAAGCAGGTTTGTTGTTCAAAGGGTTGCTACGCTATGCCAATACAGGGGAGCCACTCTCTTCGTCAGACTCAGCATTGCAAGCAGTTTTCGCTCTTTTCCGCGCACAGATTGACAGAGACACCAAGAAATACGAGGAGAAATGCCGAAAGAACAGAGCGAACGCTTGTAAACGCTACTCAAGCAAGAATGATGGCAATCAAGATAATGTAGTGGCTTACAATCGCATGCCACCGCAAGCAGACGCATCCATAAGTAAGAGTAATCCTAACAATAATAGTAAAGATGATGATATAGCTGACGCTATCATCATCAATGAAGAGACAGATCTCTCCTTTGAGACCATTTGGGGAATGTATGGAAAACCAATAGGGAAAAAGGAATTCATAGAACCTCTATGGGATGCCCTGAGTATAGAAGATAAAGAGGCTATCTTTTCATACATTCCCCTTTATGTCAAATCCACTCCTGATACCAAATACAGAAAGAACTTCAATAATTTCCTCTCAGAAAGATACTGGGAGAGTCATCCATTAACACAAAACAATCATGAAAGAAACAGAAATTATACGCCCGGTAATAACGAAAACGATAGAAGAAAGCAAGAAGTCTGCAATGCAGCAATCGAAGCCATCGTCGGTATTGACAGTGCAGCAGGCCTATCAGGCATTTCCATCGAACACAGCCCTAATGCTACAGAAATACCCGACATGGGATGATTTCTATCGTATCTTCAGCGTCAATCGACAGATGTTGATATGCCAGAATCCGAAAATATGCATTCTATATCCTTCACCTACCCTACATCAGATAAACTGTATGTATGGGCCACTTTCTGCTGCCAAATGGTTAATCCCATTCATAGCCGACGCAAGTCTGAGCTGTGGTCTTAAGATTGATGCGACAAAAGAGCAATTGCAGTTTACTGCCACTGCCATAACAAGCAGATATACATGGCTGAAGGCTGCAGAGATAATCCTGTTCTTTTTCAACTTCAAGGCAGGATTCTATGAAAAGTTCTATGGGCAGTTTGATCCGCAGGCCATCATAAGGAGCATAAAAACATTCCTGGCAGAGCGGATGGATATAATAGTCGCACATGAAAGAGAACGGAAGTAATGCTCCGCAAGCGTTCTACCTGTACCCGTTGTCAAAGCCGTCCTGCGCTTTACATTGTGCGCAGCCCGACTGTTTCCAACGAAACACAGGTAGCACACTAAGGGTTATACCAACCCTTACGTGTGCCAGAGTGACCTCTCTGGACTCCGCTCAGGCTCTGCCTAAGAACCGCGGGGGGAGCGACCTCTCCCCTCCGAACCCTACCGCTGGAGTGACCCTCCCCAGACCCCCGCTTAGGACTTTCAGCCCCAAGAACCCGACCAAGGGAGAATCAATCTCCCTGGACTCTCTTATCTGATTACAGCATTACATCAATGGAGTAATGTATCATTATACCAATATATAATTGTAACAACATGGCGAAAAAGACATCCATTCATATATGCGCTGCTAAATATGGTGCCGAGAAGCACAACAGGCGCGAAAAGGCGATGAAGCACGTTCACTCTGAGTATTCACACCTTAACAAGAGTTGGGAAGCAAGCGACTTCAAGTCTGTTGCCGACGAAATCCGCAAGGCCAAAGAACGCTACTCCCAGAAACACTTCTGCCGAAAGGTCATTATCGATCAAAACGGCAACAAAGTATGGAGCATTGACCCCTCAAAGCCGAAGAAGATGCCAAAGAACTCAGAACCTATCCGTGAAGGAGTTGCCGTTATCACAGAGGCGACAACGATGGAACAGATGCAACAGTTAGCCCAACAGATTGAACAACGCTGGGGTATCAAGACGAGAGGCATCTGGGCACACCTCGACGAAGGACATGAACATTTGGTGACAGACAAAGACCACCAGAAGGGTAAGTACCTTGATACGTCAGAAGGCAGTACTATCTTTCTTTGGAACTACCATGCCCATTATCTCTTTGACTGGACTAACCATGAGACTGGTCAATGTATCAACCTCAACCGCCACGATATGTCAGAACTTCAGGATATGCTGGCCAATACCTTCAAGATGGAGCGCGGCAAGAAGAGTGATAAGAAATGGCGCGATGCTCACACCTTCAAGGCAGAACAAGAAAAACTCCTGGCTAAGGAGGCTGCAGAGTATGTAGAGCGTAAGAAATCTGAGTCCAAAGCTCTATCAAAAGCCATTGAAGATGGTAGCAGAAAACTGGCAAAACTTCAGAAAGCCATTGATGAACTGATGTCAACGTGCATTCAGGAAGAGGATCTCAACGCTGTACCATTTGCCGATATGGCCTTCAAACTTGAAGGGTCTGATAAGACCATTACTGTCAAAGACCTCGTTGATGATGCCCTTCGTCGCATCAACGATGATGTCAGCACACCTATTCCGATGTTTGGACGAGATGAATGGCAAAAGGAACGTAATGCCAAGGCAAAGGTCATTGTCACTACGCTCCAACAACAGTTGCTCAGCGTCTCAAAACTTCATCGCCACCACATTTCCAAAGTTGGCAAACAAATGTATATCGTTGCCAAGCAAAGGGTAGTCATGGCATTAGAGACCGAAAAGGAGAACATGAGACTGAAACAACGAATCTCAGAACTTGACGACAAAGCTGTGGTCCGCGAAAAGAATAGAGCCGACAACGCAGAGCGTAAAGTTCAGGAATTGTCGCAAAGAGTCACCCAGAACGAACAAAAAGCAAGCCAAGCCGAAGCAAAGGTGTCGAATATGGAAGCATTCATCCGACTGTCTGGTTTTTCTAAAGCGTATGAACACTGGATTCTTCTTAACCAGTTGATTGATGAAGCCATCTGCGCTTTCAACAAATGGGCACATAGTACAGCCTCTATCTTCAGTCGTGATGATGAGCGAGTCATAGGCAAAGGCATCATTGCCAAATGCCAGATGGAGAATCTCGAACCGAGTGTAGAGCGCAACCGTCTTACTGCAGCCAAAAGTATTGCTGACATGGCAGAATCCACCATTGGCAGTATCACCAAGTTCCGATGGGACATTGCTGTCACTAGAATAGGCCAGCTGGCCTCGGAGATGAATGTCTCAATGGGAGGGCAGTCCTTAGGTGGTAGCAACGGTAATGCAGACGAACTAACGAATTGGGATGGCACCAAGAAGCGTGGTCTTGGAAGATAAAGAGTACAGTTCTTTGTTAGAAAGATGCGGCCCATACCGCATCTTTCACTTGAATTGGCTTAATAAACTCTAAAAAAACTTGATTACACAGCCTAAATTGAACAATTTTCACTAACTTTACACCCAAACAACAAATCTGAATAGTATGCAAGATGTAAATCGGCTAAAATTAGTTCTGGTAGAACAAAAGAAAACTAGCAAGTGGCTATCCGAAGAACTGGGGGTGAATCCATCCACCGTTTCCAAATGGTGCACCAATTCGTCACAACCAGACATTGAAACTCTAGCTAAAATTTCAAGACTTTTGGAAGTTAGTGTAGAGGATTTGTATAACAAACAGTTTATAGACTCGATTTGAAATTCATGAACTATAAGGTGTATCTAATTTTTGACTCATTAATAAAATCAATTACTCTTCTAAATGCAAGATAGAATAACACGACAAGAAGCAGAAATCAAGCTAAAGAGGATCTTCGGTATAGATCATTTTTACGATGAACAATGGAGAGCTATTGAACGAATATTTCGAGGAGAACGAATCCTTATGATTGAGCGTACGGGATTTGGAAAATCGTTGTGCTACCAGTTCCCTGCCACTCAGTTTGATGGCGTCACCGTCATTTTCTCTCCATTAATAGCACTAATGCGAGATCAAGTTAGAAGCTTATGTAAGAGAGGGATTCCCGCTGCTTATATTAATTCAGAACAATCTTATGAGGAGAACAAAGTTGCTATTCAGCGAGCTCTGAATAAGGATATTAAGATACTTTATATTGCACCAGAAAGGCAAGAAAACGACGAATGGATAGAAGCCACTCGAAAGATTAAACTTTCTATGGTTGTAATTGATGAAGCCCACACTATATCTACATGGGGACATGATTTTAGGCCTTCATTCCGTAGAATTATTAATTTGGTACAGTTGCTTCCAAAGCATTTACCCATTCTTGCAACCACTGCAACAGCAACAAAAAGAGTTCAACAAGATATAGAAGCTCAAATTGGAGGACAATTGACAACGATTAGAGGGAATCTTGTCAGGCCTAATTTTGAGCTACAAGTTATAACGGTACAGTCGGAAGACGAGAAAATGATATGGCTAGCGCAAAATATAAATTCCTTTACGGGGACAGGCCTTATATATACAGGCACTAGAGTTGACACGGAAATTTATGCTAAATGGCTTCAGTTCATGGGCATCAAAGCTACAGATTATAATGCTGGATTTGATGCAGAGACGCGTAAGTCAATTGAAAATGGCCTAATGGCTAACCAATGGAAGTGTGTGGTGTCAACCAATGCTCTTGGCATGGGTATAGATAAACCTGACATTCGGTTTATCATACACACTCAAATACCAGTATCGCCAATTCACTACTATCAAGAGATAGGTCGCGCAGGTCGTGATGGGAAACCAACACGTATCCTTTTGTTCTACAATAAACATAAAGATAACGAAAGTGGGATTGCTGCAGATTCGATACTCCCCCTTTCTTTCATCGATGGCGCACGTCCAACAACAAAGAAGTATCAAAAGGTAATCTCTTTATTACAAGAAGAACCATTATCGGAAAGAGAGGTCATGAAAAGGGCTAATCTCAAACAAAACCAAGCGAGAGTAATTAAGGCCGATTTAATAGATCAAGGGATCATAAAAGAGGTGTTGTATGGTAGGACAAAGAAATATGAATATCAGTATAATGCGCCTGAACTAAATACGACATATTTTGAAAAACTTAGAGAAGCAAAACTGAAAGATCTCCATTCGATGGAACAGTATATATATACAGATATACCAAGAATGAAGTATCTATGTGCGTTCCTTGATAGTGATGAACAGACAAATTACACAAATTGTGACAACACTAACTTACAGAAGCTTCAGGTTTCCTACTCCTCAATTCTATCTACAAAATTGGAAGAGTTTAGGGAGACCTATTTCCCTATTCTGGAACTTGCAACATGGACTATAAGGAAAAATGGTTTTAGAATTTGTATTCCTTCGCCAAACACAATCTTGTTGGAAAAAACAATTATAGACGAGAACGGATCGCCCACAAAATACCACGTGAGTGAATATCACAATAGTATAAAGACATCCGATTATACTTATGAAGAAATAGAAATTATAAAAGAACATTTAAAAAGAGCATCACGTTTGGTGAATGGATGCGCTGCATCATATTATGGAGTATCTAATATCGGTGCTGCGTTACACAGGAGTAAATATGAAAATGGAGGGGATTTTCCCGACTTCCTCTTAAAAAAAACTTTGTCTGTATTTGGAAAGAAATACAAAGGAGTCCATTTTGACTTAGTAATGTATTTGCCACCGACTAAGTCAGGAGATCTCGTCAAGAATTTTGCTACTAAATTTGCTCGGGTAATAAATGTCCCTATTAGTCACGATTTAATTAAAATACGTATCACACAAGAACAGAAAATATTTCAAAATTCGTACAGCAAGCAAGAAAATGTTGCAGGCGCATTTGATGTTGATGAGGCTATTGTGAAAGGGAAAACAATTTTGTTACTTGATGACATTTATGATAGCGGTGCAACACTAAAAGAAATCGGTAAATTATTAACTCAGAAAGGAGCAAAATACATTGTTCCAATCGTAATTGCAAAAACAGTAGGAGGTACATTATGATAAAACAAGAATTAACATATTGGGTGACACTTGCATTAATCCCCAAAATGTGGACTAAACGTAAGAATGAGATTTATGTGAATTGCTTTCAGCACGTTCCACAAATATCTATTATCGATTTGTTTGAGAATTCGGCAAACTGGGATCTCGTTGGGATGAATGATATTGAGAAGACGCAGTTTGAAGAAGCGAAAGTGCAATTAGCCAACAACTCCTTTCTTGTAGAGGAATTAATAGCTCAGGGTTATGACATATTGCCTATCACTCACGAAAATTACCCTAGGTTATTGAAAGATAATCTAAAGTTCAATGCTCCTACGGTAATATACACTAAAGGCAACAAGTCGTTGTTACAAGCTCCATCTATTGCCATTGTTGGTTCAAGGAATGCAGACGCGAAGTCTCTATCCTTCACTGACAATATCGCAAAGAAAGCTACAAACGAGAACAAAGTTGTTGTTAGTGGCTTCGCAAAAGGAGTTGATCGCCAGGCATTGGATTCTTCGGTAGGAATAAATGGTAAAAGTATTATTGTACTACCACAAGGAATCATGACTTTTGGATCTGGTTTTAAGCAATATTTTAAGCATATAGCCCAAGGAAGAGTGTTAGTAATGAGTACTTTTGCTCCAAAAGCACCTTGGTCTGTTGAATTTGCTATGGCACGTAATCCTATTATTTATGGCATGGCATCCGAAATTTTTGTTGCGCAAAGTGATGATAAAGGAGGAACTTGGTCGGGCGTAATTGATGGGCTGAGAAAGAAACGTCCTATCTATGTCAGATATCCAGAAAAAAAAGAAAAGAACGCGAATCTACTTCTCATACAAAAAGGTGCATCTGCTGTAGATTTCTATGGTAATTCTTTAACGCTAAGTCCCGAAGAGCAGAAAACTCCTGATGAAATTAAAAAGGAAAAATTGGATTCTGAATTAATTGCAATTCTAAATAGTGTTGAGAAGATATCAGTAAAGGAAATCATAGGTCGCCTTAGCCTTGACTGGAAAGACGATAAAATGAAGCGCTATCTTGATAACATGCAACAAGTAGAAAAGATAAAAATAAAGAATCGTATTTATTATCGCCTGAAAGGTAAAGTAGAGATAGGATTGTTTTATGGTCAAATTTAGCCTAATTTTACTAATATCAAGGATTTGTTGCATTAGACAGGTGAAAAGTATCAAAGTGTTAAATGGACATGGGATAGAATTTTGTTCATCTAAAAAAGGGGTACAGTAATCTCAAGATAATGTGTAACTTTGCAAACGAAATGTCATTATGGACGAGAAAACAATAAAAGAGACATTGCTGAAAGGTGAACGGATTACGCTGGAGTGCAAAAAAGCACAGTCGAATGTGCCAATTGATGCATGGAAAACGTATTCTGCGTTTGCCAACACATACGGTGGGCTTATCCTTTTAGGAGTCCACGAGGACTTGAAGGAGAAAGACATCAGTAAGCGATTCACGATAACTGGTGTGGATGATGCAGATAAAATACGCAAGGATTTTTGGAACATCGTCAACAACCCAGAGAAGGTGAATGTGAATCTCTTGAGAGACGAGGATGTCGAGACGATTGTTATTGACGGCAAGACTATTGTTGCCATCAGGATACCACAGGCCGATTACAACACTCGCCCTGTCTATATCAACAACAATCCAATAAGAGGAACGTTCATCCGTAATCATGAAGGAGACTATCATTGTCCTGAAGAAATGCTCACGATGATGATGCGTGATGCAAACCATGACGGCAATGACCGCCTGTTCCTGAAGAACTACACGATGGACGACATTGACATTCCGACATTGGAACGTTATCGTCAGAGGTTTCATAACAGATATACTGAACACCCGTTCAATGATCTCGACAATCAGGAGTTCTTACGCCAGATGGGGGGATTCACAAAGGATCGTGAGAGTGGATTGGAATGCCTGAACATGGCTGGTTTACTCATGTTTGGTAAGGGATTGCCCATTCGTGACCGTTTTGATAATCTTCGATTGGACTATATCGACAAGTCAGGACTGATAGGCGACCAGCGGTACAGCGACCGTTTGACTTATGACGGTACATGGGAGAACAACCTATATAACTTCGTCACAATGGTGCTTCCCAAGTTGACAAAGGAATTACCACGTCCATTCAAGATGGTTGGATTGGAGCGAGATGATGACACGCCACAACACAAAGCCATACGTGAGGCTATGACTAACTGCATCATTCATGCTGACCTCATGTTGAATAGTGTGTTGAAGGTTGAAAAGTATGATGATAAGTTCGTGTTCACAAACCCTGGCCTATTGAAGCTGCCTGTAGAACAGATTTATGCTGGTGAGGAAACGAGGGCTCGCAATCAGCGCATCCAGAATATGTTCCGCATGATTGGCTTTGGCGAAAACCTCGGTTCCGGTTTCCCGCTCATCCTCAGTGCATGGAACGAGAAACACTGGCTGAAACCTGAACTCATTGAACAGCGTGAACTGATGCAGGTAAAACTTATACTGTCTATCGAGACAAAGGAAGAAGACACCCCTGCAAATGTTCTTGTGAACATACCTGATGTCCTAAAAGATGTCCTGAAAGATGTCCACAAAGATGTCCTGAAAGAACTTACTGAAAGACAGATAGTTATACTCGAGACAATATTCACTTCACCAGACGTGACTCAACAGGAAATGTCCACAAAGCTTAAAGTGTCTAAAAAGACTATTCAGCGTGAGTTCGATGCTATTCGCAAGCTTGGAATCAACATCGATCGTCAAGACGGTCGCAAGGAAGGGGAATGGGTTATTAAAATAGGTGATTGAGAATGGATTTAAGCGAAGAACAAGTTAAGATGCTACTAAATTGGGTTGAGCAAAAAACCGAAAAGCAGCTGACAATCGAAGAAGTTCAAAGGTTTATTCAGTTGGACACGATAGACGATTGTAAAAAATATCTATGTGTAATGCTGGATTTCTATTTTGATGTCATTAAATCACCTGAAGGACACAAAGCAACGTCTTCCTTTGAAGACGAAAGAAACATCTGGCTTCAAACCATGTTTAGCAAGGGATGTCAATTCACATCTTTGCTTGATGGCGTCGGATACTCTAAAGGTACTATCCGTCTTAAACCCATAATAGACTTTTCTATTCTTTTTACTATCGCTAGGAGTGTATATGAATCTCTTATCGCATTTGAACTATTATTTGTCCTTCCAAAGACAGATGATCAACAAACTATTGTATATAATCTATTCATGGCTCAAGGCTTGTCAGAAAGGTTAAAAGACTTAGATGAAGAGATGCGTAGTCATAACCCAACAAGGGTACAGGAAGAACAGAATGATATCAATGACTGTAGAAAGGCGATTGAAGACACAGAGTTGTATAAGACTCTAGACAAGCAAACAAAAGCGACAATTGATTATGCCCTTGGAAATGGGAAGAAATTCCGTTATATTTTTAAGGAGGATAATACTATGGAATTTATTCAATACGAAAAGGCATACACATTGCTAAATGTAAAAGAGAATCTTTTTAATAATCTTTATTCTTTCTTTAGCCTTCATGGGCATCCGTCATATTTATCACTAATCCAATTTCGAGATGCATTTAAAGACGAATATCGTGCAGACAAAGAGATGGCTAAACATGCAACGCAATGTATTCTGTCATTTATGAGCATTTTCATCGTAGATTATATGAAACTGGTTCCTGAGATTAAAGCCATGTATGACAAACTTGAAGAACCAAGACGATTTGCAATTGGTATGTACGAAGACGCAATGAGAGGGGAAAAGAAGTTTAAATAATCAGAAAATAGTACCTTATTTGTATCAAAGCATTGTAATACACTGATATTCAG
>Ga0310691_10006834_pt1 | contig 12083 bp, 24 predicted proteins | sample 176DNAGHGlowgp2_FD_203887 | JGI IMG/M metagenome (GOLD analysis project Ga0310691, IMG submission 203887) | Sheep rumen microbial communities from Palmerston North, Manawatu-Wanganui, New Zealand - 1766 DNA GHGlow gp2 (v2) (version 2) | ecosystem: Host-associated > Mammals > Digestive system >... | reverse complement strand
GTACTGCAATCTTGATACTTTTTATCTCATTTTTTCATAAATTTTATTAATTAAATCCTTATTTAATTTTTCGTTTTGTGTTGTATCCATATTTATTACCTCATTAATTTTTTTGTACTGTGTTGTACTTTTCTATTTAGTATATTTGTAGGGGGTACTATATAAAGGTTTGGACTATTAATAGTCCAAAGTTAAATATTAGTTGAAAAACATCCACTAAAACTTAGATTTCTATAAGATTCCCCTCTGAGTCTTCAAAGGAAAATGTTACTTTCATTTTCACTTCAAAGCATGCTGGTTCTTCATCTGTTTCAAGGTGCTCGAATTCACGATAACACTCGTTACCTATCTCGAAAGTATTAATTTCACCATTTTCAGATGCCCATACCCATTCAGATATTGTATCCCAGTTTTCAGCAGCATTAACGCTGTCTACAAATAACTGCTCCAATTCTGTTTCTTTGTTTTCTTTATCGTAACACCATCCATCATAATAGTTGTCAGACCATCCATGGTTAGGTGAATAAATTTTGAAGTAATCTTCTTCCCCGTCTTGGTTTATTTCAAATTTTTTGTTGATTTCAAAATCGTTCCAGAATATGTCATATCTTACTTCTGCTGTGAATTCTTCATATTTTTCTGCTACTTGTTCAAAAATTAAATCAAATATTTTTTCCATATGTAATCACCATTATTTTTATTGTAGAGATTTTTTTTTGTTTCTCTACTTGTTATATGATAGTATGTCATAACGACTATATAAAGGTTTGCCCTTTTTTGAGGTAAAAAAATAAGAAATACTTGAATTTGTTCAAAAAAAATTTAAAAAAAAATAAGTTAAGTATTCGAATCACTTCATAGACTTCAACAACTCTTTTCTAGAGTTATGTCCCTTTTTTGGAACTGCATTAACGCTTAAAGTGTATGTGTATGCTTGTTGGTTTGTGGATTTATCACTAGTTGAACCACCACTGCTCCCCATCATTTCACCTCCTTACCATTTATGATTCGGGAAATCCAGTAATCATCTGGACGAGGGGTTTCATTACGTTCATCTGAGAATAAAATTCCATCAAAATATGCTCCACCCCCCACATTTAATTCATTGTTGTTGAAATGTGATGTATACCTTACATTCTCGTATCCCTGTACTTTACCATATTTATCATAATGTGATATATAATACAAATTATTTGTGATAATATATGCCCAGACATCCTCTGTAGTTAAATGACTTATGGGAAATGATACGACTCTTTGTCCTTCAACCCTTACCAACTCACCTTTTACTCTTTGTCGTCTGGTACTGCTTTCTTCTCCACGTATTCCTAACAATTCCATGTTGAGATTTTGTGCATCCATAAATCCAAATAAGCATGGAAAATACTCCAATATTTTATACTCTTTTCCTGTGCAGTAAGGTGTGTTTGCTACATACATATTTTGTACTCCACAGGAAATCGCTGACTTGATTATCTCGTGATGGTCACTCTGTGACCTGAACAATTGTTTTGTAACTGGTGCATATCCAGGGTGATAATTGAATACTGGTATTTGATTATTGATTTGCATTGCCATGTGTAATAGTACTATACTATCTTTGCCTCCACTGAATTCCAGGACTGGATTGTATTTTTTGTTGTTGTTGATTTTTTGTATGTTTTTTTGTGCTCTTGTTATTCTGTCTTTGTAGTCTTGTCTTTTGCTGTGCATTTCATATGCTAATCTGTAATGTCGTGGCATATTATTATCTTTGTGCATTTATTCCACCAGTTGATTTTTTGGCATTCGACATAATGTTGTTTGTGATTTATCCCAGTAAGGTGGTTTGTATGTGCTTTGACTCCACCTCATACCTTCTTGGATAACTGGGCGTGGGTCTACTTTTGTTGGAATAGGTCTCATCACTTCTCCATCTTTGTACATGCTGTAATCTTCTGCAGTACTGGTTATGTTGATTTCTCTGATTCGTCCTCCACCTACACTTGTTTTTTTTCCCAGATGTGTTAAATTTGAGAGTAATCTTTGTATTTCTTTTTTGTCTGCACAACAATAGAAATATACTGTGTCTGATACAATTGTGGGCAGTGATAACATGAAATCTTTGAAGTATCCTGAATTAGTTCGTATTCTGCTTTGTTGTTGTTTTTTTGAGAAATGATATGTTTGCATGTCACTGAATCTTTTGAATATTGTTGTTTTGTGGAGTTCAGGTTGTTGGAATATGCTTACACTTGCATGATACAACTCACCTGTTTGCTGGATAGGTAATCGTAAATTGTTGATATTGATTGTTTTATCTGAAGGCAATACATAGAAATCCTCACCAAGTGCATCTCTCATACAAAGTGATGCTATTAAACTATCAAAATGTATCCATGGATTTGCCATGTACAATGGTGGTTTGATTTTGATTTCGATTCTTAGTGGTTCATAATTGTATGTGTAACCTTCTTTGTATTTTCTGAGTTTTTCTTGAAAATATTCAATTTCATCTATTTCCATAATTTACACAACCCATCAAGGAATTTGTGTATTTCTTCTTTGTTTTCTTCCAAGTAATCCAGGTATACTTTTGAATCAAATTGGTCTAATTCTGGATAATCAAATTTGATTTTTCCATATCCTGTGCTGGACATACCTGCAATATATGGTCTTTCCTGCCATAGCTCTATCATTCTTTTGAAACATGCTTTTTCATGTGGTAAAGCATCTTCTAATATGAATTCATGTGTGAATTTGCTTCCTCGGATTAATGTTTCAAATTCATAGAACATTTGATTATGTTGTTCTTGTTCTTCATCTTTGTCTTTGTTTTCTTTAATTTGTCTTCCTTCTTCAAGGTCGTCCATACGTGTACCAAATTCATATCCTTTCAAATTATATGCACTGAAGGTGTCTGTTTCCACATCTTCAATGTAATGTTTTGTTTCACTGCAGACAAGGTCTCCCATACCAACCTTAAGTTTTCCTTGAATCATCTGATTTCCCAGTGCTGAACCTAAAAGACTAATCGGTGGAATATATTTTCGTATATTCTTTTTCTTTCCCAGATTAATATGTCCTTTGTCTGCTTTGTCAATTGATTCCAGTATTCCTCCTGTGAAAAGGAAGTGATATATCTTTTTACTGTCGAGTTCATAATCTAATTGTGTGAGATAATCATCCAAGAGTAATCGTCTTAAATATCCTCGTATTGCATTTCCATGTATTGCTGGTACATTATCTATTTCTGTTTTTCCGGTTATGGAATTTCTGATAACTGTTGGTTGCATATGAATAACTTTCACTGTTCCATATATGTCACTTCCACCGTGATGAATTGGACTAAGTGCTGTCCAGTTACCTTTTATACTTATTGTTTCCATTATTATTCTTCCTCCTTTTCCTCTTTTTGTTGTTTTCTTTCTTCTTTTAACTGTTTTGCAACTTCAATACCCAGATTGCCCAGATACAATGTTTCTTTTCTGAGTAATTGCATTGTACATGCAGATTCAGCATCTAAGAAATCAAGTACATCTGTTTCTATCTTAATCATTTCTATACCCAGTTTTTTACATAATACTTCCCAGAACTCCTTGAAATTCTGAGTATTATATGAAGCCCTTATTCTGTCCAGATAAAACTTATAAGAGCTTTTAACCTTGATTTTACTCCATGGTATATGATTATAAGTTAATCCAAGCACATAGCCTATTTTTGATTCTATTTCTTTGATTTGAATTTCATTTTGATTCATTTTTTTTCACTTCCCAATATAACATGCTAAATCCCATACAGGATTTGTTTTATTTTTTTGACAATATTCATGTAACTGTCTTGCTTCATCTATACCATATGCATCAATAATTCTTTGATATTGGTACATTTCAAAATCACCTCTTTTAATATTATCTTTGGTAATTTTGAGTTCTCTGAGTTTGTTTACAACATCATATTTTTTTCGTAAATCTGGTACTGTGAATTCAATAATATCATAATCCAGGAGAACTTGCACAACTTCTGCATCTCCAGGATTATACACTTGATTCATCCTCACCCATCCGACCTTTTGATACGTCTCTGTAAGATAGACATAAAATGGTTCGTTGGGTAAATTGAATAAAATATTTGGTATATCCTTTTTCTTGAATTTTTTGAATTCATTATTTGTAAGAATATACATAGACCGTCTTAGATTATCACTATTATCAATTAAATATTGACAGTATTCACATATGCAATCTCCTGTACTAATGTAGTCTGCAGATGTGAAATTTTGTTTGAAACTGATTGGATTACCAGTTTCAGTGTGGTTTCCACATAAACAACATGTTCCTCCTACTTCCCCAATTTGAAGTTCAAAATTTGTTGCATGTTGTAACATCTCGCTAAATGTCATTTTCATAACTATCCTATAATACTTACTAATTTTTCAAGGTCTGTTTCACCTTGTATTTCATTCCATAGTTTTTCATCTGAGTAAGTGAATTTCCATGATAAGTTTTTTTTATCTGGATTATTCACTACTTTTTGATTTGATGAGGGGTTATTTGCCATTAAATAACGTATCTTACCTACCATGGTATCTTCTTGGATATATTTTTGTTTTAGTAATTTATCATGGTACTGTTTGGGTAATCTTACGCCATGTTGAAATACTGATTTTTCATATTTGGCAGCGTTTTCAGAAAACCATTCGAATAATTTGTGGATTGCTTTGATTTTATCTTCGTTATTTTCAAAATCTAGTCCTACTATGTCTACTGCATCGTATTCCAAGACTTCCTTGAAATAGTACTCACTACCCACTGACATGAACATGCCACCAACTATGCCACTGCATAAACATGAAAATGTGTTTAAATACACTGTATCGGTCATGTTGTGTGTATGTGCATAGTATGATGCATATACATATTCCTGTTCTCCAGGCCTCTGAGTTTCATGGTATAATTCATGTTTTTTGTTGTATTCTATTATTTCTTTTGTTATCATTATGTCACCATCAGATATTTGTTATTATTATGTGTATCGTAACAAGTATATATACTTTTTGATTTTGTTACAACAAAAAGAAAGTATAAACTTTACTCCATACTAATTCACATCCTTAGCATATTTCTTAAAATTCCTATTGTTAGGATTACAAATAATAACAGTAAAATTATTAAATCTAGTACATATCAGAAAGACTGCTAATCCACATATAAAACTAAAACAAAGTATTAAGCCATAAATTGCCATGTTTAATACATTATCCACATCAGATAACTCTGTTAGTAGTTTATACTGTTTTTCTTCATCAATAAATCTTAAAAAAGGTATGAATAAAATTAAACATACCCTTATTATCTATAATATAACCATTATAGTAACGATTTAATTTAAATTTCATTTTCCTTTATTCTCCTTCATTTTTTTCTACTATTGGCGTGTAACTGTTCAAAAACTCTTTTTATAATTGTTTTTGATGTAATATTTGCTCTCAGCAGATGTTTAAAATGATTAAACGTTTCTTTATCAAGAGCATCACCTATTTCTTCATCTAATGCCATCCACATGACAATATTAGATTGAAAAGTTAATCCCATTAACTTTAGAAGCATCTTGTAACCCTCTAATGTTTCTTCGTCAGGAACTGTTATAATACAGGGTTCTTTATCTATAAGTTTACCTATAAGTTTTGAGTACAAATAATTTATTTCTTCATCAATCATTTGTAGTTGTTTTACTTGTTCCTCTGTTCGTTTCATATACATACTCCCCTTTTTTGTTTAGTTGGTTTAACTCTGCTTCCTCTATAACTAATAGGGTTTCTATTAGTTTTTCTTTTGTACTTGAAAACTCTATTATTAATATTCCACTGAATAATACTAATAAAAATAGTATTACACCTCCAATTGCAATAATAAATTGTAACTCCTGACCAATCATATTTAATCAAGCCCCATTAATTCTAACTTCTCCAATAACAAATTATGTTTTAATATTACCTCTTCCACTTTTTCAGATAAGATATGTACTTTCATATCTAATTTATTTAATCTTATCATGATTGCCTCATCATTATTTGTCATTTAATACCCAGCCTCCTCATCTCTGCCTCGACCACATTTAATTCATCTCTAAAATTATTTTTCATACCTTCTCTTATGTTACTATTGCCAAGATATGCAAAATACAGTTGTTTATCGTTTTTTACTTTTTTTTTATAACGATAAACTGCCAATAAGTTCTTTTCTTGTATTGCATATTTTCTACAAGTATCACTGCAATATTGAGTGTTGTTAGTTGTTGTAAATGTGTTCCCACACCACCTGCATTTCTTGATTAATGATGTGTTTTTACGTTTTTGTTTGTACTTTTTCTTGGCTTGTTTTTGTTTTTGCTTGTACCCTGCTCTTTTACAATTAGTGGAACAATATTTTTGTGCAGGATGTGATAAAGTATATTCTTTACCACAGTATACACATTGTTTTACCTGCACCATCCATCTCGCCTTCAGATTATGATTCTAATTCAAGATATTTGAGTAATTTCTCTTTATATGCTCCTTCAAAAATCACCGTATACTCATATGCAAATTTAAGGGGATACTCTTGTTCTTTTAATGCGTTTAAGATTTGTCTTGCTTGACTAAAAGTCCATTTTGTGCCAAAGTGATATATATTTTCACCTTGCAATACTTGCACCTCATACCCCTCACTTGTTTTATGAAGTAAACCTCTTTTTATTGATGGGTTTTCAAAGATACTCTCATATTTGATAGGTGTATCTTGTATTATTTCATCATGTACTGGTGTTATGGTTTCAATACTCCCAGTTATTCTCATAAAGTGTCATCCCTCAATATTTTTCTGATTAGATTATTCCTTTCAATTATATACTTTTTTCTATCCTTATCGGTTAAATCCTGAGTTAGTATATGATTGATTTCTTGTATCCTTTGTTCATCTCTATTCAACTTTTACCCCTCCCTTTTTATGCTTTGCGTTCATTTGAGGTTGCAACCCCTAGTTTAATATGTATTTTCCTAAGGGTATGATTAACACCTTCATCCACTATCGAATCTTGAGCATATTTTGCCTCTTGTAAAATAAGATTATATACAGTTTCACTTAGCACTTCTTTAAGTCTTCCAAGACTGCCATTTTGATAAATACCTTTTTTATCAATTAGCTCCTCAAGGTTATTAAGTTCAAAACAAATTGCATCTAACTTCTCAAATATTTTATCATCCATAGATTATACCCCTCTTATTACTTTGTACTCATACTTATCTTCTTCCATGATGAATCCATAGTGTTTAAGATACATGAGTTCATGTAGAACTTCATTTATATTGATGTACTCATGTAATTCTTGTTGTACATATGTACATATTTCATCAAGACTGATTATTGCATCAGTTGAGGGAGCTGTACTTAATATATCATGTACAGCTGTTTTAATCTCTTTTCTTTGATTGTTTTTTTGTATTTTTGATTTAATCCAATTCAACATATCCCATCACTTCTATTTTTTAGTAATTTTTTTGTATTAGGTTTCTTATGGCAAAATATTGCTCTCTATTTAGTTCTAAGTTGTCTTTCATGTCTTTTACTTTTTCTAGCAATGCAGTCTTTGTAACTTCTACACCTTTACTTGCTAACTCTTCAGATATATTTTTACATATGTCTATTAAGGGTTTCTCATGGGTTGCTTTTAGTGTGCTTTGTCCTGCCACAATTCCTTTCTCACTATCGGCTTTTAATTGTTTGCCGTTAGTATATCCTTTAGTCTTCTTTGTTTTACCTATGTTTTGTTCTATTTCATCAGGCACAGCTATCTCAAATGCCCTTATATACAAATATCTCATGAAGTAAGTTTGCATAGCTCCGACGCCTTGACAGTATTTGCCCACATTACCATCATAGTTAAACTCCTTGATTGATGCAGGGTAATATGCTTTTTGTTTTGACTCAATATCCCCTATCATCAGCACTGCTGTTGTATCATCCATATCAAATTTTGTAACAAGTTTTAATTCCTTGCAGGCTTTCCTTACAACTGGTAGTATATCGGTTAATTCGAAATATTTGAATTTTTGATAATTGTTTTTACCACTTTTAGTTATTGTTCCTTGTTCAAAATAGCTTTTAGCTTGTTCTATTTTTGCCAATACTTCAAAATCTATTGTATCAGCTGTGTTAAATTCCAATGTAGAATCCTCTGAATTCTCCAATTAGGTCATCTCCTTTTTTTCTTATGATTAAATCTTGGGGGTTAGTGTTTTTGAGTTCTAATTCTTCTCTTATTTTTTGTTCTAGTTTATCTCTTGTCCCTTCAGCTATTGCTTTATATTTGTGTCTGTAAGGGGGTACTCGTTTGTACAGGAGGTATATCATGTTTTTTGTCCTTTTATCTTGTTGAGTGTATTTAGTGGTTGTTTAATTGCTTTTATACCATCTTTAAACATCATGTATTTTTGATACTCCTCATTGGTGAGAAGGTATCCTGTTTTTGTTTTTTTTACCATTTTTATCATCCTCTTTAGGTTTGATAATTATTTTATGTCTTTGATTGTAAAATTTACAATGTTCCCCTGCTAGTATGCCTCCTATTAGACATTTTGGCTTTTGTGATTGTTGATTGTAGTAGTGCATACAGTATTTGTGTTGTTTTGGGTATAGTTCATCTTCTTTTGTCATGTGTTATCCTTGTTCCTTTTTTGTGTATTTTTTTTCACTTTTTATGTATTATATTATATTATTATATTATATTAATTATTAATAATAATTAATAATAATAATAATAATAAAATAATAATACACTTGCAATTATACCATTGTTTTTATAACGACTGTAAGGTATTTTTGAGCGTATACTGTATGCCCTTTTTTAGTGTGTTACAATTTCGCATTTTGTAACACAGCATATTTTTTTAGCATTGTATATCTTCAAAAAGTCCCTCCATAAATAACTGTTTATTCTCCATTATAAATGTCTCTATATAGGATTTAGTCAAGGTATATTTTTTAGTTAGTAGTTTTAATGTTACTTCGGGGATTGTTTCCATGTTTAGTGGGTTAAGAAGTATATTTTGTATTGTTTTACCATCTTGTTTTATCATCTTTTGAGTTTTTTGTTGGAGTGGTGTGGATTGTTTTTGTATCACTTCTTGTTCATTTTGTATCATATTTGATACATTTTCCCCCTCTTTTTGTATCACATTTGATACATTATTAGGTGATATTGTATCATTATTGATACAAATTTCATTAGTTTTATATCGATTTTGTATCACTTCTTGTTCATTTTGTATCATATTAATCTCATTTTCTAATGAATTGATACAATTTTCTAAAAAATGTATCACGTTATATCTTTTCACAAGAGCATTACTTCCTTGATACATATCCACAGCACATCTAATATAATCACTATACCCTTGACCTGCATCCTTCATAATCCTAAATTGTTCATCTGTCAATCTTACATGAATCAATTTACTCATGTAATAACACCTCATATTCTAAAAAATAATGCAAAATTGATTAATAACAAAACAATCAATAAAATTGTATTAATAATGCTTGTTATCTTATTAAACTCCTCATTTTGCTGTTTTAAGAATTTTGTATTCTTGTATTGTCTAGAGTGCAAATCTTTACTCATTACTACTCCTCCAAGTAAATTAATTCTTTTTTTTGCACATACTGGATTGCATCAATTAGCAAATCCCTGTACTCTCTTAATTCATTTGTTGCAGTTCCTGTATAATCAACAGTTCCTGCAATTACTTTGTTGATTTCTTTAACTTCTTTGATGAGATTGGTTTTTGAGGTTAGTATTTCTTTTGCTATTGTCATTTTATCACCTTTTTAAAAAAATAGATGTGAGTAAAAAGGTAATTCTTTTGAGGGTTAAACTGTAGTAAGTAATAAATAATAATAATAATAGAAATAATACATGAGGCATTAATAATTATTATTATGTCTTACTGGTTTAACTCCCTTTTGAGCCTATACTTTTAATAGCTTTCTGAGGGCGTTAAAAAGTATGGGCTGAGTTTTACCTTTTACCATCTATAAATCTTCTAGTTTTATACAGACTATTTTTTCACCTTTGCTGGTTAGTCTTGCATCCCATATCATTTTTGATTTTTTATTTAGTTCTAAAAAATCTCTAATTGAGATTGGGATATTTGTGATAAAAGACTTAGGATGGTTTTTATCAACTGTTCTCACCGTTGATGTTGTTTTTAGTATCTTTGTTGTCATTTTATCACTGTTTTATATTTTATTTGTGGCTTTTTTCTTGCCACAATATTATATTATACTGCATAGTATATAAAGGTTACCCCTCTCAAAGTTGATAACCAATATATCCTATGACATACATAATATATATATGAGGACATGAAAAAAACTGGGTCTACAAAAAAAATTGGATAAAACCATTTAGAATCTTGTTAGATGCATATGTAAAAGGGAATCTATTTTTTTTATACATTACAATTAATGTATTGTTAAATGTTGTCTCCTCTTTTATGTGTTCAGGTATTTGTGTTGTTAGCATCTAATTTATCATTTTAATGGTGTCATTAACTGCATTAATATCCATCTTTTTTTTTGTAGTGGTACTCTTTTTTTTCATGTCCTCAGTTTTTTTTTACATTTATTTATTTTATGTTTAGGAGTATTTAAATGGTCGGTTGGTGTTCAAGACCCCCCTGAGTAGTTGTCAATACCCCCCCCCCTTTTGTTATATTATTTTTTTTAAGTTTTAGTTGATGTTTTTCAAGTAAATATTAACTTTTGGACTATTAATAGTCCAAACCTTTATATACTACCACCTACAAATATACTAAATAGAAAAGTACAACACAGTACAAAAAAAATTATAGGAGACAACAAAAAATGAAAATCGAAAGAATAACAAATCAAAATGAAAACAACGCATGGGGGAGCTGGAACTCCCTCAAAAACCAAACAATTAAAAACAAACAGGATATAAAAGGCACAACCTTAAAATCAGGCTTAACCTTAGATGGCATCGGTGAAAAATGCCTCATGGTAGGTAACAATTTCATAAACTGGGAAAGTTTATTTAATCATCTTTATTACGAGGATGAAGAACTAACAGACCTAGAAAAAGAAATCCTTGAGGTATTATTCGAGGATTATGAAAACAATGAAAGTAACACCACAGAAGACATAACATTAAATATACATGGAGATTTTGAAGAAAACAAAACAAAAATCCTACAAAATAAAACATTATTTAGGAAAGAACACATAACAGGTATAGGTGAAAAAAATATTAAACTTTTCAGCGATTACGAGGCAGTATTTGTAGACTGGAATGATATTAAACGTGAATTACAAAGATACTTAGAAGACCCAATCAAATATAAATTAACTAATAGAGAATATTATGTTAATTTAATACTCAACGAATTATTTAATATTGAAACCGAACCTGCCACACCTGAAAAAGCAGTTGATGAACTTATTAAAGAACATAATGAAATCACCACAGAGGATTTAGATAACATTTTTAGAATCTTTAAAATAGATAATCCAAGAGAATTAACAGATTATATATTTTCAAAAACGGATACAATCAGGGATGGTAAAGTACATTACACTAAGAACACCCTTTACAAAACGGATTAAATTTTTCAGTGCGATGAGGAGAATAAGGAGTTATAACTCCTCTATATCAAAATATTTATTTACAATTTGTTCAAGATGCTCAATTTGTTTAAACATCTCCTTCTCTCTTATTCTATACCTTTCAAGTTCTATTTTTTCATCACTATTAATAGTGTTAAATCTAAATTCAGATAGGATAGTGATATATTCAAGAGCATTAATATATACTTGTCTTAGCTGTTTAGGACTTGGTTTGAAATATGCCCCATGTACACCACTAATACTTCGACCTTCCAAGAAATCAATTGTTAATTCACTTACCCCTGCACCTAGAAGACTTGTTGCAAAAAACTTTCTAAGTGCATGACTATGAAAATATCTATGTGTGTCTCTCATCCATCCAAACTCACATCTATCATTTAACCTTCTGAAATTATGTATAAGTGTATTTGAACTTACCTC
>Ga0310691_10006833_pt1 | contig 12084 bp, 10 predicted proteins | sample 176DNAGHGlowgp2_FD_203887 | JGI IMG/M metagenome (GOLD analysis project Ga0310691, IMG submission 203887) | Sheep rumen microbial communities from Palmerston North, Manawatu-Wanganui, New Zealand - 1766 DNA GHGlow gp2 (v2) (version 2) | ecosystem: Host-associated > Mammals > Digestive system >... | reverse complement strand
AATATCCGGACGGCGCATCAACAATTGTAAACCAATCCATGCACCGAATGAGTAACCGGCTATCCAACACTGACGTGCATCCGGGTTGTTGGCTTGCAACCAGTCTAATGCCATTGTTGCATCTGACAACTCGCCGGGGCCATCTTCAAATTCTCCCTGAGAACGTCCGACTCCGCGAAAATTAAAGCGTAAAACAGAAAATCCCAAATCCTGAAAACAGGTAAACAAGGCATATGCCACTTTATTGTTCATCGTGCCGCCATATTGAGGATGCGGATGTAAAATCAGCGCAACCGGTGCATCAGGACGCTTTGCTTTATGATAACGCCCTTCTAATCTGCCGGCATGACCGTTAATGATAACTTCTACCATGGTATACTCTTTTAATTTATCTTGATTTCACTAATATTAGCGTATATATTACTACAAAATTTCTTAAATAGTTGTTAACACAGGGAGAGGTTATAACAAAGATGAAAACAAATTTCAAGGATTTTCTTCAAGAACTTGATGTCATTATCGCCAAAGATCCGGCAACAACAAGCAGAACAGAGGCTTTTTTGTGTTCTTCAGGACTTCATTGTATTCTTATCTATCGCTTTGCGCACCTTCTTTGGACAAAGAATTGGTGTTTGACAGCACGTATTATCTCTCAACTGGGACGCTTTTTGACCGGTATTGAAATTCATCCGGGGGCAACTATCGGCAAGCACTTTTTTATTGACCACGGTATGGGAACGGTTATCGGGGAGACGTCCGTCATCGGCGATAATGTGACAATGTATCACGGAGTTACTTTGGGCGGAACAAAATCTTTTGAAGGATTGAAAGGAAAGCGTCACCCAACATTGGAAGATAACGTTGTGGTCGGTTCCGGTGCGCAAATTTTAGGACCGATTACTGTTGGTAAGAATGCTAAAATCGGAGCGAATGCCACAGTGGTCAAAGATGTAGCTCCAAACACAACCGTGGTCGGTGTCGCCGCACACAAAGCAGATGCTACCAAAACAACCAGCTTTCAACCTTACGGTATCAACTCCAAGGTGCAAGACCCTTATGATAAACGGATAGAAGAACTGGAAAAACAAATTAAAGAGCTTGAGAAAAAACTTAAAAACAACAAATAGCTCTTATTTATTTTCATTTGTGTATATCTCGGCTTTAAAGTTGCATTCGGGGTTTCTCGTTAATATAGTCATAAAAGTTTGATAACGTTATCCGTGTTTAGGGTGTATTATGGAAAATAAGAAAATTGATGAGAAAAAAGAAGAAGGTTGGGGTGAAACTTTTAAGACCGTATGTTATGCGATTGTGATTGCCGGTTTAATCAGAACTTTTTGGTTTGAACCTTTCAAAATTCCTTCCGGTTCCATGTACCCGACATTGGAAGTGGGGGACTTTTTATTTATCTCTAAATATACTTACGGCTATTCCAGACATTCCTTCCCTTTCAGTTTTCCTAAATTTAAAGGCAGAATTTGGCAGGATTTACCGGAACGCGGTGATGTGGTGGTCTTCAAATTCCCGATGGACGGTAAAACAGATTTTATAAAACGCATTATCGGCTTACCGGGGGATACGGTGCAAGTTATTGAGGGACAACTCTATATTAACGGCAAGCTGATGCAAAGGGAAAAAGTCGGTCGCTATATTATCAGCGAATATACGCCCTTCCCGCAAGAATTTACGGAATATACGGAAACATTACCGGAGGGACAAAAGCACCGTATTTTGGAATTTAGCGATGATATTGAAACCGTTGACAACACACCGGAATTTAAAGTTCCTGCCGGACACTATTTCATGATGGGGGATAACCGCGATAATTCCAATGACTCTCGTAAAGATATCGGTTTTGTGCCTTTGGATAACATTGAAGGTAAGGCGCGTTTCTTATTCTATTCGCATGATGATACCGCCAGATGGTATAACCCTATCAGTTGGATTACTTCAATCCGCTGGAAGAGATTATTTAATAAGATAAAGTAAAAAAAATCATCAAAATAAAAAAAAGTGCTTGACCTTTAGCGATTTGTTGATTAGTTTTAGCACAGTTTGATGGAGATGTGGCAGAGCTGGTTTAATGCACCTGACTTGAAATCAGACGAGGGCGCAAGTCCTCCTGGGGTTCGAATCCCTACATCTCCGCCAATAAAAAAGCCTACCCTTGCGGTAGGTTTTTTTATTGTTTATGCGGAATGTCGGATTAAATAAGGGTACGAAAAAAGCGCATTGCAGATAATTTTTGTTCTACAAAAATTATCTTTCATAACTTCGCAATGCGCTTAACGGCTTTGCCGTCGGCTACACGCCGTGTGCCACTACGCGTGGTGCGGCAGGACTTGTCCTGCACCTATGTCAGGCCGCTTTGTTGACCTCTTTGGCACGAATGTTGCGTACTTTGTTTATCAACTTCTCGGTGGAACAGTCATGCTTAGCACTGACACCGCTCTCTAATTCCGGCAATATCTTTAATGCTAACTGCTTACCCAGCTCAACGCCCCATTGGTCAAACGAATCAATCTCCCAAATCACCCCTTGCGTGTATACTTTATGCTCGTACATCGCTATCAACATACCCAACGCAAACGGGGTTAACTTATCAATGATAAACATATTACTCGGACGATTACCGTCAAAGCTCTTGTTGAGCTTTAATTTCTCTATTTCTTCTTCGCTCTTGCCTTTTTCTCTTAATTCAGCGGCGGCTTCTTCTATGCTTTTACCTTTCATCAAAGCTTCTGCCTGCGCTAAAATATTTGCCAGCAAAATCTCATGATGCTTGCCTATCTCGTTCTGCGATATCGCCGGAATAATGAAATCTACCGGAACCGGCTCTGTTCCCTGGTGTAACAACTGGAAGAAGGAATGTTGAACATCCGTTCCTGCCCCACCGAACAACGCCGGTCCTGTTGCATAATCGGTTATCTTTCTGTTATCTAACCTTACCGATTTACCGTTGCTCTCCATATCCAACTGTTGTAAATATGACGGTAAAAACTTCAAATATTGGTCATAGGGAATAACCGCATAACGATGAATGTTGTAATAGTCATTGTACCATATTCCCAACAATGCCATAATTACCGGAATATTCTTTTCAAACGGTGCCGTTCTGAAATGATTATCCATCGCTTCCGCACCCTTCAACAATGCTTCAAAATTATCGTAACCGACGGCCAGCGCAATGGATAAACCTATCGCAGACCATAATGAATATCTGCCACCGACAAAGTCCCAAAATTCAAACATATTGTTGGTATCTATACCAAATTCCGCCACAGCTTTGGCATTGGTTGATAAGGCAACAAAGTGATTGGCGACCGCTTTATCTCCCAAAGCCTTAACCAACCACTCACGGCAAGTCTTGGCATTGGTTAATGTTTCGATGGTGGTGAATGTTTTAGAAGCTACAATAAATAATGTCTCTTCGGGATTGATTTGACTTAATACTTCCGCACAAGCGGTGCCGTCAATATTGGAAATAAAGTAGCAATTTATATCCTTTGCCCAATATTTCTTTAAGGCGGCCGTTACCATATACGGACCTAAATCCGAACCGCCGATACCGATATTGACAATGTTTTTAAGTTTCTTTCCGGTATAGCCTTTAAAACTGCCGTTTCTGACACTTTCTGAAAAATCTTTCATCTTGGCCAACACGCGACGAATCTCCGGCATAACATCATTACCGTCCACACAAACGGCTTTACCCGAAAAATTGCGCAACGCCGTATGCAAAACCGCACGGTTTTCGGTAACATTTATTTTTTTACCGGAAAACATATCTTCTATGCGCTCTTTTAGGTGATGTTCTGCGGCTAGTGCCAATAAGGCTTGCAATACACCGTCATCAAAGCGGTTTTTGGAATAATCAAAGGTCAAGTCCTCAAATTCTATGGTATATTTATCCGCTCTTTGGTGGTCTTTGTTAAATAAATCATTCATCGTTATATCGGCAAAGCGCTTATATTCATCCATAAGCTTTGCGACGGCAGGTGATACAGCCATTTTTATCTCCTTAAAAATCGTTTCTGTTAATGACCGGAGAATAGGACTTTTGCCTTATTCTGTCAACGGGATTTTATAAAATATTCTCTTGTACGATTTTGTTTGACACAATGGACAAAATGTGGTATTTTATATCTCGTGAGAAAAATATTTTTATTAACTAATAAATTCCAAAGTTATGTTGTACTATTTTTTATTGAGCTTGGCCGAGGCCGTGCTCTTCTTCGCCATTGTGGCAAGTAAGAAAACTTTCGTTTTTCATGGTATCAAGGAGTTTCCTTGGTGGACTTTAGGCGGTACGCTTGCCGTCCTTCTCGTAACTTGGGGTATCAATTACTTCAATATGCCCACGCTCGCCCCTTGGGGATTTGAGGGGGTCTGGATTGAGACCTTCTTTGTAGCTCTGATTGCTTTCGGCTTTGCCTATCTGGACTACTATATCGCCGAGCCTGGTGACTACGATAAGGAGCGGGCTCGCAGAAAACGCAGATCCGAATTGAAGCGTTGGAGTTGGGCATGGTTTAAGGAGTATCGCGATTGGCTGCGCGCTCTGCCTTTGGTCATTACTCTGATTGCTCCTGTGGTCGCTGCTGTGCAAAGCTTTGAGATGTTCAATTCCGAGAAGTTCGTCAAAAGGCTTCCGGTGGTTGAAACCATTGAGAACGTGGATAGTGCAAAAGTCAATGCCGCAGACACGGCATTTAATAAGACTGTTGCTGTCATTGACGTTCAAAAAATGCGGACAGTTGACTTTGATTTGGCCAAGAAAGTCGGTGGTGATGTGCTGGGTAACAGTACCGGTCTTGCCTCTAAAGTTGAGGTTGGTAACCCAACGTTGCAAAACCTCAACGGTAGTTTCACCATCAATGGTGGCAAGAAGTTGGTCTTTGACAACGACCTGTTCTGGGTAGCTCCCTTGGAGCATAAGTCTTGGATTAAGTACTTCAACAACAAAACCACTCCAGGTTATGTGTTGATTGATGCGACCAACATCAACAACCGTTATCTGGTGACGAAGGTAAACGGACATGACCTCAACCTGCGCTATCTTGAGAGTGCTGTTCTCTCAGACGATATAGAGCGTCACATCAAGAGCAATGGTTACCTGAGCACTGGTCTTAATGACCACTGTTTTGAAATTGACAGCACCGGTACACCATATTGGGTACTGTCAAGATACAAGCAGACAATTGGTTTTGCCGGTGAAGAGAGCGTTGGTCCTATCACTGTAAACGCTGAGACCGGCGAGGTCAAAGCATACAGCATTGAGAACGCCCCCAGTTGGATTGACCGTATTCAGCCTGCTGATTTCATTGAAGAGCAGGTTGAACAATGGGGAAGCCTGCAGAAAGGTTGGTGGAATTCAACTTTCCTCTCCAAGCAGGAAGAGGTTATGGAACCAACTCCCGGTATGACCTTAGTTTACTCCAATGGACGTTCCTACTGGTACACCGGTATCAAATCTGTGGCCGCCAAAGAAGGGACAAACGGCTTTATGCTCATTGATACCAGAACAAAGGAGGCTAAGTTCTACAAGTCTCCCGGTTTCAATGAAGTGCAGGCCATGGTTATCGCCGAAGGTCAGGAAGTCGCCAGCGCTGCCGGTTATAAGGCTACCTACCCTGTCCTCTATAATGTGAGAGGCGTTCCCACTTACTTCATGACATACAAAGATATGTCTGGGAACATTCAGGGCTACTGCTTTATCTCATCATACAGCAGAGATGCTGTCGGATGTGATAAGCTGAAAAAGGAAGCCGTCCGGAAGTACCAAGAGGCTCTTAAGGCTCTCAAAAATGACAAGCTGATAGATAGTGATGTTGTTGGCGAGGAGTTGTTGGGAACCATCCGCGGTATTGCCCTTGAGGACGGGACATATTATGTGTTGATTAACGAGAAACCAGGCTTTGAGTTTATCGGCACCTCTAATAACTTCCCGGAGCTCAAGTGGAGTAAGGTCGGCAACAAGGTGAAGCTCACTTTCAATATCGGCGAAGAAAAAGTTGTCCCGATGGATAGCTTTGACAACGTTGATTTTGAAATCTAACTTAAGAAACCCGATAGTCCTTTGTGACTATCGGGTTTCCGGTTTTAAAGGAAGATATCTAACTTTTTCCGCTCTTTTTGACCAGCGGTTGTTTCAACACTTAACAAGTGTAAAATGCTATGAAACAGATTATCATGCGAATACGATTTTTGGCTTGCTTCTTCTTTGAGGCGCTTAGTATCTATATCCACATCTTTTTTAATTTTATCTGATAACCATAATATCATCGGGATTGTTTTTTGAACTTGCGGGGCAAGCGCATAAGGAAGACCATGCAGATAAATATTGTTTTCACCTAAGCTCTCCCCATGGTCTGACACATACAGCATCGCCGAGGCATATTCCGGATGACGTTTTAATATCCTTATCACCGAGGCAATAACATAGTCCGTATACAAGATGGTGTTATCATAAGTATTGATGATTTCCTCCCGTGAACACTCCGGCAGGTCTGAACTGTCACAAGTCGGCTTAAAACGTTTAAACTTATCAGGATAACGCTTATAATAAGTCGGACCATGACTGCCCATTTGGTGCAACACAATGACGGTGTCTTTCTTGGCATTTTTGATACGTTCTTCCAAACCATCCAACAAAACATCATCCTGACAATATTTACCAAAACAATACGGCTGGCGGTTGCCCGCTTTGGAATCTCTGTTTTCTACCCGATTACATACATCTTTACAGCCGTCATCATTATCATCCCAAAAAACATCATAACCGGCGGCTTTGACTATATCCAACAGATTTTGCGTATATGATGCGTGGTTGACCTTAAAATCATCCCTTCCTAAATGCGAAAACATACAGGGAACGGAAACCGTGGTTGCCGTACCGCATGAGGTAACGTCTTTAAAAACAATAACATCTTCTTTTTTAAGCTCGGGATTGGTCTCCTTTTCATACCCGTAAAGCGAAAAATTTTGTGAACGTGCGGTTTCGCCGACTATATAGACCAATAAACGCGGGGCGCTATCGGCTTTTTTATTTAATATCGGCTTGTTATCCAAAACAACAAATTCATGGTGTGCGTTACGGCTCTTTTTATAATAGCGGTTAATGGCGCTGATATAGTTAAATGTGTTGATATAATGGCGCACAACACTATGATTACGTCCGAAGGAAACGTATTCTTTATAGCATAGCGGAGCAAGTAATAACGGAATAACTAAACTGATAAGCGCACATAATAAACGTTGCTTTGTTTCTTTTATTTTCGGCTGATAATTTATTTTGACGAATATCACCCATAATGCCGGCAAAACACCAAAGATAAAAACATATATCAAGGCACGCGGGGTAACTAAATCAAAAGCTTCGCGGGTGGTCGTTTCCATAAAGTTGCGCACCATGTCCGAATCTATAACAATGCTCATATTTTTCATGGCATAATCAGCAAGGGAAGAACATAACAATAAAAGGACAATTAACGGTTTGCCGATATAGGGCAAGGTTATGACATTAAACAAGAGATATAACATTGCAAACATTAAAAACGGTAAATTTACCAACGCAATTATTTGTGTGACTGAGCCAAACTCAGCCATTTTCCACATATAGCTCCACAATGTTTGGTTTAGTATGAAACAAAAATATAAACTGATGATAAAAATAAACTTCTTGGAGGTAATGTTCTTCATGACGTCTTCTCTTTCTTTTTTAGTAACGGCTTTGAGTTTAATTGGTTTATTTTTGAGCGACAACCTTTTTAGAAAGTTATCTTCAACATAATAAAAATTGTGATTTAAAGTTGATAAGGGGTTGTAAATATAATCTTTTTGATTATACTTGAGGAGAATTTTAACTTTTTTAATGAGGGTAAACATGGTTAGTAAAACTTCTGCCGGTACTGGTAAAAAATCGCCGGCTTCTGCTAAAGCTAAGAAAAGTGCTTTAAAAACAACAGCTAAGACGACAGCTGTTAAGAAAACTTCTAAAACTGTTGATACACAGGTTCCGGTTAAGGAAAATGTTAACCCGTTAGAAGAGGTTATGGAAATTAAAGCCCATAACGCGGAGAAAAAAGTTTCTAAAACCGCTCCCAAAGCTGCTGAAGCACAATCTTGTTGTTGCTGTTGCAAGGACGGAATTTTCTCTTCCTGGGTACGCGGGTATAAAAATATGTTTAACTTCAAAGGCAGAGCCTCCCGTTACGAATTTTGGGGATTTTCTTTGATGAATTTATTCTTTATGTTGTTTGTTATCGGTGGTTTGCTCCTCTTGTCAACAAATACAACAAGTGCCTTTTCTATTGATACAATCTGTGCCGTCTTGTTTGTGGCATTTTTATTGATAGAAGTTATTGTCTATTTGGCATTGGCCGTCAGACGTTTGCATGATGGCGGATACACCGCATGGAAAGGTTTCTTCAGACCGTTTATTTTCAGTGTTATCGCATGCATATTATTCTCTGTCGGTAGTGCGTATATTGTTGAACAGATGGGAAATCAGCTTCTTGAAGCCGATGGTTTGACACAAATATGGCTCTCCTTGTTCGTAATTGTGTTTATCTTTGTTTTGTTGATTTGTATGTACTACGGAGCAAAGATTTTCATTGTAACCAGCTTCTATGAGGAAGACAGAGAAGATAATGAATATGGTGAAGTTCGTTATGCAACAGCTTGTTATAAGGCAAAGGCTCTGAAATATACGGCGCTTTACTATATCATTATTACTTGCATGAATTTCATTACACAACAGATAAACTCTTATCTGCATATAATCAATCAGTTCTAAGCTAAGTGATTTATACAAAAAAAATCCCGTTTTTTAAGCGGGATTTTTTTTGTGAACTTGGCTGATTTCAGAGACTTTTAAGAACCGTATCTATCATCTCTGATGCTTTTATAGGCATTTGTTCGCGAAAGAAAAGATATTCTTCCACCTGTCCAACTTTGCCGACCACATCACTGATAATACGCAGAGATAAATATGGTACCTTCAATAAATAACAGGTTTGCGCAATAGCGGCACTTTCCATATCTGTGGCATAAGCTTCAGGGAAATCTTTTTTTATCTCGGCTAATTTATCTTTATCGGTAACAAACTGATCACCGGTTACCGTCAAACCGACCTTAAAAGACGGTGCCTTTTCCTTGATGGCTGTAATCACATCTTCGGGCGCTTCGTAATATAGCGGTAAATCCTGTACCTGCCCTTTCTCATTTTCCTCGCCGCACCAGACATCATGATAGCAAACTCTATCGGCTAAAACGATATCACCTTGTTCCAAAACGCTGTCTATACCGCCGGCAAGACCGGTGGTAATGACTAAATCAGCGTTATTTTGGCAAGCCGTAACAGCGGCCACGGCGGCATTGACTTTACCCATGCCGGACTTTATCAGTATGATTTTTTTATTATACGCTTCAGCAATTGCCATATTCTGATTTTCATGAAAATTATACAATTTATGTACGGCATCGTATTCGCTTTGCATAGCGGTTATAATAGCTATTGTTTTCATCTTGTCTCCTTAGTTATACTTACGGACAATACCATATAAAACGCCTTGGATTTTTAACCTGTCCTTGGTCAGTTTTATCGGGTTATAATCTTTATTACACGGCAGTAACCATACCTCATTACCGGATTTTTTATCCAGCACTTTTAAGGTTGCTTCTTCATTATCTACCAAGGCAACAACAATTTGACCGTTATTTGCCTGTTCGGCGCGGCGTATAATAGCTGTATCACCATCAAAAATACCGGCCTCAATCATTGATTCACCCTCAATGGTTAAAGCATATAATTCCGATTGTGTGGAAAAGCTTTTGGGAATATAAATATATTCAGAAGGATTAGCTATCGCCTCTATCGGCGTGCCGGCGGCAATTTTCCCGTATAACGGTATCATCAATGAAAATTCTGTTTCAGCATTATCATTAGCCAGATTATTGGATAATGATTTTTCAACCACTTCCGGCAATTTAAGAACTTCTAACGCTCTTGCTTTATGCGGTAATTTACGGATAAAACCGCGTTCTTCCAAAGAATTTATCAGCACATGAATACCTGATTTGGACTTTAAGCCAACGGCATTTTTCATCTCCTCAAAAGACGGAGAATGGCCGTTTTGTTTAATAAATTCATCTATAAACACAAGTAGTTTATGTTGTTTCGGTGTTAACATTTGTCCCCCCTATCTATTCAATTTTGTTCTACTTTAGTTCTGTATTTTCCAATTGTCAAGTACTTTTTTTGTTCTTTTTTTGAACGCTATTTTTCTCAATCTTGTTTATGTTAGTTTAATATTAACAATTTCGGATTAAACAGGTATTAGGTAACTTGTTTGGAGCAGTTTAAATTGAGCGAATTTAAATATAAAAAATTGGAAAAAGGTGGTAATTTTTCTAAGCTTATTGTCTTTTTGCACGGCTATACCAGCAATATTGATGATGTGCTTCCTTATGCCGAAATGCTTTCCAAACACATCAGCAATGCTCTGATTGTCATGCCGGAAGCTGACATGGTCAGCGAAAGACATCCGGACAAAAAACAATGGTATGCGCTAAATGATTTGGATCCGGACAGGCGACGCCGCAAACCGGAAACAACGACTGATGAAATTATAGAGATTTATAACAAGACCGGAACGCGTATCAGTGCCGTTGCTAAAAGGCTTAATCGCTTCATTACCGATTTGCAGAAAGAGTATCATATTTCAAATAAAAACACTTATATCATGGGTTTTTCGCAGGGGGCAATGCTTGCCATCTATACCGGTTTGACCAGACGCTACAACTTGGGCGGAATTTTCCCGTTTGCCGGTATTGTCAGCGGAAAAGATATGCTGGAACAAGAGATTGTTTCAAGACCGGAGGTTTATCTCTTTCATGGAACCGGCGATTTATCCGTGCAATATAAAACTCTGGAATTTACTAAAGATTGGCTTAAAGAACACAATATATCCTGGACAGCTATGGAATATGACGGTATTGAACATAAACTGACGGAAGATGAAATGCTTGATGCGGCTGAGATTATTAACCGTGCAGATTAATTGGCATTATTTTCCTTCATCCAATCCAATATTTGCTTAAATCGTATGGCTGCGGCCTTGGAACTTAGCTTTTCAGTTAAAATATTTTGAGCGGCAACAATCTTTTTTTGCGTTTCTTCATTGTGCGCAAGATAGTATTGATACTTATTGTTTAAATCGGCTTCGTTTTCATATATGACTACATTTTCACCGAACACACGGGATATTTCAGAATTCGGTGATGACAGAACTAACGCTCCGGAGGCTACGGCTTCCAGTACTTCATCCGGTATTATTTTGGAAGCAGGTGTTTCTGGTGCATTATAAACAACGGCGATTTTTGTTTGTGATAAAGCTTTTCTTCTGTCTTGGGCTACATTTTCATTGATGGCTAAAATATCAACCCCCTTTTCCCAAAATGCGCCCATAAATTTAGCTTTTTCTTGTGTTCTTAAATATTCTGCCACCGGCGATACTTTGTTGTTATCCCCCACATATAGCAGCGGATATTTTTTCTTACTACCATCGGCATAATAATCCATGGTATTTACACCTAGCGTTAATTGTGCGGTCTTAATGTTTGAACGGACATAGTGCTCATAAAGCTCGCGATAAGGGGTTAAAACAACCGGATGTTTGTTTTTATCTGCCCATTCTATCGGATAATAGGCTTGTGTATATAAAAAGTTTATTTTTGCCGGTGATGAAGCTACTTCGCGGGCATATTCCGGATTTTTAAACCACAAACCATAGCTTTCTGCTTCCGGCTCATGGTTACTGTTGACAACAACATTTAGACCTAACAGCTTGAGTTCTCTTATAAAACCTCGTTCACTTGATAACAATTCCGGCGAATTGGTATAAACATATAAAGTATCTTTTTTAACAGCCAAAAACGGCAGAGTGCATAACACTACTGCCGTTATGGCCGAAACCAGAAATAAAACAAACTTATGTCCGGTCTTGATTTTCATTTAGAGCTTTTTCTCGTTGATTAAAAACTCTACCAAACCGTTCAAGCGCTGAACAAAGGCATCAGTAC
>Ga0310691_10006832_pt1 | contig 12085 bp, 6 predicted proteins | sample 176DNAGHGlowgp2_FD_203887 | JGI IMG/M metagenome (GOLD analysis project Ga0310691, IMG submission 203887) | Sheep rumen microbial communities from Palmerston North, Manawatu-Wanganui, New Zealand - 1766 DNA GHGlow gp2 (v2) (version 2) | ecosystem: Host-associated > Mammals > Digestive system >... | reverse complement strand
GCCGATAGCTTGCGCCGGAAAAGATCAGCGTCGCGATCACGATCGCGACCAGAAGCATAACGCCGCCCATCGTGGGCGTGTTCTGTTTCTTGAGGTGCGTCTGCGGTCCGTCGTCGCGCACATTCTGCCCGAACTTCAGCCGGTGCAAGATCGGAATGACGATCGGTCCCAGAAGCGCCGATACGCCGAACGCGACGAGCAGCGCCAACAGGGAATTGACTACGATGTTTTCCATGAAAAATTGCCCCCTCTTACTGTTTCAGGATCTCCTCGACGATCTCGCGGTCGTCGAAGTGATGCTTGACCCCGTTGATCTCCTGATAATTCTCGTGCCCCTTGCCCGCGATCACCAGCACGTCATCCGGCTCGAGAATCGAAAGCGCGTACGCGATCGCTTCCTTACGGTTGATGATGGAAACGTACGGCGTGCCGCTCTTTTTGACGCCGAGCTCCACGGCGCGGACGATGTCTTCCGGGTTTTCGGTGCGCGGGTTGTCGCTCGTGACGACGACGAAATCGGAGTGCCTGCCGCCGATCTCGCCCATCAGCGGACGCTTCGTGCGGTCGCGGTCGCCGCCGCAGCCGAACAGGGAGACGATGCGCGCCTTGGAAAACTGCCGCACCGAGGTCAGCACGTTTTCCAGCGCGTCGGGCGTGTGCGCATAATCGACGTAAACCGAGAACGGACGCCCGTTCGTGTCGACGGACTGGAGCCGTCCCGAAACGCCGGAAAGCGATTCCAGACCGCGGATGATATCGGAGAACGACGCGCCGACCGCCTGCATCATCGCCGCCGCGCCCATTGCATTGTAAACCGAGAACAGACCGGAAATATGCATGCGCACCGGGCCCTCGCCCGAAGGCGTTCTCAAATGGAATCGGACGCCGTCGGTGCGGATGTCGATGTTCAGCGCGGTGTAGTCCGCGCGATGCTGGATGCCCATCGTTTTAATCGGGATCGTAAGCCCGTCCGTCATGCGCTCCGCGTACGCGTCGTCAACGTTGACGATCGCAAGGTCGCTCTGTTTGAACAGCAGCTTTTTCGCTTCGAGATAGTGATCGAATGTCTTGTGATAATCGAGATGGTCCTGCGTGAGGTTCGTAAACAGCCCGACGCGGAACGGGATCCCCGCAACGCGATCCTGCGCAAGCGCGTGACTGCTTACTTCCATGATGACGAGGTTGACGCCCTCGTCCGCCATGCGCCTCAGCAGCGCGAACAGATCCGCCGATTCCGGCGTGGTGCGCCCGGTTTCGAGCATCGTGTCGCCGATCATGTTGCGGATCGTGCCGATCAGTCCGACCTTCATGCCCGCCGCTTCCGCGATGGATTTGACCATGTAGGTTGTGCTGGTCTTGCCATTGGTGCCGGTCACGCCGAGCATGGTCATCTCGCGCTCGGGATGCCCGAAGAACGCCGCCGCGGCATGCGCCATCGCGACACGCCCGTCCGGAACAACGATCTGCGGCACGTCCAGCGGCAGCAGACGCTCCACGATCAGCGCGGACGCGCCTTTGTCCACCGCCTGCGCGGCGAAATTGTGTCCGTCGGAAACGAGCCCCTGCATACAGCAGAACAGGCTGCCCTCCTTCACTTTGCGCGAGTCGTATTCGACCGACGTGACGTCTGCATCGCCGCCGGTGACCGGTTGTCCGAGCTCCGCGGCAATATTCGATAAAAACATGTTTTCTCCCCCTGTTTTGTTCGTCCCGAAATCAGGAATCCACTTCAAACTGCACGCGAACGACCGTTCCGACCGGGACTTCGGTCCCGTCTTCGATGTCCTGATACGTGACCTTGCCCGCACAGTTCGTGCGATCGTAGTCCATAATCAGCCCGACCTTCTTCAATGCATCGAGCGCGTCGATGCGGTCTTTTCCGGCGAGCTTCGGTACCTTGACCATGACCGTTTCCTCCTCCACTTCGGAGAAGAATGCGTAGCCGCTTGAATACAGCATGACCGTGCTGCCGCGCACGACCTGCGTGTTCGGCGCGGGCGACTGGTTCGTGACCGTGGATTCCAGCTCCGCTTCGAGATAGATGCCCGAAAGCCCTGCATCCGAAAGCACTTCGTTCGCCTGCTTGACGGTGAGCCCGCGCACGTTCGGAACGACGGCAATCCGGCTTTCGATGTCCGGCGAAATGCCCGCGTAAGAAAGCGACGCAGCAAGCACCTGCTGCACGAACGGCGCTGCGACGGTGCTTCCGTAAACCTGCGGCACCTGCGGCTCGTCGACGACGATCAGACAGACGAACTGCGGATCGTCGACCGGCGCAAAGCCGATGAACGATGCGATGAGCTTCGTCGACGAGATCTTGCCGTCCTCGTCGTATTTTTGCGAGGTGCCGGTCTTTCCGCCTACGGAATAGCCCGGGACCTGCGCGTTTCTGCCGCTGCCGCGTTCCACGACGCCGCGCAGAAGCGAACGAATTGCGTCCGACGTGCCCTTCGAGATCACGCGGCGGACGACAGTGCGCTCGTTGCGCAAAAGTACGTTGCCGTTCTGATCGACGATTTCCTTGACGATATAGGGCTTTAAGAGTTCGCCGCCGTTGATGCAGGCGGAAAACGCCGTGCAAAGCTGCATGCCCGTGCAGCTGATGCTCTGCCCGAAACCGATGCGCGCAAGGTCGGCATCACGGACGTATTTTTTGTGCAGCACGCTGCCGCTCGTTTCGCCCATGACGCCGCTGCCGGTCGGCTCGTCGAAGCCGAAGCGGTAGATATAGTCGTAAAACGTGTCGACGCCCATTTTCAGCGCCATCGACATGAATGCCGGATTGCAGCTGTTCGCGACGGCGTCCGCGAGCGATTCGCTGCCGTGTCCGCCGGATTTCCAGCACTTGATGCGCTCGCCGCGCACAAGCAGCGACCCGCTGCAGTTGAACTGCGTCGCAAGCGAGACCGCGCCGGACTCCAGCGCAGACGCCAGCGTAATGACCTTGAACGTCGAGCCCGGCTCGTACGTATCGGTCACGATACGGTTTTTACTGAGTTCCAGAAGCGTTTTCGCGTCGGAACGCGGCGGGTTCGAGGAATCGAACGTCGGATACGTGCCGATCGCGAGGATCTCGCCCGTGTACGGATCCATCAGAATGCCCTGCACGCTCTTCGCGTTGTTGATATAGCACGCTTCCTGCAGCGCGTTCTCGAGGATGCCCTGATAGCCCGTGTCGGTCGTGAGCATGAGATCCGCGCCGGGGATCGGATTGATGAACTCCTCCTCGCCGCCGGGAACCGGGTTGTTGTCGCGGTCCGTATCCGCTTTCTGATAGCCGTTTTCGCCCGCGAGGTATTTGTTGTAGGTCAGCTCGACGCCGGTCTGTCCGTCGCCGTCGATGTTCGTGAAGCCGATCAGCTGTGCATAGTAGCCGGACTCCGGATAGTCGCGCTTGACGTCCGAATAGTAGCTGACGCCGCTGCCGAGCTGCATGGAGTTGAGCTTCGAAATGACTTCCTTATCGACCTGGTCCTTGATCTTGACCTGCGACAGCAGCACGCGCTCATGATTGTCCGGATCGTTCAGATATTTCTTGCGCGTTTTGGTAAGCTTCGCCATGACGACGTCGTAGTTGAGATCGAGGTACGTCGACAGGATCGATGCGATACGCTCGCGGTCGGACTCCTGGATGTTCTGCGGGTTGACGCAGACCTGATACGTCGTGTACGACGAGGCGAGCACCGTGCCGTTGCGGTCAAGGATGCGGCCGCGCTCCGCCTTGACGGAAGTAACGCGGGTCCACTGGCGCATCGCCTTCTGCGTCCATTCGCTTCCCTTGATGATCGACACGTCAAAGAGCTTTCCGATGACCAGCAAAAATGCGATCCCGGAAAGGAGCATGGCAACGAGCAATTTTCTTTTCTGCGGTGCGATCCGAACCTTCGGCGCGCCGGAGCGGCGCTTGCGTCTTTTTACGCGCGTGCCGGCGGCGTTCGGGAGGATCCGCAGTCGCGGTATCTTCATGGTTCTTCTCCGTTCGACGCGGGGGTTGCGGGCGCGACCGTTTCCGGCGCGGAAGATTCCGGCGCGGACGTGTTCGGCACGGCGTCGGAGCCGCTTCCCCGGTACCAGTTCATCGTCATGCCGAGCGTGCGGCAGACATCGTTGATGGTTGCAAAGTCGTTCATAGAGCTTTGCGTTTTCTTGAGCTGCGAGATCTGCTCGTTGAGCGTGTCGATCTCCTTGTTGACGTCGTTCGTATTGCTGACGATGCGCGCGTAATCCGCCGCGCCGAACAGCGCGAACAGCGCAGTCGCCGCGATCACGAACACCGAAAGCAGAATCAGGATCTTGCTCGCGGAGGTCAGCCGGACTTCGGTGCGGACGGCGCGTTTTTTACGCGGTTCCCGCGTCGGCTGCGGTCGAATCGGCATCGACGAATCCTCTAAAACGGGAGTCGGATTGCCCGTCTGGGTCGGCGAATAGATGCGCGTCTTTGCGCCGCTGCCGTTCTTCCGTTCCTCGTTGAACCGGACGTCCATGCCGATCCTCCTTTCTAATCAATATGTTCCCGAATCGGGATCGATGCGCACGATCGCCCGGAGCTTTGCGCTCGTCGCGCGCGAATTCATTGCCTGTTCCTCCTCCGACGCGACCAGCGGGTGACGCGTCAGAACCTTCGCGGTGGGTTTTTTGCCGCAGATGCACACCGGCGCCGATTTCGGGCAGGTGCAGGGGTTCTCGAACGTGCGGAACGCGTTTTTGACGATGCGGTCCTCCAGAGAATGGAACGTCAGAATCGCCAGCCGTCCGCCCGGCTTCAAAAGATCGTGCGCCGAACGGATCGCATCCTCAAGCCCGTCGAGCTCGCCGTTGACCGCGATGCGGATCGCCTGAAAACAGCGCCGCGCCGGATGCTGCGGCTCGTTGCGAAACTTCGCTGGGATCGCGCCCTTGATGAGCTCGGCGAGTTCCGTCGTCGTTTCGATCGGCCGTTCCCTTCGCCGTTCGACGATGCGCTGCGCGATCTTTGCGGAAAACTTCTCCTCGCCGTATGCGAAGAAGATGCGCCTGAGTTCCGCCTCCGGCCATTCGTTGACGACAGTCTTCGCCGTGAGCGGCGCGCTTTGATCCATGCGCATATCGAGCGGCGCTTCCGCTTTATAGGAAAACCCGCGCTCGCGCGCATCGAGCTGATGCGAGCTGACGCCGAGATCCAGAAGAATCCCGTCGACCGCCGTCACGCCGCGCGCAAGCAGCAGCCGCTTCATATCGAAAAAGTTGCCCTTGATCGCGGTAAAGCGCTCGCCGAAGCGGGAAAGCCGCTCGCCCGCCGCCTTTAACGCGTCGTCGTCGCGGTCGATGCCTATTAGCCTTCCGCTTTCGGGCATGGCGGAAAGCACCGCTTCCGCGTGTCCCCCGCCGCCGAGCGTGCCGTCGACGAAAATGCCGCCGCGCGCAGGCTCAAGAAGCGTCAGAACTTCCGAAACCATGATCGGAACGTGATGAAATCCGGTCTCCATGCGGCTCCTTTCTGCGTAACGGTACACTTCCACATATAGATACATCATGGATTATACACCAATCGCCCGTCCTTGTCACCATCGAAATGCGTCCGGAAAGCAAATTTTCTATGAAATATGAATAAACCGTAAATATGGCGGGGAAAATCGACTCATCCACAAGATATTGTGGTATAATGACGGGTACTAAATTTCGGAGGCAGAATATGGAAGAATATTCCGTCAAAAATATAACGGTCATGGAAGGGCTTGACGCGGTGCGTATGCGTCCCGGCATGTATATCGGTTCGACCGGTCTTCCGGGCCTGCATCACCTGCTGTGGGAGATCGTGGACAACGCGATCGACGAGGCGGCGAACGGCTACGCGGACGAGATCACCGTGACGCTGCACCGCGACCATTCGGTGACCGTCACCGACAACGGCCGCGGCATTCCGACCGGCATTCACGAAAAACTCGGCGTTTCGGGCGTCGAGGTCGTTTTCACACAGCTGCACGCCGGCGGCAAGTTCGGCAACGCTGCCTATTCATATTCCGGCGGTCTGCACGGCGTCGGCGCTTCGGTCGTCAACGCGCTGTCGCGCTGGCTGACCGTTGAGGTCTATCACGAGAACCGCGCCTACCGCATGGAGTTCGAAAGCGTCGAAAACGAAGAGGGCAAGATCGTTTCCGGAAAGCCCCGTTATCCGCTGACCGAGATCGGGCGCACCCGCAAACAGGGCACGGTCGTGACGTTTTTGCCCGACGACCGCGTGTTCGAAACGATCGACATGCAGTATTCCGTGGTGATGAAGCGGCTCCGTGAGCTTGCGTATCTGAATCGCGGGCTGAAGCTTGTGCTGGACGATCAGCGCGACAAGCAGAAGCACGCCGAGTTCAAGTTTGACGGCGGTCTTTCCGACTTCGTCCGCTACATCCAGGAGGACAAAACCGCGCTGTACGATCCGCCGATCCATATCGAGGGCGAATCGAACGGCATCCGCGTGGAAGCCGCGATCATCCACAACGACGAATACGCCGAAACGATCGCGTCGTACGTGAACAACATCCCCACCACCGAAGGCGGCACGCACGAGACCGGCTTCAAGGCGGCGATCACGAAGATCTTCAACGACTACTGCCGCAAAAACGGCATTCTAAAGGACAAGGATCCGTCGCTCGCGGGCGAGGATTTCCGCGAAGGCATGACGGCGGTGCTGTCTTTGAAGATGCACAGCGTCCAGTTCGAGGGACAGACCAAAACGAAGCTCGGCAATACCGAAGCGCGTCCCGCGGTCGAGGCGGTGCTTCAGCAGACGCTCGTGCCGTGGCTTGAAAACCTCAAAAACGCGAACGCCGCGAACCTGATCGCCGAAAAAGCCGTGAAGGCCGCGAAAGCGAGAAGCGCGGCGCGCAAGGCGAAGGAAAACGCGCGCGAAAAGAGCAAGCTCGAAAACGCGCCGCTCGTCGGAAAGCTTTCGAGTTGCACCGGACGCGACTATTCGCTGAACGAGCTGTTCATCGTGGAGGGCGACTCCGCGGGCGGCAGTGCGAAGCAGGGGCGCGACCGGAAGTTCCAGGCGATCCTTCCGCTGCGCGGAAAGCCGCTGAACGTCGAAAAGAAGCGCCTCGAACAGGTTTTGCAGAACGACGAGTTCCGCTCGATCATCACGGCGCTCGGCACCGGCATCGGCGACGACTTCGACATCTCCGCGCTGAAATACAACAAGATCATCATCCTCGCCGACGCGGACCAGGACGGCGCGCACATCCGCGCGATCCTGCTGACGTTCTTCTACCGCTATATGCGCCCGCTGATCACCGAGGGGCACGTGTACATCGGCATGGCGCCGCTGTACCGCGTGCAGAAGCCGAACCAGCCGCCGGTCTACTGCTACGACGATCCGGCGCTGAAGGCGGCGATGCGGAATATTTCCGGCAAGAACTATACGCTGCAGCGCTACAAGGGCCTCGGCGAAATGAACCCCGAACAGCTTTGGGAAACGACGATGAACCCGCAGGGACGCAGGCTCACGCGCGTCACGATCGAGGACGCGGCGGAGGTCGAGCACCTCGTGACCGTGCTGATGGGCGACAAGGTGCAGTCCCGCAAGGAGTACATTTTCGAATACGCCGATTTCAACCGGTCCAGCGCGGTGTTTGAAAAGATCAAGGAGTAAGCCATGGCAAAAACGACGACACCCACCCTGCCCGAGACCATCCTCTTAAAGAGCATGGACGAGGTCATGCACGATTCGATGATGCCGTACGCCGAGCACGTCATTCTGGAACGCGCGCTTCCGCGCGTCGAGGACGGCTTAAAGCCCGTGCAGCGGCGCATCCTCTATACCATGATGGAACTGGGGCTTTCCCCCGACAAGCCGCACCGCAAGAGCGCGCGCATCGTCGGCGACTGCCTCGGCAAATACCATCCGCACGGCGACAGCTCGGTGTACGACGCGATGGTGCGCATGGCGCAGCCGTTCAATATGGGCGTAACGCTCGTCGACGGGCACGGCAACTTCGGTTCGGTCGACGGCGACTCCGCCGCGGCGATGCGTTACACCGAAGCGCGCATGACCGACGCGGCGCTGCTGCTTTTGAAGGACATCGACAAGGACACGGTCGACTATACGTGGAACTTCGACGACACCTTAAAGGAGCCGACGCTGCTGCCCGGACGGTTCCCGAATCTGCTCGTCAACGGCGCGAACGGCATCGCGGTCGGTCTTGCGACGTCGATCCCGCCGCACAATCCGGTCGAAGCGATCGACGCGGTCGTGGCGGTGCTGGACAACCCGCGTATCAAAATCCCCGAGCTTTTGAAGATCATGCCCGCGCCGGATTTCCCGACCGGGGGATTTTTGCTCGACTCGCCCGAGATCGCGCAAAGCTACGAAACGGGCCGCGGCAAGCTCACCATGCGCGCGCGCACGCACTTTGAAGAGGTCAAGAACGGCAAAACGCGCATCGTCATCGACGAGTTCCCGTACCAGATCAACAAGGCGGCATGCCTGTCGAAGATCCTTGAGATCACCCAGGAAAAGAAGGCGCTGTTCGCCGCCGTTTCCGATATCCGCGACGAATCCGACCGCTCCGGCACGCGCGCCGTCATCGAAATCAAAAAGGACGGCGATCCGGAACGGATCCTGCAGCTGCTGTTCAAGTATTCCGATCTGCAGTGTACGTTCGGTGCGAACTACGTGGCGATCGCCGACGGCAAGCCGCAGCAGCTGAATCTCAGGCAGATCATCGACTATTACGTACGGCACCAGCGCAACGTCGTGACGCGCCGCACGAAGACCGAGCTCGAGATCGCGAAAAAGCGCTGCCACATTCTGGAAGGCCTGATGGTCGCGGTCAACAACCTCGACCGCGTGATCAAACTGATCCGCGCAAGCAAGTCGCCGAAGGAAGCGCGGGAAGGACTCATGAAAACCTTCTCGCTGACCGAGATCCAGGCGCAGGCGATCCTTGACCTGCGGCTCCAGAAGCTCACGAACCTCGAGCTTTTGGCGATCGAAAAGGAATATAAGGAAGTCAAAAAACTGATCGCGGAGCTGGAAGCGATCCTTGCTTCCGACGCAAAGCTCGTGCATCTGATCAAAAAGGAACTGCTCGAAGTCCGAAAGCTGTTCGACGGCAAGCGCAAAACGCAGATCATCACGGCGGACGCCGAGGTCGAAGCGCCGAGCGCGGAGCCGGAAACGGTCGAAGAGATGGTCGTCGCGGTCTGCGCGGACCTCAAGATCCGCAAGTGTCTGAAAAAGCAGTTCAATCTTTCGCAGATCCGCGCCGACAAGCCGGAGCGCATCCTCGAAGTCAACAGCAACGAAAGCATCCGCCTGTTCACCAACCGCGGCGCGATGCTGAACCTTCGGGTCTCCGATATTCCGGAAACGCGTCCGAGCGCGCGCGCGGCGAACCTTGTCAGCATCGTCGAGCTCGAAAAGGGCGAATCGATCGTCGGGGCGTTCCCCGACCGCGACGAGGGCAGTTATCTGTTCTGCACGACCGGCGGCATGGTAAAGCGGTCGAAGGCCGCGGACTACCGCGTGCGCGGCAAGCGCACCGCGGCGCTGAACCTCAAGGACAAGGACGTGCTTTTGGGCGCGTACCCGATGCCCTCGATGGATATCATGCTCGTGACCGAACACGGCATGTGCATCCGCTTCGCCTCCGACTCCGTGCCGGAGACCGGCCGCGCGGCGGCGGGCGTGATCGGCATCAAGTTGGAACCGAAGGACCGCGTCATGGCGTGCATGCCGGTCGGCGACGAAGGCGAACTGATCGTGGTCACCGACCGCGGGTTCGGAAAGCGCAGTTTCCTGTTCGACTACGAACAGCAGGGCCGAAACGGCAAGGGCGTCAAGACCTTCGACTTCCGCAAAAACGGCAGCAACGGCACGCGCATCGCGTACGCCGGAACGGTGCAGCAGCCGTTCACGCTCGTGATCGAACAGCGCCACGGCGCAAAAACGCCGTTGAACACCGAACAGATCCACATCGAGCCGAAGGCCTCCAAGGGCGAAATGCTGCTTGCCGTCGTGCTCGACGACGACGTCGTTTCCGCATACCGCACCGACGATTGACCGAATCGAATCCGGACGCATCCGACGCAGGTCGGGTGCGTTTTTTTGCGGCATTTTGAAAGAATTGTGACACGAAAGCAAACTCCTTTCAAAGTGTCTTGCATATTCAAAAAACTGTGCTATGATAGATTTAGCACTCGGAGGTGAAGAGTGCTAAAACGAACTTAACGGCATGATCCGTTTTGATAGGAGGCGAAGCATATGAATGCAAACCGATTCACACAAAAATCTCTGGAAGCGATTCAGGGTGCCCAGCAGTTTGCGGACGCGAACCGCAACACGCAGGTGGAACCGATCCATCTTCTGAAGGCGCTGACCGACGAGCGCGAGGATCTGAACGCGCAGCTTTTAGGCGCGATGCAGGTAGATTTGAACGCGTTCTCCGCGGCGGTCGACCGCGCGATTGACGCGCTTCCGACCTATTCCGGCGACGGGCAGCAGGCGAACGCGGCGCCGACGGTATCGCGCGTGCTCGTGGAAGCCGACGCGCAGGCGAAACGCATGGGCGACGCGTACGTTTCCGTGGAACACCTGATGCTGGGGCTTCTCGAAAAGCCGGACGAAACGCTCAAAACCCTGTTCCGCACGTTCAACGTAAAAAAGGACGCGTATCTGACGGCGTTAAAATCGGTGCGCGGCAACCGGCAGGTGAACACCGACAACCCCGAGGGCACCTACGACGTGCTGAAAAAGTACGGACAGGACCTGGTGGAGCTGGCGCGCGCGCATAAGCTGGACCCCGTCATCGGCAGGGACAACGAGATCCGCAGCGTCATCCGGATCCTTTCGCGTAAGACGAAGAACAACCCGTGCCTGATCGGCGAACCGGGCGTGGGCAAGACGGCGATCGCCGAGGGGCTGGCGCTCAGGATCGTGCGCGGCGACGTGCCCGACAATCTGAAGGACCGCAGCCTGTTCTCGCTCGACATGGGCGCACTGGTCGCGGGTGCGAAATACCGCGGCGAATTCGAGGAACGGCTGAAAGCTGTGCTCGAGGAGATCAAAAAGAGCGACGGCAAGATCATCCTGTTCATCGATGAGCTGCACACCATCGTCGGCGCGGGCAAGACCGAGGGCGCGATGGATGCGGGCAACCTCTTAAAGCCGATGCTCGCGCGCGGCGAACTGCATTGCATCGGCGCGACGACGCTCGACGAGTACCGCAAGTATATCGAAAAGGATGCGGCGCTCGAACGCCGGTTCCAGCCGGTCATGGTCGAAGAGCCGAGCGTGGAGGACACGATCTCAATCCTCAGAGGACTGGAGGAGCGCTACGAGGTCTTCCACGGCGTCAAGATCCACGACGCGGCGCTGATCGCGGCGGCGACGCTTTCCGACCGGTATATTTCCGACCGATTCCTGCCCGACAAGGCGATCGACCTCGTCGACGAGGCGTGCGCGCTGATCAAGACCGAAATGAATTCGATGCCGAGCGAGATGGACGAAAAGATGCGCCGCATCATGCAGCTTGAGATCGAAGAAACGTCTTTGAAGCAGGATGACGACCCGAAGTCCAAGGCGCACCTTGAGGAGATCGAAAAGCAGCTTTCCGAACTTCGCGACGAGTTCAACGCGATGAAGGCGAAGTGGGAGACCGAAAAGGCCGAGATCCAGAAGGTGCAGGCGCTGCGCGAGCAGATTGAGACCGTCAGCAACGAGATCACCGCGGCGGAAAACGCCTACGATCTCAATAAGGCGGCGGAGCTGAAGTACGGAAAACTCCCGCAGCTCCAGAAGGAACTCGCGGAAGCCGAGGCGAAGAACGCGGCGCGCGAGAATACGCTTCTCCGCGATCACGTCACCGAGGATGAGATCGCACAGATCGTGTCCCGCTGGACCGGTATTCCGGTATCCAAGCTCCTGGAAAGCGAGCGGAAAAAGCTATTGCATCTCGACGAGGTGCTGCACCGCCGCATCGTCGGACAGGACGACGCGGTACAGCGGGTATGCGACGCGATCCTGCGTTCGCGCGCGGGCATTCAGAACCCGAACCGCCCGATCGGCTCATTCCTGTTCCTCGGTCCCACCGGCGTCGGCAAAACGGAACTG
>Ga0310691_10006829_pt1 | contig 12088 bp, 11 predicted proteins | sample 176DNAGHGlowgp2_FD_203887 | JGI IMG/M metagenome (GOLD analysis project Ga0310691, IMG submission 203887) | Sheep rumen microbial communities from Palmerston North, Manawatu-Wanganui, New Zealand - 1766 DNA GHGlow gp2 (v2) (version 2) | ecosystem: Host-associated > Mammals > Digestive system >... | reverse complement strand
AGCAGTGGTGGTGAGGTGTCGGACATCCGCAAAGTGGTCAGTCCGGTCTTGGCTGCAGAGCCAAAGAGCACACTTTATCACATCGACTTCTCGTTCTGTCCCCTGCGTCTCGGCGGAAGCGCATTCTCCCAGAGTCTTGGGCAGGTGGGTTCCGACGTTCCGACCGTTGAGAATCCCGAATATTTCCGCGATGCCTTCAATGCCATTCAGGAACTTATCAACCACGGCCTCATCCTTGCAGGCCATGACGTCAGCGCCGGCGGTCTCATCACCTGCCTTTTGGAGATGTGTTTCGCAAACACCGAAGGCGGACTGGAAATCAGTCTCGATTCCTTCAAGGATGCAGATATCGTGAAGGCTCTGTTCGCTGAAAACCCGGCCGTTGTCGTTCAGGTAGCAGACAAAGATCGCAAGGAGTTCCAGCATATTCTGGATGAAGCCGGTGTCGGTTACGTACGTCTTGGCTCGCCTTCAGACGAGCGTGTAATCCAGGTTACGAAGGACGGCGCAGACTATCTCTTCGGTATTGACTATCTGCGTGACGTCTGGTATAGCAGTTCCTATCTGCTCGACCGCCGCCAGAGCATGAACGGTTGCGCAAAGGCTCGCTTTGAGAACTATAAGCAGCAGCCGCTTGAGATGCGCTTTGCGCCCTCATTCACAGGAACGTTCGCTCAGTACGGGCTGAATCCAGACCGCTGGAAAGAGGAAGGTCAAGACGGGAAAACCGCCTTGCACAAGAATGGGCCGCGAGCTGCCATTATCCGTGAGAAAGGCACCAATGGCGAGCGCGAAATGGCATACGCCTTGTGGCTTGCCGGTTTTGAGGTGAAGGATGTGATGATGACGGACCTCATCAGTGGACGCGAGACTCTTGATGACATCCAAATGATTGTATTCTGCGGCGGCTTCTCAAACAGCGATGTACTGGGAAGCGCAAAGGGTTGGGCCGGAGCTTTCCTGTATAACCCGAAGGCCAAAGCTGCACTTGACCGCTTCTATGCACGTCCCGACACCCTCTCACTTGGCATCTGCAACGGTTGCCAGTTGATGGTAGAGCTGAATCTGATCCAAAGCAAGGCTGGTGCCAAGATGCTGCACAATGACAGCCACAAGTTTGAGTCTGCTTTCCTCGGCCTCACTATCCCCACCAACCGCAGCGTCATGTTCGGCAGTCTGAGCGGCTATCGACTGGGCGTGTGGGTAGCTCATGGCGAGGGTAAGTTCTCTCTGCCAGAAGCTGAGGATAGTTACAACATTATCGCGAAGTACACTTACGATGAATATCCTGGCAACCCCAACGGCTCCGATTACAGCGTGGCTGGTATCTGCAGTCCCGACGGTCGTCACTTAGCCATGATGCCGCACTTAGAGCGTGCATTCTTCCCCTGGCAGTGCGCCTGCTATCCATCCGACCGCCGTATGGACGAAGTAACGCCGTGGATTGAGGCCTTCGTAAACGCAAGGGTTTGGTGCGAAGGTAAAAAGTAATACATTTTACATTAAACATTATACATTAAAATAATGTTTGCATTATTTAAAACCTTCTTCCACATCGGCCTCTTCACTATCGGAGGGGGATATGCCATGATCCCCCTGATTGAGGCGGAGGTTGTGGACCGCAATCATTGGATCGAGCGTGAGGAACTGCTTGACCTGATAGCTGTGGCTCAGAGCTGTCCTGGTATTTTCGCCGTAAACATCAGCATATTCATAGGTAATAAGATGCGCGGCACATGGGGAGCTTTCATGAGCGCTCTGGGATGTATATTACCGTCCTTCCTGATAATTCTCGCCATCGCTCTCTTCTTCTATCAGTTCCGTGATAACGAGTGGGTGGCTCGGGCTTTCAGGGGCATACGCCCGTGCGTTGTTGCACTTATCGCCGCTCCTACATTCAAGATGGCACAGTCGGCTCACATCACATGGACCAACATGTGGATTCCCGTGCTCGGAGCCTTTCTCATCTGGATGTTCGGTGTCAACCCCGTATTCATAATATTTGCAGCCGGATTCGGAGGCTTCCTCTACGGCAAATTCCTACGACCAACAGAGACATCATGATTTTCCTTTATCTATTCATAACATTCTTTCTCATTGGCCTCTTCGGATTCGGAGGCGGATATGCTATGTTATCCATGATCCAAACTGAGGTCGTTACCCATTATCACTGGCTAACGATGGGCGAATTCACTGATATCGTCGCGATATCGCAGATGACACCCGGCCCTATCGGAATCAACTCTGCCACATACGTGGGTTATCAGGCCGTGGTAAACGCCGGATACAGCCATTGGATGGGAATACTCGGATCCGCCACAGCTACCTTTGCCGTGGTCTTCCCGTCATTTGTGCTTATGCTGATAATAAGTAAGTTCCTAATGCGCTATAAGACCCGCCCCATCGTAGAGCACGTTTTTGCCGGCCTGCGTCCGGCTGTTGTCGGCCTCTTGGCCGCTGCCTGCCTGCTACTCCTCACACCAGAGAACTTTTCCACGCCGTCTGATTGTCCATGGCAATTCTGGATCAGCGTATCCATATTCATCTTCACCCTTATTGCATGCCAGCTCTACAAGATGAACCCAATTCGTGTGCTACTCTTATGCGCACTGGCCGGCATTCTTCTATTATAGCGCCCCAACCAGTTCAATGGTCAATGGTCAATGTTCAATGGCTAAACAGTTCGCTCCATTTGCGCCGGCCTTTTATGTAATAGTCTGCGAGGAGAGAGCCTTGGTATAAACCTATTGGGGTAGGATCTGTGGTCAGGGAGAGATTGGCGGCGCGGTCGGATTCGAAATCCGGACGCATCTTACGATAAGCACGACGAGCCTGCCACACGGCGCGGAAACTCTTCCATTCGCCTTTGGCCAGGAAAGAGATGGAGGCCAGGGCATCTAACCACCAGCGCCAACGCATTACGGGACGGAGTTGATTTTCAGGAAGATTCTTGTATAACAGGAGAAGGTTATTGCGGAAATTCAAAAATGTCTTGCGCGGATTTTCCTTCGGAAGGGTGCCGCCGCCTACGTGATAGACCGTACTCTGAGGAACGCATACTATACGATGGCCGCGTGCCCGAAGCCTCCAACAGAGATCTATCTCTTCCTGATGAGCAAAGAAGCGTCCATCCAACCCTCCCACTTGCCAGAATATTTCGCGACGGATCATAAGAGCCGCACCCGTAGCCCAGAAAATGTCGGCAACGGTGTCATATTGTCCCTCATCTGCTTCAACCGAAGCGAACATACGACCCCGACAGAAGGGATAGCCAAGAACATCGAGGAATCCGCCTGCGGCTCCTGCATATTCAAAATGAGTGCGCTGCCACTCGCAAAGCAATTTTGGCTGACAGGCTGCCACATCGTTGTTGGTCTCCATATAGCTCTCTAACTGGCTGAGCCATCCGGCAGGTGTCTCTACATCACTGTTTAGCAGCAGGTAATATGTCGGCAATGGTATGTTCGGAGAGGCAGCAGCGCAGTATTCATCTAACATCTTAAAGGCTCGGTTATAACCTTCGGCAAAGCCGTAGTTCTTGTCCAACTGTAACCAAACGACGCTGGGGAAGTCGCTGCTCACAAGTGCGCGGGACTCATCAGTACTGCCGTTGTCCGCCACAACCACCAAAGCATCGCCGCTGTTCGCAACCACGCTTGGCAGGAAGCGACGCAGCATAGCCTCGCCATTCCAATTCAATATAACTATCGCTGTCTTCATACTCATTGTATTTTCCCTGTGAGGGCATCTTCTTTTTCGTTCCATGAGCCGAGGCGGAGGGTGTGCAGGGTGTTGTCACGCAGGATATCACTGACTTCGCACTCAACCCGGATGTAATTATCGGTGTGGCCGCTAAGTAAGCCTGGACGCTTGCCCCTTTCCAGAAGAACCGAGCGCTCTGAACCGATGAAACGTTCATAAAAGGCACGCGTCTTATCTTCGGAGATTGCAAGTAGGCGTGCACTGCGTTCGTGTTTCTCTTCCGGGCTCACAGGGCCCGGAATCCGCAAGGCAGCCGTACCCGGACGCTCGGAATAACTAAACACATGAAGCTGGGCCACAGGCAGACTCTCTATGAAACGTGCCGACTCATCAAAGGCATCCGGTGTCTCGCCCCGTGTTCCGACTATGACATCTACGCCAATAAAGGCATCCGGCATAAGACTTAATACACGCTCCACCTTCTGTCGGAACAGGGCTGTATCGTAACGACGATGCATCAGGCGCAACACCTCATCTGAGCCGCTCTGCAGCGGTATATGGAAATGTGGCATAAAAGCACGACTTCGGGAGCAGAACTCTATTATCTCATCTGTCAGCAGGTTGGGCTCAATACTGGATATGCGGTAACGCTCGATACCCTCTACCCTATCGAGAGCTCGCAGGAGGTCGATAAACTGCTCATTCGTTGTGCGCCCGAAATCTCCTATATTCACTCCGGTTATTACTATCTCCTTGCCTCCCTCTGCTGCGGCCTTCTCTGCCTGAGCCACAAGCGACTCGATTGTGCCGTTACGACTGCGGCCACGAGCGAAAGGTATAGTGCAATAGGTGCAATAGTAGTCGCATCCGTCCTGAACCTTCAGGAAGAAGCGAGTCCGTTCGCCACGCGAGCACGATGGCATAAAACTTGTGATGTCGTGGGTGCGGACTGTGTGGTGATCGTGAGCCAAAGCCAGACGCTCATCTTCCAAAAGCGGCAGTCGCTCTTCAAGGAATCTCAGGATATCGCCTTTCTCATTTGCTCCAAGAACAAGATCCACCCCCTCGATATCTGCCACCTGCTCTGGCTTCAACTGTGCATAGCAGCCCGTAACTACGACAAAGGCACCGGGATGCTGGCGCACTAGGCGGTGAATGGCCTGACGGCACTTGTGATCAGCTACCTCAGTAACGCTGCAGGTGTTCACCACGCAGATGTCTGCCTTCTCACCCGCACGCGCAGTACGCACACCGGCAGCCTTGAGCTGTTGCCCAATGGTGCTCGTCTCTGCAAAGTTTAGTTTGCAACCGAGAGTGAAATAGGCGGCCAACTTACCGCTAAAAGGAGAAATGTTGCTCACGCGCGCACATATATATGATATAATGGTTGTTCCTACGGTGGCGCAAAGGTAATGCTTTTTTCGCTAATAACTGCCAAAAAGGGGCATTTTTGTGACGAGAGCCCGAAATGGCCATTTTGGGGTAAAAATCTATACTGTTGATTTACAGTGGTTTGTAAAAATGGGCTAAAAAAAGTTTTAAAAAAAGTGCCTTTGGGAGATACAACGTATTCAAAAAGTCCGTACCTTTGCAGCGTTTTTGAAACGCATAGTTGTTTTACAGATTTAAAAAAGCAAAAAGAAAATGAAAAAGGTAGCATTTATGTTCGTAGCAGTTCTCGCTATGACTTTCGCATCTTGCGGTAACCAGACAGCTAACAACGCTGAGAGTTGTGACACTCTCTGCGAGGACACCACCGCTGAGGAGGTTGTTGACACTGTTGTTGCTGACACCGTTGTTGCTGACAGCGCTGTTGTTGCTCAGTAATTAATCGCTTAGCGAAGTTCTGACCGAACAATAAAAGGTTATTGCCTCACGTGAGTGAGGCTTTTTTTTTGCCTTATTTCGCCATTTTTTGTCCTTTGTTGCTTATCTGATGCTGAAAACATTTACTTTTCTTAGCATAATTTTTGGTAGTTTGGTAAATTAGTGTTAATTTTGCAGCGGATTTAACAAAACAATACGATTGTCATGCGCACACGGCATCTTTTTCCTCTCTTTGCTCTCCTTCTGGCGGCCTTCGTCTGGGGCTGTCACGACGGACATATAAAGGAAGAGGTGCGTGTGGACAGATTCGACCGCGTTCTGGACGAGTATGTGTCTCTCGGCAGCTATTCTGCATTGCAGAAAATGAACACCCAATACCCCCAGCAGACAAAGTTACTAATAGAGGACGTGTTGGACATCGGGCATGTGGAGGAGGCGGATGTGGAGCAGCGCCTGCGTTATTTCTATCTAGACTCCACAGTGCAGCTTCTCTTGGAAGAGGTCCATCGCCAGTATGCTGACATGAGTGACATTGAGACTGATCTGACTCAGGCTTTTGAGCGTATGAAGAAAGAAGATCCTAACTTCCCAGTTCCTCACGTGTACGCTCAAGTCTCCTGCCTCAGACAGAGCATAGTTGTTGGCGACACACTCATAGGCATAAGCCTCGATAAGTATCTCGGTGCCGACTATCCCCCTTATCAAGAGTACTTTCATGCGAACCAGCGGGAATCTATGACACGTGAAAACATTGTGGCAGACGCACTTACGTTCTATCTCCTCTACACCTACGTCTCGCCGGTCTCACCTAAAATCGGTTCGTCTGTACCGCAGTACATCGCCCGCGTACATTGGGTCGTGGCTCATATTCTCGGCATACCCCCACGTGACCACGTCCCCTCTTACCATCAGCGTGACAAGGACATTGACATCAGTCCGGAGCTTGCAAAAGTGGATGCTTATATGAAAGAGCATCCCAAGACGAGCATTCTTGAGTTGCTACGTATGAAGGACTAAAGACGGTTTATGGACGTATAAATACTTGGCCTATGGATCCTGCCCTGTACCTTATTCCCGTCACTCTCGGCGACACGCCTCACGAGCAAGTACTTCCAGCCTATAATCGTGAGATAGTCAGTCAGATACGTCATTTTATAGTGGAAGAGGTACGCACCGCCCGACGATTCCTTCGCCGTATGGATCCCGCTTTTGACATAGACGGTAGCACCTTCTACCCTATGGGCAAACACGCAGATGAGAACAAGTATGCATCTTATCTCCGTCCTTTGGAGCAAGGACTTCCTGTTGGAGTAATCTCTGAAGCCGGTTGCCCAGCCGTAGCCGATCCGGGAGCGGATGTGGTGGCAATAGCACAGCGTCGCGGCTTCCGCGTTGTGCCCTTAGTAGGTCCCTCATCAATGATTATGGCAGTTATGTCTTCGGGACTGAGCGGTCAGAGTTTCGCCTTCAACGGCTACTTGCCCATAGACCCTGCAGAACGGCAGAAGCGGCTTAAGCAATTGGAGAGCAGAGCTATAGCAGAGCATCAGACGCAGCTTTTCATAGAGACTCCCTACCGAAACCAGAAACTTTTCGAGGCCATTCTCTCCGTCTGCCGTCCGCAAACCCGTCTCTGCATAGCAGCCGGCATAACCACCCCCGACGAGTGGATTCACACCCACACCATTGCTGAATGGAAGCGTCTGTCGCTTCCCGACCTCAGCCATATTCCCGCCATCTTTCTCATCGGATAATTTTCCCAAGAGATTAAGAAAGAGCCTTCTTCTTTCTATTTTTACCCTCTTTAACAATCTTTAAGGGGAGGGCAACACATCATATGCAATTTTTATGTACTTTTGCCGCATAATAAGTATAATTAACTAAAATAATCACAAAACTAAAACCATTATGAAACAACTTTTCAAGGTAAAGGCCTCACTTGTGGCATTCATGCTGCTAAGCGTTGGCTTCTTCACCTCCTGCAAGTCCAATTATTTAGATGCAACAGGAGTTGCTTATCAGTCTGTTTGCTCTCCTCAGGCTGTGGCTAGTAAGGCAGACATCCCTAGCGATGCGAAGATTGTGTTACACAGTGTTATCAATGCAGACGGTGACATTGACGTAATCGTGGAGAACTGTACTGAAGAGGTAATGGTCATTGACCGCACCAAGACATTCTTCCGTGGAACATCTGGAACTTCCGTTCCGTATTACGACCCAACTGTACGCACCAGCACTCAATCCACCACTAATGCCGGAACTAAAGGTGCAACAGTAAATCTTGGTGCCATCGCAGGAGCAGCCGGGATGGGCGGTGCCGTTGGCCGTGCACTGAGCGGTGTCAACGTAGGTGGAAGCACTACTCAAGTGACCACAAACGTCAATACGACATATTACATAGACCAGCCTCAGATGTCAATAGCCCCTCATGGTCTTTCCTCACTTGGACGCTTGTTCAACGTTGAAGGATTAGGCACCAATTTCCTGAAGTCCGCAATTGCATCTTCATTACAGGATGTAAGCCGTCAATACAGCGAGAAACAGTCCTATGCCACATGCACAATCAGCATTGCCTACTCGTTTGACGAAGGTAAGAATTACGAGAGAATGGAGGCAGAATACTATGCAAACACTCTACTTATAAACAGAGTTAAAGCAACAGGCAAGGTGAATGACGCACTACGTAGCCTCTATATGAATAAGGCTGATTGCCTTCGTGAGCCATGGTATCTTCTTTATTTCCATTCAAAGAATCCCGGAAGTTGGACCAAGGGCGTAGAGATTCTGAACTACAAATAAATTAAACTTTAATAATAAATAAGAATTATGAAACACTTAGTATATATTCCCATTCTGCTCGTTATGGCAATCTTTAGTCTCTCGTCATGCAGCAGTAAACAGACACTAATTGTTCAAGGACAGCCTGGCACTGTGATTTCAAGTCCTCAGCAGCAGCAATTGGCCATTATTGACTATGACGGAAAGGCCAAAGTTACGCTGAAGCGCAGCGAGGGATATACTCCGTTCTTGCTCTCACAAGCTCCCGGCTCAAACCTGTTAGTTCCATTCGCCGTAGATTATAAGAACCGCAGCACAGCTATTGCTAAGGGCGCTATGTGGGTAGGTACTACAGTAGCTTTAATCGGAGCTGTCGTTGGTATTTCTGGTGCAGCTATGACTTCAGGAAAAAGTAAATCCTCAAGAGACACAGGCACAAGTGTAGCTCTTGCAGGTCTTGGAGTTATGGCAGCAGGTACTGGTGTTATGTTAGGCTGTCTCCCCGCTGTATCTGCTCCTCAAGACTTCAAGTACTTGACAGATCAACAGACGAATAATGATCTTTTGAAATAGTACAAGAATTAAGATAACTCTATTACAAAGCCTCTTTCCATTGTTGGAGAGAGGCTTTCCTAGTTAAAAAAAAAGTGTAAATCGGCTTGTGAAATAAAGATTATTGCATACCTTTGCAGTGGTAATGGAAAAGAAATGAAGACAGGACTTGTACTTGAAGGGGGCGCGATGCGCGGGTTGTTCAGTGTGGGAGTGATGGACGTGCTGATGGAGGCTGGCGTGGAGTTCGACGGCATCGTGGGAGTGTCCGCCGGTGCTGCTTTCGGCTGCAATTACAAAAGCAGGCAGGCGGGACGCGCCCTGAGGTATAATCAGCGCTTTGCCCGTGACAGAAGATATTGCAGTCTGTGGTCACTGTTGACTACGGGCGACCTTTTCAACGCCAAATTCGCATATCATGTAGTTCCAAATAAGTACGACATATTTGATAATGAGGCTTTTGAGAAGAATCCGACTGCGTTCTATGTGGTCTGCACAGATCTGAACACGGGGGAGGCTGTATATAAGCAACTGACCAAAGGGGGTGATGAAGCATACGACTGGATTCGGGCCTCCGCTTCTATGCCGCTATGCTCGCGCCCGGTTGAGTTGGAAGGGCATCTTCTTTTGGACGGAGGTATAGCTGACAGTATTCCTCTGAAGTTCTTTCAGGAAGCGGGTTATGAGCGCAACGTAGTTGTTCTGACTCAGCCCGAAGGCTATGTGAAGCGCCCCAACAAGTTCGTGCCAGCGATGCGACTGTCCGGTCTGCGGAAATACCCGCGTTTCATAGAAGCCGCCGCCCGCCGCCACGAGATGTACAACGCTCAGACCGAATATGTCCGCGAGGCCGAACTTCAAGGCCACACAATCGTGATTCGTCCCGAGAGCGCGCTGTCGATAGGCCACATAAGCCATGACCCAGCTGAGATGCAGCGGGTTTATGATATGGGGCGGGCTGTGGCGGAACGAAGAATCAAAGAAATAAAAAACGGACTCTCCCCCCTGCCCCTCCCTGAAGGGAGGGGAGTAGTTTCTATTAGACTGGGAGTAAGCCCCCAAATACGAGAAAACATATAAGGCACATTAGACCCATAAAACCCATAAGCCAAAAGAAGAAGACCCATGTGGATCTTCTTCTGGCTTTAACAAATTCTATTTGAGCTTTATCCGTGAAGGAGCCATTTATCGGCCTCTTCGTAGAGTTTGTCAACGGTCTCGGGACGATCCTGACCGGGCTGATCCTGATAACATACTGCGCCGTCGATGTCCTGAATGTATGCGTGACACTGACAAGCCTGACGGTAGTGTGCGAAATCAGCAGGATGCAGGTTGATGCGATCTGTCGGATATGCTGGGATAAGGTTATCCTTCTCGTAGATGGTGGTCCATCCAGCCACATACCACTCACCGTTCAAACGCACGAGACGATAGAGTATCTGCACGTCCATAACGAGATCCACGGGCACCTCATTGATGTTGTGACGCTGCTCCAGCGTGGTTTCCATGATAGCCACGGAGCGGTTTCCATGTGTCCACACAAGTATGGAGTGGATGTGATGCGGTGCGCGCGACGGGTTCTTGGACAGAGCTTCGATGAAGTCCGGTCCGGAGCCGTGGAACCAAGAAGTGTGTACATAAGACTCGTCAATATAACAAGTGCGCATTGCTTCCCAAAGTGCGTTGTCGCGGCAGAAGCGCTCGAATGTGAGTACACGGCGTACAGCCTCTTTCTCCAGACGATTCTCGTGAGAGACGTGGACGGGACGTTTCAGAATCAGTTGAGTATTCATCTTTTAGGTTAGTTATTCTATGTCGGTATTTTAAATTTAGGCACAAAGATAATGGGAAATTTGATAAGTTGTATCTTTTCGGCCTTATGATTTACGTTTTTTAAGAAAAGCCCCGCCGACTTTTGTCAACGGGGCGTTATCTACGCGCGCGTACCTTATTAATAATATATAAGGACGAGCGATATCGGATTAGTAGAAGAGATGACGGTTGTCCTTAACGTCAGCTCTCAGATAAAGTTCCTGCATGTAGCGGTTAGCAGCCTGCATAGCCTGAGAGGAAATCTGAGACTGTTCTGCCTTCTTAGCAGCGTCGTCTGCCTGGGCAGCCTTCTTGTTCTCGGCAGTCACCTGCAGAGCATAGACAGCGGCGTTACCCTTGACACCAGCCACGAAACCTCCCTTGGCTGTCTTGGCCACAGCACCTGCAAGAGCAGGCTCGCTGGCACCTACAGACTGGACGAATACGGGAGCGTTGAAGGTGATGTGACGAACGGTATCTATGGGCAGAGCACCAGCAATCTTAGCGGCAGCTGCCAAGTTGGAAGCTGAAGCCATACTGGTCATAATCTTGCCGGCCTTCTTGTCGCGGATAACCTCCGACTGGAGATAATCTTTCACGCTCTCCAGGTCACGATACATACCCTCGTGGATGCCGCTCAGCATCACAATCATCAGGTGGTCATTATTGCCACAGGTATAGACGTCGCTGACCTCACCTACCTCGCGGTCGTCACTGAAGAGCCAGCGCAGAGCCTCACGGGTGGATGCGATACCTGCGATATTGTGGATGTTGGCGGGGATGCCCGGCTGCTGCTGCACCATATAACCGCTCTTCACGGCGTTGGCCTCGATGTCCTCAATGGTCTTGTTGGTGGCAACGAACTGAGCGAAGTCGTTGTAAGTCTTGTTGAAGGTCTCGTTGGAGAACTCGATAGGACGCTTCACGACAGCTACGTCGTATTTATCCACAGCACCCTTACGGTCAAGAACATTCACGATGAGGATACCGTTAGAAAGAGTCACCTGCTGGGTTGTACCGGCAGCCTGAGCGTTGATGGCACGAATAAGCTTCACGTTGTTCTCGTCCAAAGCAGAACGCTCGTAGTCCTTAGAGGTAATCCACTGCTCTGCACCTGCCTGGTTGTACTTCTTTGCGATGGAGTCGAAGGGAGCACCTGCTGCGAGAGCAACTACGATGCTGTCGGCAGTCTTCTTAGCAGCCTCATCGACACCAGCTACACCAATCTGACGGATCTGGATACTATCGGGCAGAGAAACCTTTGCCATGAGGCGGATAATGTTCTGACTGTTGTCTGCGGTGTTTACATACGGACCCTTCTGTGCGCCGACTGCCATAGAGTCGAGCTCGCGGGCGATGTCAGAAGGGAGAGCAGCCTTACGTACAGGAACAGCGCTGTAGGCAACGGTGCTGCCGC
>Ga0310691_10006827_pt1 | contig 12090 bp, 11 predicted proteins | sample 176DNAGHGlowgp2_FD_203887 | JGI IMG/M metagenome (GOLD analysis project Ga0310691, IMG submission 203887) | Sheep rumen microbial communities from Palmerston North, Manawatu-Wanganui, New Zealand - 1766 DNA GHGlow gp2 (v2) (version 2) | ecosystem: Host-associated > Mammals > Digestive system >... | reverse complement strand
AGATAATCGGCACCGAGCGATTCAAATATTTCCCGTCTTTTTGCTTCATCATAGATGTAGGTGTTTTCGGGATTGAATGATACGGGCGAATTCAGTGCAAACGTAAAGATCACACTTTTAAGGCCGTCATCCGATGAGATCATCTCATGCAGAAGTTTTCGGTGTCCGATATGTATACCGTCAAACTTGCCCAGAGCGACTTTTGTATATATTCCCTGTTCAATTTCAGTTAATCCGTCAGTTATGATCATTATGCCAAAAACATCTTCCACGGTTTAATGAATTTGCCCGACCGGTCGGCTTCATATAAAGCGCAGAAAACTCCTTCATCGTTATAAACTCTTACTCTTTTTATATCATCGAATTTCCCGGGATGGTCCGTCATATCGGGATAAAGCTTATTGCCGTTATCGATGACTTTACGGTATTCGTATCTTACCGTAACTGCCGGCAAATCCGTAAACGCCCTGTCGGTCGGTATCACAATACTTAAAAGATCTCCGGTTTCTTTTACGGCTTTTAATTCACTCAAAGTCCTGGCATCTTCTAGCGTAAAACCGCCCGTAGCGGTACGTATGAGTTTTGTCATCACCGCGAGCTCACCGCATTTTGCGGCAATGTCCTCGCAAAGACTTCTTATATAAGTTCCCTTCCCGCATTCGACTCTGATCGTTACGAAAGGTAAAGACACATCTTTTACTTCTATATCGAAGATCTCGACAAACACGGGTTTTCTTTCTACTTCGACACCCTGTCTTGCAAGTTCGTAAAGGCGTTTTCCGTCTACCCACTTTGCCGAATACATTGGCGGATACTGATCGTATCCTCCGACAAAAGAAAGTGCCGATGCAACTATATCGTCTTCGGTCGCCTTAACTTCACGTTCTTCAAGCACTTCACCCGTATCATCAAGCGTATCGGTCCGTTTCCCCAACATAAATGTAGCGACATACTCTTTGTGTTTATCATTAAGCATGTCGCATAGTTTTGTTGCGTTTCCGAGCGCTACCGGGAGCACGCCTTCGGCAGCGGGATCGAGTGTCCCGGTATGGCCGATCTTGCGCTGTCCCGTTATGCCTCTTAAGACGGCCACAACATCAAATGATGTAAAGCCGGGTTCTTTGTATACGTTTATAAGTCCGTTAATCATATTGTCTTGCTATCTGTGCGGTAAGATTATTGACTACATCATAGAAGTTTCCTTCCATCACGACTCCGGCCGCTTTTTTGTGACCGCCGCCGCCAAAGTATTCACATACTTTGGAAACATCGATCTTATCCGTAGATCTTAAGCTCACCTTATATTTATGATCGGGGAGCTCGTGCATGAATATCGCAACATCGACTCCCTTTATCTGCTTGAGCGCATTGACTATTCCGTCATAATCATACGGGAATGAATTGTAAAACTTTGCCATCTTCTGATCGACATGACCTACACTGACACGGCCGTCCATGACCATCAGGCTTTCCGACAAAACACGACCCATTATCTGGCTCTGCAGATAAGTCTTTTCATAAAAGGTTTCCATGATGATCGTAGGAAAATCAAAACCGTATCCGATAAGATCCGCGGCTATATTAAGCGTAAGCGGTGAAACGTTTGAATACTGGAAGACTCCCGTATCATGGATAATTCCGATATACAAAGCCTTGGCGATCTCTAAGTCGATCCCGTCCTTATCAAGGCATTCATATAACATCTCCGATGCACTTGATGCTTCGGGCCTTATGTAATTCACATCACCTTCGGAACCGTCGTTGGTGATATGATGGTCTATACATATCTTTTTTAAAGCTTTGTCAAATATGTGCTCTGCGTCACCGGTCCTGCTCTTTACCGTATCAAGACATATCACCGCATCAAATACCTTATCGACACCTTTGGGATTTTCGATCTTTTCGATATCCTTTATGCATCCAAAGACCGATGAAGGCTTTTCAAGATAAATATGAACATCGATATCGGGCATGTTTTTGGTGATGTAAAGATATGCGGCCATTGTGCTGCCAACACAGTCACCGTCCGGTCTTATATGCCCGGTTATGGCAACGCTTTTTACATTTTTCAGTTCACTGTTTAGATTCATCATCCGCTCTGTTTACATCCTCAATGAGTTTGGTCATGTTGACACCGTACTCTATAGATCTGTCCATAATGAATGTTATCGAGGGAGTGTTTCGTAAATTTATGCGCCTTGCGAGTTCTCTTTTGATAAAACCTTCGGCACTCTTAAGGCCGAGATATGTGTTCTTTAAAGCCTCGTCGTCGCCGAGCACACTTATATAAGCCTTGCAGGTCTTAAGGTCGGGAGCAACCTCCACCGCAACAACGCTTGTAAATTCGCTGATGCGGGGGTCCTTGATCTCACCGCTTCTGATAAGATTTGCAAGTTCTCTGTATACTTCCTCGTTTATACGTATGTTTTTGATGCTGTTCTTTCTCACGTTCTGGGAACCTCCACCATTACATATGCTTCCACGATATCAAGCTCCTGCATGGCGTCAAATCCATCAAATACAAGTCCGCATTCAAATCCGGCTTTAACTTCCTTGACATCATCTTTGAATCTCTTAAGTGATGCAAGTTCGCCTTCGTAGATCTGCTCCTCGCCTCGTCTGATACGTACCTTGCAGTTACGCTGGAAGATACCGTCAAGCACATAGGAACCTGCGATATTACCGATAGCAGAAGCTTTGAATATCTGTCTTACCTCAGCATGACCGATGATCTTCTCCTCATATACGGGAGCAAGCATACCCTTCATGGCCGCTTCAACGTCCTCGATTATCTGATAGATGACTCTGTAAAGCTTGATCTCAACGCCTTCGTGATCTGCGGTTGCCTTGACCATGGCATCGGCACGAACGTTAAATCCTATGATTATCGCATTCGATGCACTGGCAAGCGTTACATCGGATTCATTGATGGCACCTACGCCGCCGTGTATGCACTTAACCACAACCTCATCGTTGGACAGTTTAAGAAGCGACTGCTTGATGGCTTCCACACTACCCTGAACATCGGCTTTAACGATAAGATTAAGCTCTTTTAAGTTACCTTCCTGTATCTTGGAGAACAGATCGTCAAGACTCATCTTGGACTTGATCTCTTCAAGTTTCTTTTCCTTGTTCTGCGAAATGAATGTATCCGCAAAACTCTTGGCGGTCTTGTCATCCTTGTGGGCAATGAATACTTCACCTGCACCGGGAACGTCATTAAGACCGAGTATCTCAACCGGAATGGAAGGTCCTGCCGTCTTGACATTCTTACCCTTGTCATTGATCATGGCACGAACTTTACCGTGACATGCACCTGCGGATATAAAGTCTCCGACCTTTAAAGTACCCTTTTGTACGAGTACGGTCGCCACGGGACCTCTTCCCTTGTCAAGCTGAGCCTCGATAACAATACCTCTGGCTTTACGCTTGGGATTGGCCTTTAATTCAAGTATGTCGGCCGTTAAGAGGATGGTCTCCAAAAGATCGTCGATACCGTCGCCCTTCTTGGCTGAAATATTAACAAATTCGGTAGATCCGCCCCAATCGGTAGGTATAAGTTCGTACTCGGTGAGTTCCTGCTTAACCTTCTCGGGATTGGCTTCGGGTTTATCTATCTTGTTGACCGCAACTATTACTTCTACACCTGCGGCCTTTGCATGGTTGATGGCTTCAACCGTCTGAGGCATGACACCGTCATCCGCTGCGACTACCAGAACTGCGATATCCGTAGAATTGGCACCGCGCATACGCATAGCGGTAAACGCTTCGTGTCCGGGAGTATCAAGGAATGTGATATCTCTGTCTTTTACATGTACCGTATATGCACCGATAGCCTGCGTGATACCGCCGGCCTCACGGTCTGTAACCTTTGTCTTACGGATGGCATCAAGTAAAGATGTCTTACCGTGATCGACGTGACCCATTACACAGACAACGGGAGGTCTTGAAACCATGTTCTCTTCGGACTCTTCGTCTTCTTTTAACAGCTCTTCGATAACATCGACTTTGACCGCATGTTCACAGATGATCTCGTATTCGATGGCGATATTCTCGGCATCTTCAAATGAGATCTCGGAGTTAACGTTTACGATCTGACCCTGCAGGAACAGTTTCTTTACGATCTGAGCGGGCTGGATCTTCATCTTGTCCGCAAGTTCCTTGATGGTTATGGTGTCATCGATGGTGATCGTCTTGATGACTTCCTCTTCTACCTCGGGCTTTTTCTCGGGTTTGATGAACTTACCGGTCTTACGCTTCATTGCAAGCGTTTCTTCGTCGTCACCCATTAAGAAATCGCGGTTTTTACGTGTATCCTTTTCCTGATTTCTGCGGCGATCGGACTGTTTCTTTTCGCTTTCCTTGGAATCGTAATTCTTATTTTTGTATTTATCGTCTCTTCTGTCGGAACCCGGTCTCGATCCGCCCGATGTGGGAGCTGCGCCGGGACCTGCAAATGAAATTCTGGATCCGCCTGCCTGAGGACGCTGTCCCTGTCCCTGAGGACGGTTCTGTCCCTGTGCGGGACGCTGTCCGGGAGTTCTGTCTCTTCTGTCGGCTCCCTGTGCGGGTCTTGGTGCAACACCGCCCTGAGCCTGAGGTTTTTCGATTCTTTCAGGTCTCTTGGTTCGGATATCGGACAAAAATACCTTCTTGGGCGCATTGGTCTGATTGGAGGTATTTTCTGTATTTTCAACATTTTCCCGGGGCCTTTGCTGTTTTACGGGTTCATCGGACACATTGTTGTGCACTCTGTTCATTGCATCGGGACGAACCTTGATAAGTCTGGGTGCAGCATAATCACTGCCCGAGATCGTATGTGAATCTCCGGGGCGACGGGGAGGCTGACTCTGACCTTGAGGACGGGGCTGTCCGGGGCGGGGTCCCTGGCCCTGAGGACGATTCTGTCCCTGTGCGGGACGCTGTCCGGGCATATTGGAATTATGGGGATTGCTGACCATAATTATCTTCTTTTTCTTAACGGGTTCGGGATTTACCGCAGGTTTTGCAGCCGGCTTTGCCGCTTCGGTTTCCGCAGGCTTTTCTGCCTTTACGGGCTTTGTGGCTTCCGTTTTGGGAGTTTCGTTCTTAATCTCCTTTTCCTTTACGGGAGCCTCTTCTTTTGCCTCGGTCTTTTTGGGGGCCGCTTTTTCTAAAGGCTTTGAAGCGCCTTTTGAAAACTCGCCCTTTACAAGATTTATCGCTTCATCCTCTATCGAGGACTGTGCAGCCTTGACTTCAATACCTTTTCCGTTTAAAAAGGCAATGATGTCTTTGGATTGTATATCTAATTCTTTTGCTAACTCATGTACTTTCATTTTTGCCATTTCTGTTTCAGTCCTCCGAATTATTCTCAAGCTGTTTAAAGAGTTTTATGATCGATGCGGCAAAGCCCTCATCACAAACTGCCGCAGATGCTGTCAGTTCCTTGCCGATCGCATTCGCAAGTTCCGTGCGCGTCGAATATTCTATAATCGGAACTTCGTAATATTCACACATGTCGTGAAATCTTTTTTTGGTATTTCCCGATGCGTCGCCTGCGATCACTACAAGGCAGGCCTTCCCGCTCTTTATCGATTCCTCTACCGAGAATTCACCGCATTTTAATTTTCCGGCCTTTCTTGAAAGGCCAAGCATAGACAAAAGCCTGTTATTCAATACTTTTGTACTCCTCTTTCAAACTCTCATACACGCTTGGAGGGATAGCCGTGTCAAAGGCACGTTCCAAGGCCTTGGTCTTAATGGCCTTGTTAAGACACTCCGGGTCTTTGCAAAGATATGCGCCTCTTCCGTTTGCTTTTCCCTTAAGATCTACGGATATAGTGCCGTCAGACGCACGCACGATACGAACAAGGTCTTTTTTGTCCCTGCTCACTCTGCAACCTATACATTGTCTTTGCGGCACCTTTTTGTTCATTACTGTTCTTCCTCCTCTGAAGACTCTTCTGCATAGCCTTCTTCGGTTCCTTCATATTCTTCGTCCGAATACTCTTCGGCATACTCGCCTTCCTCGTATTCGCCTTCTTCGTACTCGCCTTCGTACTCTTCATAATCATCGATATAGTCTTCATAACGGAATCCGGGAGCATCCTTGGCCTGGCTTTCCGACTTGATATCGATCTTGTATCCGGTAAGTCTTGCGGCAAGTCTCGCATTCTGTCCGGATTTACCGATCGCAAGCGAAAGCTGGTAATCGGGTACTACAACCTTGGCGGTCTTTTCGTCGGGATCTGCGAAAACGGCTACGATCTTGGCAGGGCTTAACGCGTTCTGGATAAGGTTACCGGGGTTTTCATCCCAGTTGATGACATCGATCTTTTCGCCTCTTAATTCCTCAACGATAGCATTTACTCGGGCACCGTTCATACCTACACATGCGCCTACGGCATCAACATTGGGGTTGTTGGACCAAACGGCGATCTTGGTACGGCTTCCGGCCTCACGGGCTATGGACTTGATCTCAACCGTTCCATCCTTGATCTCGGTAACTTCCGACTCAAAGAGCTTTTTAACAAGCTCGGGATGGGTACGGCTTACCATTACCTTGGGGCCTCTGTTTGTATTCTTAACTTCAAGAACATAAAGTTTGATACGCTCGGTAGGGCGGAACTCCTCTGTGGGAACCTGCTCGCTCTCCGTAAGTATCGCATCGGTCTTTCCGAGATCGATAGCAATGTTCTTGCCTACATAACGCTGTACTATACCGGTTACGATATCTCTTTCTTTTTCATTGAAGATATTGTAAACTACGCTTCTCTCTTCCTCACGGATCTTCTGAGTGATGACGTTTCTCGCGTTCTGAGCGGCAATGCGTCCGAACTCCTGTGATTTGATCTCAACCTTTACGGTATCGCCAACGCCTGCATCGGCGTCGATCTTGTGAGCATCTTCAAGTGAGATCTGTGTAACGGGATCCTCAACATCCTTAACAACTTCTTTTTCGGCATACAGGAAATAATCGCATGTTTCCCTGTCGAGTTCGACCTTCATGTTGTCCGCTTTTCCAAAGTGGTTCTTGCATGCGGTGAGAAGTGAGTTCTCGATTGCATCAAAAAGCACATCTCTGGGTATCTGCTTCTCCTTTTCAAGAGCATCAAGCGCTTCAAGTAAAGCCTTATTCATTTCATGTTTCCTCCGTTTTTAAAAATCAAGTGTTAGCTTTATATTTGCGATCTCTTTGCGGGCAAATGAAACTTCCTCTCCCGCTATCTCAAGGGTTATCTTATCGGCATCGAAACCTTTAAGTATTCCCGTGAATTCTTTTTGTTTGTCTATCGGTTTGTAAGTCTTGACATCGACTTCCATTCCGATGCTCTTTTCAAGATGCGAATCCTTTTTAAGCGTTCTGCCAAGTCCCGGACTCGATACTTCTAGGTAATATGCATCTTCAATAAAATCATCGGCATCGAGGGCATCGCTTAAGGCTCTGCTTACGGCCTCGCAGTCATCGATGGTAACACCGCCTTCTTTATCGATATAGGCTCTTAAATACCATTCTCCGGCTTCGTTGACATATTCAACATCGTATATCTCAACACCTTTTTCGGAAACGATGGGGGTAAGGATCTCTGTGGTTTTTTGTTCGATCGTCTCGCGTTTACTCATATCGTATCCTCTCAAAACAGCATTTTGCTTGCAAAATGCCGGCACCGAGCACGATTGCCGAAGGCAATAGTTACCTTTCGTGCGAGTGTGCATCCTGCGGAGCAGCATAATGCAAATTGTGTAACGATTTGCATTATGCAAATCTCGAATTTCATTTTATGAAATTCGAGATTGACAGCGGTCGGCAAATGTCCGCTTTCGTAAACGAAGCGGCCGCTTGCCTCGTCGCTGAGCAAAAACTAAAGTGGCTTGAAACCAAGCCACTTTAATGATCGTTAACTCTATTACATTAAGCATACTAACACCGAACACCGATAAATGCAAGTATTTTTTAATTACCGGCTTCGCCGCCTAATCCCCCTTGACCGCCGAAATCTTCGGGGCGGCCGTTCTCACTGCGGTTTCCGAAATCCCGTGGACCGCCAAAGCCGCTTTCCCCACCGGGTCCGCCCTGACCGCCAAAGCCGCTTTCCGCGCCGGGGCCGCCAAATCCGCCGTTTTCGTTAAAGTCTTCGGGACGTCCGTTGCCACCGGGTCCTCCGAAATCCTGCGAGCCGCCGAATCCGCCCGGCCCAAAAGCTGAATTTGCGGGTTCTCCCGCCGTAACTTCGACCGTTTCGCCTCCCGATGAAAGAGTATAAGTGCTGCCCGAAGTTATCTTATCCGACGCAATCATGATCGCATTGGCCTGTTTTAATACCGTAAACTCCTCGATAAGAGTGCTGCCGTCATAAAGTGACAACACCGTACCCGTACTTATTACCGAAGCCGGGAAGTAATCTATGACTGCAACTTTTGAATCGGCCGATATAGACTGGTACATTCCCGACATACCGCTTGATACGATCGTTCCGCCGTTAACGGTAAATTCACCCGCATAGTCCGTTGCGTTATTTCCGTCGTTTACGGAACCCGATACGTAAAGATATCCGCCGTTCATCAGTATGTTACCGTTTGAGTCTATACCGTCTCCGTAAGAATCAAGAGTAACGGTTCCTCCGTTTACGGTAAGAAGCGAGTTCTCCGAAACCGTGGTAAAAGGATTTTTGACTCCCGTTTCCGAATCATTGCCTTCACCGTCTGCGTTGGTGATATTGATGGCATCGTCGCTGGCTACGACATTGATCTCACCGTCGTTTATCGTGATCACCGGTGACTCAAGACCTTCATAGCTTATCGGAATATCGATCTTCCCGCCTTCGACCGTGATCGTTGCATCGGCATGTATGGCATCGTCTCCGGACTTAAGCGTTATCGCACCGCCGCTTATTAAGATTGACATATTGGAATGAACTGCATCGTCTTTGGCATCTATACTTATCGTTCCCGAATTTATGATTATGTCTTTTTCGGCCTTGATCCCCTTTATGCTTCCGTCATCATCCGAATCGTATGATGATGTTCCGCCTCTGTTAAGTGATTCGGGACCGGCATTTTTAAGATCGAGTTCTCCTGCGCCGGAACCTGTTGCTATTATGATGTCCCCGCCGTTTATCTTAACGGAATTGTCGGCTTGTATTCCGTCGGAGCCTGCATTGATATTTATCAAACCGCCGTCGATCACAATATTGTTCTTGGATGTGTCGGAACCGTTAACTGCTTTTATACCATCGTCCGATGCGGTTATATTGACCGTTCCGTCGGCAATATACAGTGATTCTTTGCTTATGATACCGTCATCAACGGATGAAACGGTTATCTCTCCGCCCATTATATTCAGTTTTTCCTTGGATACTATTCCGTCATTGTGATAACCCGTTACGGTAAGCGATCCGCTGCCGTTTATGGTAAGGTCGTCATCACAAAAAATCGTGCCGCTTGCTTCGCTGTCATATTGAGATGAGTATACCGCCGAATCAGTCAGTCTGTTTACGGTTCCCTCGGGAAGCATTATTATCGTCTTATCGGCATATTCCTCATAAACAGCCGGCCCGTCGGTCCCTGTTATCGTGGCGCCCTCAAGCACCAGGCATACTTTGTCGTCATTGGTCGTATTTATCAAAACCGTTCCGTTATATTCGCCGCGAAGCACATAAACGCCGCCCTTTTGGATCAGTATGCAACCGTCCGATATCTTGACCGCCCCGTCCGAAGATGCCGTATCGCCGTTTAGTTCGATAGTGGTATATTCGGTTTTTGTATAATCGAAATACTCATCCGACTTATCCGCAGCAGCTGAAATATCGGTAACAGCAACCGTGCCGGAATTAAGATCTGTTGATGTAACACTTTGTGTTCCCGTACAGGAGCACAGAACAATTGATAATGTAATGCAAATGATCGCATTAACCGGTCTTATTTTCTTTTTCATGATCGCCTTTCCGAAGGTCATTTAAGAAAAATGATCCTTTCAAATTCATTGGTTTGTTTTCTACGATTATGACTGTAATGAAAAAAAGTGTCTTAATTGTGTCTAACCTAAGAAAAATCGGTGAAAGGCCTATAGCATCCGTTATACGTTTTTTATAATTCTTCGGTCAACGGTACCACCACGCCGCAGGCAACCGTAAGATTTCCGTTTCTGGTGCGGATCTCATCGATCATTGCTTTCTGATCCGCATTATCCTTGAGTTCTATCATATAATTAAGTTCAAACATGCTTCCGAGATTTGTGGTCTTAACTCTTTCGAGTTTTGCCTCAGTGGTGTATTTTTCGAAAATATCATCAAAAGCCCCGTTAAAGTTAAGATTTTCGGGGATCACGATCTTAAGCTGAAGGTGCTCCTCTTTCTTTTCACCGAATTTAAGTTTTGAAAGGAGTATCATTACTCCTGCTACGATCACGGTGATAATTGCCGCAAAGCCTACATATCCCATGCCTGTGGCAAGACCTACCGCCATTGCAAAGAAAACGGTTCCTATCTCTCTTCCGGTTCCCGGTATCGATCTGAAACGTATAAGACTGAACGCACCCACTATAGCTATGCCTGTTCCGAGATTACCGTTGACCATCATGATCACGCTCATTACAAGTATCGGGAGCAGAGCAAGTGTGACAACAAAACTCTGTGTGTATTTTTTGCTGCAGATCATATAGGATACCGCAATTATCAATCCGAGAATTATGGCGGCGATACAGCACAACAATAATCCTTTAAGGCCAAGAACGATCACTCCCGTTCCGGTTTTGTCCAATATACTGTCTAAAAAGTTTTCCAACATATCTTTTCTCCTTCATCAACTGTCATTGTAAGTTGCCCGCAGGCGGTTCCGTATTTTGAAAAACTGTGCGGATAGACCTTGTGGTCCGAAAGCGCCCGAGTAAGCCACAAAGGCATTGCACCGGGAGCCTTTATCTCCATAAGCACCGTATCGTCGGATATGATCGGTTTTGCATCCTTGCCGTTTAAAAGACATCCTTCATTGTACTTAACCTTTATATCCGTATCGTATGTTATCCGGATATCCGGGTTTTCGGGGGCAAAAGAAGCAATACGCATATATTCGACGTATGTGGGAAGGGTTGCATCGTAGAACTTAAAAAAGTAATCGATCTCTTTCATTATCTGGGAATCGGTATCGGGATAAATGCCTCTCTTTAAATACAGATCCGCTTCGGAATATGAAAGTGATATCCTTCTTTTGTAAACAACGCCGTCATATTTCTTTTTAAGTTCCAGATAAACCGTGGATTCCGGTGTGACATGTCCGTAGGCGCGAAGCCTTAACTTTTCCTTGTATACCGGCTTTTCCATCGATTCACGTGCGAGGTCGTAGTTGGGTGTGTCGTAGTATATGCTGGTGATCTTGGACAATCCGTACTCATCATCACGCATATACGGTTCAAGCGCCTTTCTGACACCTCGGTACTGCTCTTTTGTCAGCAGATATTTTGTTTCAAGTCTTTTAAAGATATCTTTTGCCATCTCGGTCCCCTTGCACATTTTTCTTGTACAATCAGGAGTATAAAAAACAATTGTGTCCATTTTGTGGACAGGTTGTGATAATTTGCCGACCGTTTATAAATCGAATATATCGGTACCGGATCATATTGCCTGCTGCCGGATATAAAAACGCCGAGCGTAACGTCATCTGCAGGACCGTTATCGATCCCGCAAGCCCCTATGCCCAGCGATAGTAAAGATACTGTAAATAATCCGTAGATCTGATAATGAGTTTTTCCATGAAAAAGGGGTTAGTTACTCCGCTTTCGCATCATAAGAATCATTTCCTGCAGTAAGTGTATATGTCTGTCCCGAAGTCAGTTTACCCGAAATCACATACACATATTCGCAGTCTTTTGGTATGTTGAAGCTTTCAAGCACTGCACTTCCGGTTTTTAATTCGCACGAAGAATCTGTTACAACAGGCGTTTCAAGTTCAAACTTAAGCATTGTATAGTCCTTGATATCATTCGTGGGCTGAAACATTCTGGTAACATTAGTGCCTACTATAGTTCCGTTTTCAAAGGTAAAATCATCGGCACAGTCGAAAACAAAAATATCACCAATTCCTGCTCCGACTACATATATATACCCATTTTTT
>Ga0310691_10006825_pt1 | contig 12091 bp, 12 predicted proteins | sample 176DNAGHGlowgp2_FD_203887 | JGI IMG/M metagenome (GOLD analysis project Ga0310691, IMG submission 203887) | Sheep rumen microbial communities from Palmerston North, Manawatu-Wanganui, New Zealand - 1766 DNA GHGlow gp2 (v2) (version 2) | ecosystem: Host-associated > Mammals > Digestive system >... | reverse complement strand
GATATGAAATCCGGGAAGTATCTGAAAAATACCTGTTTTCTAACAGCCGTAGATTTTTCCGCGGCTGTTTTGATATAATAAAATATAAATGTGAGTGTTGTTACAAATCGTGATTTAAAGGAGCATTATAGCGATTTAGGAGCTGTAAGTATGTTTGAAGTAATCTGCAGGGAAATTAAAATCATGCTGGTAGACACCTGGGTTTTGGGGCTGACATTAGAAGTCTGTTTGATTTATTTCCTGGGCATGGCTGTGCTGTCTAACTGGCAAAACGACAAAGCAATTTCTGTAGGATTAGCGTTGTTGGGCATTTTTGCTTTTGTAAAGACAATTATAACATTGCATGTTTCCAACCCGTTTTTCTGCATAGCTATGGTTATAGCCGGATTATGTACGTTATGGTTGTTTAGATAAAAGAGATAATATGCAGGCTGATTTCGTGATATGATTTCAGGTTAGACACACAAATTCACGTTTAACTTAAAACGCGTTCTGGCAATCAGCTTTGTCAGGACGTGTTTTTTGTCTCCATTATTGCAAACCGTGATATAATGATATGTAGTCAAAAATGGGAGGCGATGGTATGGATGAACAGAAACCAAAGGTGCAAGTGATTCCTGCAAACCCGTTCAAGCGTTACAAGAAAGAGGACGATGTGAATAACGGTAGCGTGGGGATTTACTGCAGGGTAAGTACCACAGAGCAGAAGCAGCTGAACAGCCTCTCGAACCAGGTATCCGGTCTGCTAAAGTACCTGAAGGAAGAGGGCATGCTTTACCGGTTCCAGGATGCGTATATCGACATATATTCCGGGACATCGGAAAAAAGGAGCCCGGCAAATTAACAGACAGGGAAGTCTGCTGCGTGGTATAATTACTTAAAACGCTGACCATTCAAATTTTAATTTGAGGTATGTTAAGACTGTAGGCTTATTGTCCAAACTTTCTGAAGCAAAGAATCACAGCAGCTGAAGGTGGATATGCATGAGATGGATGCGACGGCGGCAGAGAGCAAGGCTGCCTATCAGGAAATTAGATGATCAGAAGGATCTCGAAGCAGAAAACTTGTGAATTCCATATCGATCTTAGAACATCTGACAAAACCGGACTGCCCATCAAACAGCAATCCGGTTTTTGACTTTACTGAGATTTTACAGTTCACCGATTACAGGGCTTACAATCTGCGTTTATATTGAGAGTGTCAAAGGAGGTTTCCACATGATCTATTGTGTTGAAGATGACAGTGCCATCCGGGATCTTATGGTTTACACACTGAGAGCATCCGGATTTGAAGCAATGGGGTTTGAGAATGATACCGGTTTTTGGGCAGCCATGAAAGAGCAAAGGCCGAAACTGATTTTATTGGATGTTATGCTGCCTGGGGAAGACGGGCTGACGATCCTTCGAAAACTGCGGTTGTCTCCTGTTACATCGGATATTCCTGTTATTATGGCAACAGCAAAAGACAGCGAGTATGACACAGTGATTGGTCTGGATTCAGGTGCGGACGATTATCTGGCGAAGCCGTTTGGAATGATGGAAATGGTCTCGCGCATAAAGGCGGTTCTTCGCCGTGCAGGCAATCATCAGGACTTGGTTTTATCCTGCGGGATGATTTCGATGGATGAAAACAAGCATACTGTAACCGTGAACGGGAAGCCTGTCTTGCTGACTTTGAAAGAATATGAGCTGCTGAAACTTCTGATGGAGAATCCCGGGAGGGTTTTCACGAGAGATAATATCCTCCAGAGCGTGTGGGGCATTGATTTTTGCGGTGAAACAAGAACGGTAGATGTTCATATCGGTACGCTTAGAACCAAGCTTGAAAAAGCTGAGGATTATATCAAGACCATTAGGGGTGTTGGATATAAGATGGATGCGGAAAATGAGCAGTAAGATTTTTAAGGCGATCTGGACCGTTGCCCTCTTGGTTTTTCTGGCTTCATTACTATTGATCATGGGGTCGTTGTATGCCTACTTTTCTTCCATACAGAAGACCCAGCTTCGCGTGGAGACCGAACTGGCTGCACAGGGTGTCGCACTCTCTGGAGCGGAATATTTTGAAGGATTGAATGACGGCAATTATCGAATTACTTGGGTCAGTCCGGAGGGAGACGTTTTATTTGATGATGAGGCGGACACCTCGACCATGCAGAATCATATGGAGCGCCCAGAGATAAAGCAGGCGCTGAAAGAGGGATACGGAGAAGCTGTCAGGCATTCCTATACCCTGGCAGACCAACAGTATTATGCGGCTAAACGGCTTCCTGACGGATCTGTACTCCGCATGTCTGTTGCACAGCTGTCCGTATGGAGTCTTCTTTTTGGCTTTGGCCAGCCGATCTGTTTTGTGGTCCTTGCCGCGCTGATACTTTCCTATGTACTGGCTTCACGGATTGCTGCAAAGATCGTAAAGCCAATCAATGAGCTCGACCTTACACAACCAAACCGATACTATGGGGAGGAAAACTATGAGGAGATAGAGCCTCTGCTCCGTCATATTGCTGCGCAGCAGGCTCAGTTAAGGAGCGATCAGGAGGAAATTGAAAAGGCAGCGTTGATTAGGCAGGAATTCAGCGCAAACGTCTCCCATGAATTGAAAACGCCACTTCATGCGATCTCCGGATATGCGGAGCTCCTTGAAAACGGTTTGGTTAAAGAAGAGGACATAAAGCCTTTTGCGGAAAAGATTCATGCGGAATCTTTACGTATGACTAGACTGATTGAGGATATTATTGACCTGACGAAACTGGATAATGGCGGCACAAAAATGAAATGGGAGAACTGTGATTTTTACCGTATCGTCGAAAATACAGTTGATACGGTGGAGACTGCTGCCTCTGCCATGGATATCAGTTTTACCCTCAGCGGAGAAACGGCTCCTGTAACAGCAATCCCGCAGCTGCTGTACAGCATAGCATATAACTTGTGTGAAAATGCGATTAAGTACAATCACCGAGGAGGCAGTGTCAGTATATCTGTATCGCAAGGCGAACGATATACAGTGCTTACCGTGAGAGACACGGGCGTTGGTATTCCTGAAGAGGAGCAGGAACGTATTTTTGAACGATTTTATCGTGTGGACAAAAGTAGGAGCAAAGAGGCAGGCGGTACAGGACTTGGACTTTCCATTGTTAAACATGCAGTCCTGATCCATAATGGAACAATCAGACTCAACAGCAGTCTCGGTGAAGGCTCTGAGTTTATCGTGTCGATACCGAATAAACCTGAGGACGGGAAGTGATATAAGAAAATCCGTTTTGCAGGGGCACAGGTGGCCCCTGCTTTTTAATTCGTGCGCATTACATGGTTTTTACAGAAGCGCGATAACGGATTTGATAGCCAACATATCAATGTCATTAAGTTAGACTAAATTCACGTTTTTCTCACTAAATAAATAATCGAAATCGCTAAAACGCGTTCTGGCAATCAGCTTTGTCAGGACGTGTTTTTTGTCTCCATTTTTGCAAACCGTGATATAATGAAATGTGGTCAGATAAATAAAAAAAATCCGCATTATATGCGGAGTTGAGTGGCATAGACTGACATAACAATTAAGAAAATTTAAAATAGAAAATGACCGTTGTATACAAATCGTACTACGAACGGAAGTGTACAATCACATAAATCAATTCCTACACAAAACCTGCATGAAATCTTATGATTCACAGAATTTGCATGACAGTCAAAGTAGTCAAAAATTAGCGTTTTTTCACTTTGTAAACCGGTGATGGTATTTCATCGCCGAGAATGAAGAAAATTGTTGTTTTTCTAACAGCCGTAGATTTTTCTGCGGCTGTTTTATTATAATGATGGCAGTGATACAACTGGTGATTTTCTCCCTTGTTCTGACACCTGAATCGGAAAGGCTCTATCGCGCCGCTATAGAAGAAGCGACAAAAGGTCATTAACAGTCTTCACGGCTCAGCCCCGTACAGACCCCGTTCATAAATATACTTTTCCACTGCCAGGGACACCATGCCCCGGATGGGTTTTCCTTCCCGCAGCCGTTGCCGGATTTCTGTGGAGGAGATGGCTGTTTCCGGCACTTCCGCGTGGATGACTTTTTCTGCTGCCCAGGGGCCGTAGGCCCTTACCAGCTGTGCTACGCCTGCCGCCCCTTCGTAACCGGACCGTTTCGCCGCCACAAAATGTACCAGCCGCAACAGATCCTGCACCCGGTACCATTTATACAGATGGATCAGGGCATCTTCCCCGATAATCAGGTAAATCTCCGCACCGGGCCACAGTTTCTGCATGAATTTGATGGTGTCGTAGGTGTAGGATATGCCGCCCCGGTCAAATTCCAGGCAGCTGACCACGAAATCATCATACTCTTGTATCGCCAGCTCCACCATGGCCAGCCGGTCCTGCCAGGATGCACAGTTCGACCGGGTCTGCTTATGGGGAGGGATGTAGGAAGGCAAAAACACTACCCTGTCAAAGTCCATCTGCCGCTGCACCGCATGGGCCATACGCAGATGCCCCATATGGATCGGGTCAAAGGTTCCTCCCATGATTGCCAGCCGTTCCATGATTTTGCCTCCCTGGCAAGAAAACATTTTATCTGCGTTTTCACGATAAAAAACGCAATCGGAATTTACTTTCCTGTTTTAACATTGTTTTTCGGCCTTAACCATAAACAACGGCGTAGAAGCAAAATTCAGTTTCTCTTCTTCCGACCAAACACGCTGCCATATCTTTTTGTTCACACTACACTTAACTCCAATACTGCGCAGCACTTCCACATCCCAGGAAGGCCGGCGGATAGAAGATAACGGTATATGACGGGCAATATCTTCCATCACGTCAAAATTCTCACCGATATTCTGATCCCGGATGCCCTTTTTCGCGCTCTTAATACGATCTTGAATATACGCAGACCTGGCAGCTTCTTCGTATAGGTATGCATACCAGTTTGCGTCAAAATTCAACAAAAGCCCGCCCCGCTTCAAAACACGAACCCACTCGGAATAAGCTCGCTCAGGATGCGGCAGATTCCAGGTCAGATTGCGGCTAACCACCACATCAAAACTGTTGTCTGCATATGTCAATGCCTCAGCGTTCATAACAGAAAACGCAATATTATCAGCTAACGGTCCCGCATTGATCCTGGCCTCGTCAAGCATGGCCGGAGTCAAATCGACTGCCGTCACGTCATAGCCCAGCTCACAGAGAATAATGGCGAAAAAACCCGGTCCTGTACCAATATCCAATACATGCAAATCTTCTGCGGCATGATGAGAAAACACTTTCTCAATTTCTTTCTGCAAACAGTTCTTCCACTTTTGCTTTTGAACAGTGGCCAGCTCCAGCTGATTGACCTCAGAATAACCGGGAACGCGTTCTGTCCAATATTTTAAGTTTTCTTCATAGACGTTTTGGCTGTTCATGCTGTTTTCTTAAGGACAGCACGCACGGAACCTCGCGGATCAGCAAATGCTCTTAATTCATTTTGTTTTGCAGCTTTCTCTGCCATCTTAACTACAAAAGCTTCAGCTGCGGATACTAAAAAACATGCCATTTTGAACATCCTTTACCCTTTAAAATAAAACAAAAAGCTATGAAGCAATCAACTCTTTCAAGAGTCAATCAGCCTTCATAGCTTTATCATTTTATATTCAGTTAACGTTGAAAATAATGCACCAACTTTGCTCCGTTCCAGCGAAGAGTATCACTCTTGTGACAATTTATTTTATCATATATAGAATTGAAATACAAGATAACTGACAAATTGTTGTTTTTCTAACAGCCGTAGATTTTTCTGCGGCTGTTTTGATATAATAAAATAAATCAATGTTAACTTTGAACTAAGATTGATTAATACACATATTGCATTTGGGATAGAAGAAGCCCAAAACGAAGGCGACAAACCTGAAGAAGCTGGGGATTCCTGACGAGAAAGCTCATGAGTGGGGTAATACCCGGCTAGGGTACTGGCGCATTTCCAATTCACCAGTTTTGAAGCGTTCTATAACAAATGAAAGACTCGCACGGGCTGGGTATTTTGACATACTCAGCAAGTATGAGTCTGTGCGCTTATAAGGTTGAACCGCCGTATACCGAACGGTACGTACGGTGGTGTGAGAGGTTGGCTACTCAAATAATGGGTAGCCTCCTACTCGATTATAATTTTTATATTCGCAAATTTTTATATTGTGGTTCTTTGTTTTTCAGTCTTCGTACTTATCCGGGAAGAACAGCTTCAGCGTTTCCTACAATTTTAACGTTGCATAGTAACCGAAAACGTGTTAAAATAAAATATCACAAGAGTGATATAAATTCGTCAAAGTGGCGAATGTTCCTAATAATAAACGGCAAAAGGAGATTGACTTACACTGTCGATAACTATAACAGGCTTACATTGTAATTAATCATAATAATAAAAGCAAAAGCTATGAAGGCTTACATGTTTCAGAGGAAACCATGGCCTTTGTAGCTTTTTTGTTTTAGTAGTTTTCCATGATTTTTAACGAAAAGAGGCGTGATGATGAAACACTACGCTGTCAAACGACTGTTGCAGCTGATTCCGATTTTGTTCGCAATTACCTTCCTGTCCTACGGGATGATGCGTCTGGCAGGCAGCGATGTGGTGGAACAAAAAATGGAAAATACCGACGGTACGGTCTCGCAGGAGATGATTGACGCAGCCAGAGAGGAATTGGGCCTGGACAAGCCTTTTATCGTCCAATACGTTACGTGGCTCGGAAAATTGGCGCGCGGAGATATGGGGGTTTCCTATGTCTCCGGGAAACCGGTCTTTTCAACGTTTGTATCCAAACTGCCTGCTACGTTGCTGCTGGCCGTCGTTTCCATTTTGCTGACGGTGATTGTTTCGATCCCGCTTGGAATCTGGTCGGCTGTGAACCAGAACAGGGCGGCCGATTATGTGATCCGCACGGCAAGCTTCGTTGGGAATTCTCTGCCTAATTTTTTTGTATCCCTGCTCCTGATGTATTTCTTCGCAATCCGGCTGAACTGGTTCCCGGTTATTTCCAGGGACGTCAGTCTGCAGAGCGTGGCGCTCCCGTCCATTACGCTGGCTATCGCCATGTCGGCCAAATATCTGCGGCAGGTTCGCGCAACGGTTCTTGATGAACTCAGCAAGGACTACGTGCTTGGCGCCAAAGCCAGAGGCGTGAAGTTCCAGACGACGATGATGAAAAGCGTGATGAAGGCTTCTCTTGTAACGATTATCACGCTGCTGACGCTCTCCATTGGTTCCTTATTGGGCGGGACCGCTATAGTAGAGTCCATCTTCATGTGGGACGGCGTTGGCAAGATGGCGGTGGATGCCATCAATATGCGCGATTATCCGATTATTCAGGCTTACGTCATGTGGATGGCGATTATTTACGTGCTGGTCAATCTGATAACCGATGTAAGCTATCGGTATCTGGATCCGCGGATCAGGCTGGGAGGAACAGAGCAATGAGCAGACCGGTCACGATTCGCGTGCAAAAAGTAAAAAAGAACAGGATCCGGGCGCGTTTGTTCTTTTTCCTGTTTCTTGCGGTGGTTCTGGTGCTGGTTTCGTTTTTTGCGGATCAGATTGTTCCCTATGACCCTTACGGGCAGGATCTGAGTCTGTCAAGACAGCCTCCGTCGGCAGCTCATTTTATGGGAACTGACCAATACGGGCGGGATGTTTTTTCCCGCGTAATTGTAGGAGCGCAGGCCAGTGTTTTTTCTACCCTGATACTCGTTTGCATTACCTCGGTATTCGGAACCCTGGCAGGAACGCTCTGCGGCTACTTTGGGGGCAGGATTGATTCTGTTTTGATGCGGATTTCGGATGTCTGTCTGGCGTTTCCGGGGCTGGTCTTTGCGCTGGCGATTGCAGCGCTGCTTGGCGGGGGCATAAGTAATGCGGTGATTGCGCTGGCGGTCATCAGCTGGCCTAAGTATGCCCGCGTGGCGCGGGGGCAGACGCTGGCCCTGAAGAACTGTGACTTTGTGGCGGCGGCAAGGCTTGCCGGAGACAATTCTGCGCAGATGATCCGGCGGCACATTTTGCCGAACATCCTGGGGCCGATTCTGGTTACGGCCATGCTGGATATCGGAACGATGATGATGGAACTGGCAGGACTGAGCTTCCTCGGACTTGGCGCGCAGCCGCCTGTGGCCGAATGGGGCAATATGATGAGCGGCGGGAGAAGCATGTTGCAGACATATCCCTGGCTTGTACTGTCTCCCGGCGTTGCCATCTTCCTGACCGTCGTGACCTTCAATCTGCTGGGGGATACGGTCCGCGATTACATGGACCCGAAAAACTCCGGAACTCAATGATCGGTAAGCTTTTTTAAGCATTTTATATGACCTTGGAGAGGGTCGTAAAAAACTACTACTTTTTTATAATAAAGGGGAAAATAACATGAAAAAGATTCTGGCAGTCCTTCTGATGCTCTGTATCGCAGCAGGCATTCTGAGCGGCTGCGGCGGCGGTACCAATACGCCGGCTGCCTCCGGTAAAAAGAAAGTCTTTGTCTTTGGCGATACGACCTTTAACGCGGAAAACGAAGAACCGGATATCAACCCGCATAACGCGTACTCGGGATGGCCCTGCATCCGTTACGGCGTGGGCGAGACGCTGATGAAGATTGCGGACGACGGTACGCTGAAACCCTGGCTTGCGAAGAGCGCGACCAATGTGAATGAGACGACATGGGAAATCGTGATCAAGGACGCGGTTCGCTTTTCCAACGGTAAAAAGTGCGACGCTGCCGCTGTCAAAGCTTGTTTAGAGCATCTGATCAAGGTCCATGAGAGGGCAGCCGGCAACCTGAAGATTGCTTCCATGAAGGCAGACGGCCAAAAGCTGACCATCGTCACATCAGAGCCAAATCCCATTCTGATGAACTATCTCTCTGAGGGATACGGCTGCATCATCGATATGGAAACCGGTATTCCCAAGAACGGATGCGTTGTGGGCACCGGTCCTTTCGTGGCCACTGAGGTCGTAACGGATAATCATGTAAAACTGGTGAAGAATGCAAATTACTGGGACGGCAACGTAAAAATTGACGAAGTTACCGTCCGCACCATCTCTAACGGCGACACGCTGGCGATGGCTCTCCAGTCCGGCGAGATCAACGCGGCATATGGAATGGCGTATGCCAGCTATCCTCTTTTTGAAAACGACAAATTCAAGTTCAGCAGTATCCAGACCAGCCGCTGCTTCTGGGGCATGATGAACTTCCACAAAGAGAACCCCGGCTACCGGATCATGAGCGATCCTGCGGTCCGCAAAGCGATCGCCATGGGCATCAACAAGAAAGGCTTTGTGGATGTTTTACTGAAAGGCTACGGCTACACCGCTGTCGGCGCGTTCCCAGACAGCTTTGCCTTCGGGAAGGGCGTCAACACCGTTTCCTACGATCCCGGAGCGGCCAAGAAGATCCTGCAAGATGCCGGCTGGGTTGATACCGATGGCGACGGTATCCGCGAGAAAGACGGCGTCAAACTGGCTATCCGCTGGCTGACCTACCCGTCCCGCCAGGAGCTGCCGCTGCTGGCCGAATCCGCGCAGGCCACGCTTAAAGATATAGGCATCGAAGTGCAGATCAATAACACCAAAAACCACAACAGCATCCGGAAGGATCCCAAAGCCTGGGATATCTGGGTCAGCGCCAACGTGAACGCCGGCCTGGGCGATCCTCAGAATTTCTTCGATACGTATTGCCTGGATTCTTCCATCAAGAACTCCGGCGGCCATCACAGCGACAATCTGGAGAAGCTTGCCGTACAGCTGCGCGGCGCCTTTGATCCGGGCGAGCGCGCAAAGATAGCGGTTAAGATGCAGCAGGAGCTTCTGGATGACAATTCATATTTCTTCTGTTCGTTCCTGCGCATGAGTATGATCATGCAGGCCAACGTCACCGGTATTGCGGCGCATACCTGTGATTTTTACGAACTGACTGCGGATCTGGACATCAAGTAAACGCTATGGTTAATGAGGTCGTGCAATGGCAGGATTATTGGATTATCAGCATGTGGAGATTTCCTTTAACGGGACCCCGGTCGTCCATGATGTAACGTTTCAGCTGCATCCGGGCGAGATCCTGGGCCTGGTGGGTGAATCCGGCTCGGGAAAATCTACCCTGATCAGGGCCGCGATGGGACTGCTTGGCAGTTCCGGCATGGTTACCAGAGGCGATATCTGGTTCGAGGGAAAAAACCTGCCGGATCTGTCTGACTCGGAGATACGGCATATCTGCGGAGAAAAGATCGGCATGATATTCCAGGACTGCGGCGCTTCCCTGAGTCCCATCCGCACCATTGGCGAGCAGATTGTGGAGAGTTTGGCGGCCCATCGCAAGGTGGATGTCCCAACGGCAAAAGCTGCGGCCATGGAGCTGTTTGACAAGCTGAAACTGAAAGACGGGGAACGGGTCTGGAACAGTTATCCTTTTGAACTCTCCGGCGGCATGAATCAGCGGGCGGGGATTGCAATAGCTATGCTCATGAACCCTGTGATTCTCCTGGCAGACGAACCGACTTCCGCTCTCGATGTGGCAGTGCAGCGGCAGGTGGTGGAGGAGATGCTGAGCGTCAGGGATGAATTCGGTACCGCGATCATTATTGTAACGCATGATATCGGCGTTGTTTCCGCCATGGCAGACAGTATTCTAGTGCTGCAGGACGGCAACGTGATGGAATACGGCAGGGCGAAGGATGTTATGGAAACTCCCCGGAACGGCTATACCAGGAAATTGCTCGGTGCGGTTCCGAGATTGAGGAGGGGATAGTGTAAATGGATCCGGTCCTGAAGGTCACCGACCTTTCCAAATACTTTTCCCGTGCCGGGAAAAACGGTTTCTTTGCCGTAGATCATGTGAGTTTTGCGGTTGTGCCGGGTGAGATTCTCGGCATCGTAGGCGAATCCGGTTCCGGTAAGTCCACCATTGCCAAACTGATTACAAGGCAGATTGACGCGACAGCCGGAACGATTGAAATCGAAGGGCAGGATATTACCGGATTGAAAGGGCGGGAGATGATTCCTGTCTATGCAAAGATTCAGATGGTTTTTCAAATGCCCAAGGGATCTTTTGATCCCCGCAGGACCCTGGGCGATGGAATCTGTGAGAGTCTGCGGAACCAGGGGAAGCCAAAGGCGGAGTGTGAGGCAAAGGCGCGGGGTCTGCTGGAACAATGCGGATTACCCGGCGATTTTTTGGAACGGTATCCGCACCAGGTATCCGGCGGACAGTGCCAGCGCGCTGCAATTGCCCGGGCCCTGATGTGCGACCCGAAAATTCTTATTCTTGATGAGGCCACCTCGGCCCTTGATGTGACGGTGCAAAAGCAGATTATGGAATTACTGCAGGAGTTGCAGCAGAAGAAGGAACTTGCGTATCTTTTTATCTGCCATAACCTTGCGCTGGTTCAGCAGTTTTGTGACAGGGTAATTGTTCTTTGCGATGGGAAGATTGTGGAGCAGGGACTTCCTGACGATGTGATCATGCGTCCGAAATCTGAATATGCGAAGCGCCTCGTCGACTCTGTTTTCTGATAAAAAGAATCCTGGTTCCCATGAATATTCTGCGAAAAACGGTATCGTTATCAACTTTGTGGAAGAGCAGGAGATGGCGATAATCAGGCAGAAACTAACTGGGATGAAAATACAGACTTGTCTAAAAAAACCGGTACCGCATTCCATGCGATACCGGTTTTACTATGTGCGCCCGGCATGGGCGCAGTCTTAAAGGTGAAAGTCCTAAGTGCGGGTTAGTCGTGCCAAGCACATAGCCGAAGGCAAGGGTGTCCGTCGCAAGGCGGAATCCGAACGGAAGTGTACAACCACACAATTCAATTCCTACACAAAACCCGCATAAAATCTTTGCTGCCCAGGGATTAGCATGACAGTCAAAGTAGTCAAAAATAAGCGTTTTTCATTTTGTAAAACCGGCGATGGTTTTTTATCGCTGAGAATGAAGAAAATTGAAGTTTTTCTAACAGCCGTAGATTTTCTGCGGCTGTTTTGCTATAATTAAAAAAAACGGTGGAGGTGCTTTATGGAAATCAAACAGATTCGCAATGCAACGATTCGCGTTTTATATGCAGGCAAGACGTTTCTGATAGATCCCTGGCTT
>Ga0310691_10006823_pt1 | contig 12092 bp, 8 predicted proteins | sample 176DNAGHGlowgp2_FD_203887 | JGI IMG/M metagenome (GOLD analysis project Ga0310691, IMG submission 203887) | Sheep rumen microbial communities from Palmerston North, Manawatu-Wanganui, New Zealand - 1766 DNA GHGlow gp2 (v2) (version 2) | ecosystem: Host-associated > Mammals > Digestive system >... | reverse complement strand
TAAACCTTTCTCAAAAAATTGGATTCTTGCGTCAAGTTACGCAGAATTCCGTAGAAATAACCTCTTTCGCCAAACAAATGCCGATTTGTACCACTACGCGGGCAACAACCCGGTACGCTATATAGACCCGGATGGTCGAAGAACTATGACAGCGTACGAAAAGAAATTTGCAAGAGAAATCCTCGGAAATGCCGCCCCTTTGAATACAAATGTTTATAAAAACTTTTCTGATGACGGTTCTTTTTCACCTCCACTTGGATTTGTTCTCATTCAAAAAACTTTATACTCCGACTCAATGACCAGAGGAGAACAACTTTCGGTTTTGATGCATGAATTATTTCACCAAGTACAATACATAAAGAATCCTATCGAAGTAAAAATATATGCAGGACTGCCTTTTGAATTCTCAGCTGGTGTTTCTGTTAGTTTATCCGGACACTCTATTGGAATTTCTGCTAATGCAAGAGCACGCGTAAGTGCGTTTGTAGGAATATCTGCAAGTATAGGCGTTTTTCCAAGCCTTGCCCGTGAATTTTTTATTGATGAATTCATGGGTATAGTGAGTGATAAGAAAGGAAAAGGCTTTGTATACAATTATGGAGAATTGTCACAATACAACAGTTTGTCTGATTTTCCATATTTGGAGTCTCAGGCTGAGATGGTCGGGGATTTTGCTTATTTCTATTATCAAGAACGGTATGGTATTGGTATTGAAAATGAGCAAAAGGTAAATATGAAGCGAATGGCGGAAATACTGAAGAATTCAGGATATAAATCGGAGGCAATAAAATGGGTTTTAGAAAGGTATTGATAGTTTTTGTATGTATATTCTTTGTTTCTTGTGACAGGGGTAATGTTTCTGCCCCTATCGTTAACACGATAAGAATTGATGATGGCGAGTTATTTCTATTATTAAACAATACCAAGCCAAAGACTTTTAGTAGTATAAAGGTTATTGCGATAGACAATATTCGTTTTGATGAGAGTTATTATAAAAATCTGAAAATAGATCAAATAGCGAATCGTCACGGTAGACTAGACTATTTGCTTCTTAGAACAAAAGGTCTGCCAGAGAAGTTTTTTGCTCGGGAAGGACACTATATTATTGATATAGAATGCGTCCGCCTCAAAATAAAAATAGAAGTGCTATATAAGGATGAAGCTTTCCGTGTTCTTTCGGAGGAATACAGTTACTTCCCAGAATATCACAAGTGGGAGCATTATAAGAATTTCTTTTAAACTTATCCCCCACATCTAGCGTTTTTGGAGAGTGTAAAAACACGCCCTTTCCTCCGTCAAATAGGGATTTGTAGGACAAAGGCAAAATCATCCGGCAAAGTGGGAGATTCACCTCATTTTTTCGGATGAAAATTAACAAATGTGGGAGTTTAACAACAAAAAATGGAGAATGTTTGTAAGAAAAAATATAAACCTTTCTCAAAAAATTGGATTCTTGCGTCAAGTTACGCAGAATTCCGTAGAAATAACCTCTTTCGCCAAACAAATGCCGATTTGTACCACTACGCCGGCAACAACCCGGTACGCTATATAGACCCGGCAGGATTGTATGATCAAGATCATGAAAATAAGGTTTACAGTTTTGATATTCGTGACAAAAACGACTTTGATGCTGTCGCGAGCCTAATGATGGATAAGCAAAGAGAAGGGTATGTTGCACGAGGACGTGATAATGATACAGGTAACTATATAGAGTTTAATAGCTACTCGGGAATGCTTGATTTTTCAGAGGCAACAAAAGATCCCCCTTCACTAAATGAAGTAATTGATTGTGCAAATTTCATAGCAAGTGGTATGTCTAATATACTTACTGCCCTCTCTGTTGCCAATGAGGTTTATAAAAGTGAAATAGGAAATAGAGTCATCTCATTTGATGGATTTCTTACCAAGACTGGATACTTTTCTTTTGCAGGAGCGGCTGCTTTTGATGCTTATGGAATTTACAAAGAACCTAATATTGTGAAACGAATTGATAAGGTTACTAATATAGGAATTTCTGCTATTGGAGCATTTGGCGGAACTCCAGGTTTATATGTGTCAATAGGGCTTACTTCAATAAAAAAATGTATTGAGGGCTTCGTTTTCGCTTCGGAACAGTTGGGAAAGTATAAAATTTATAAAGAAAGACAATTTATAAATTCTATTAGCCAATTCTATTTTGGTAGAAATATAAAATAAGGGAATAATTATGGATAGCAATATTGAAAATGAAGATAGCCTAAAATTTGAAGATGATTATGAAAATGAAGACAAGAATAAATATTTTGGACGTAGAGCTGCAATTACAGGTGGAGTTATACTTGGCGATTTGCTTTTGCTATTAAGAGTCGCAGGGATGGAAATAACAGATTCATTTGTTTTGATTTATTTTATAGGAGGAATTATATTTTTTCATATTTTAGCACATTATTTAGACTATTTACGCAAAAAAGGTAATAAAATAGTAGTTCCCATTGTTAACATTGTGCTTCTACTAAGTTATATCCTGCTATTTTTTTTAATTTTTATAGTTTAGAATAGCTATAAAAATTAGGATTATTTTGGAAAAGCAAAAGTATTTTTTCTTATGAAATAGATGGCATAAATTGAAATATTAAATTGTTACACACGCTACGTATAGCGTTTTCTGTATGTGTAAGAAAGCAAGCCTTTTCTCCCACAAATAGGGATTTGTAGGACAAAGGCAAAATCATCCGGCAAAGTGGGAGATTCACCTCATTTTTTCGGATGAAAATTAACAAATGTGGGAGTTTAACAACAAAAAATGGAGAATGTTTGTAAGAAAAAATATAAACCTTTCTCAAAAAATTGGATTCTTGCGTCAAGTTACGCAGAATTCCGTAGAAATAACCTCTTTCGCCAAACAAATGCCGATTTGTACCACTACGCCGGCAACAACCCGGTACGCTATATAGACCCGGATGGAAGGGAAGAAATACCATTGTTTGTAGAAAGGTATAGTGAGTATGATAATGTTCCGAGAGTTGAAAAAGTTGATACCGGAAATGCATGTGCAGATTATCTTATAGCAGGATGTGCTTCTTGGTGGAATTTATTTGCAGGTTGTCAAGCTGTTCTAACTAGTGGTTTTCGAGCAGGGGGTGACTTAATTGACTATGGAATTGATTTATTAGATGAATATATTGAATGGACCCCAATCACTGGGCAAGGTGTTAAGCAGGATTTGTTGGCAATACAAACAGTCATGGCCGCCAATCCGCAACTATTTGTAAGTTTGATTTCTTCAATTTCTGAATGTACAACTTATTTCAAGGGGATTTATATTGAAAGGGAGAAAATGAAATGTATTTCCTCGTTAATATCCAAGGGTAAGATAAGTGATAATAATATTATCTATAAATTAGATGATAAAACTCAGCTTATTTTTAGAAAAGACTGCGATAAATATGCACATGAAATTAAACCCAAGTATCCAAAAAAAATAAATCACTATAATATTGAGATTCAAAAATATAGTGAAAAACATCATCAGCTAAAAAAATGGAGAGATTATCATATTATAGTTGATCAAAATAATGATGTTATCGATTACTTTGAGCAATAGGGAGAAATTATTATATGAAATATGAAATTGAATTAGAACCTGAGTTTGATGATATTGAAGATTATCAGGAAAATGATGACAACATTCTTGATGTTCGAGTCTTTGATAAGACTGATGGAAATGAAATAAAGAATAGCTATGTAACACTTTCTTTATCAAAGAGCGGTATGATAGGTTTGGGAAAAGCTTTGATAAGATACTCTCATAGATTTCGTAAATACAGTCAGCAACAACTTAATCCTCTCACCATAAAAGATATTGCTGTTGAACACATGGGGGTTTGGATTACCCCTGAGAGTACAACTTTATTGATACGATGTGAACCTGAATTTGGCACAGTTGAAAAAGAAATCTTTTCTAAACTTAACAAGTAAGTGTTTAAATTATAGATTCTATTTTCTTATGTGATGCCATATTGCGACGTTCCCCATGAAGAGCGTTGTTTCTTGGTGGCATTTTGGTTGAAATGGCAAAAATTACGGTTCAAATTTATTCATGGAAATTTGAGCTGCAGAGAAAAGGCATTCTGCAAATTACCAGAGTGTCTTTTCTCTGCTAAAATGTAAGCATTTTGTAGACTGATACGTTATTTTTGTCTACGCTATGTATAGCGTTTTAGCGACGTGAAAAAACACCGCCCATTCCTCCAGCAAATAGGGATTTGTAGGACAAAGGCAAAATCATCCGGCAAAGTGGGAGATGGCTTGGGCTGATGCGGAATGCCGTCTGGACTTATGCCAGGTGCCTTATGTCGCTAAGCTGTTCAAGAACGGGGGTGCAGAGGCTGTCCGGGTTTTTGTCCAGTCTGAGTATTGTGACTGCGGTGAAGGGCATGTGAATTGCTGCGCAGGTAAAGGTAAAGGGCAGGTTCATCATGTGGGCAATGGCTGCGCAAGATGAGCCTCCGTGGCAAAAGAGGACAACCGTGTGCTGCTCGTCGTCCTTGAGCAAGTTGCGGTAGTAGAAGCCTTCTCGCGAATATCCAAGCGAAAGTAGCCATCCGTCTATTTCTTTTGCGATGCTTTCCACGTTTTCTGTTGCTATGTTTCCATTAAAATAGGGGCCGTTCTTCCAGTCCGAGTCGCAAACGTTTATTCCCCTGTTTACCATTTCGTTTACGCAGTTCCATGGGTGGCCTTCTATCGGGATTTCTTTTCCGTTTGTGCTGCCCCAGTTTATTTCGTGCATGAAGTCAAGGATTTTTACTGGCAAGTCCGGGTGCTGGTCTGCAAATTTCTGCATGGTCATTCGGGCTCTTCCCATTGGGGATGAATAGATTCCTTCTATTTTTTCATTTGCAAGTCTTTTGGCAACTGCTTCTGCTTGTATGTGTCCCTCTGCGGTAAGGCAGTCGTTTTTATAGTCGGGCTCTCCGTGTCTTACAAAAATTATTCTCATTTAGTTCAACTCTCCTGTATTTTTTTCTTGGGACAGTATAGCAGGATTTTGTAGAAAAGTCTGTAGCCGGTGGTGGATGAAAAAAACACCCCCTTGTCGGAAAATGTGTTTTTTGATATAGTTGGGTTTTAGTATGAAAACGGAAGCATTTGTTTGCATGGCGATTCTCGAGATTAATAAAGTTGTTCATACTATTTTTGTTTGAATTTCAAAGGCGAGTTTCCTTTTTGGGAGATTCGCCTTTTTTTGTGTTCAAGCGGACACCAGGGCAAGCCTGTTGCCGCTTAACTTTGCTATGACAAGGACGCTTCGCGCCTTGTAAATTAGCTTCGAGCGGACTTGCTTCGCGCGCCGCTCAAGCCATAGGTGGTTTTGGGTGTGGGCAAGTCATGGTTGTTTACGTTTGCGGACATCAGGTCAAGCCTGCTGCCGCTTAACTTGACTGTGACAAGGACGCGTTGCGCCTTGCAAACTAGCTTCGACCCGATTTGCTTTGCGCGCGGGTCAAGCCATTGGTGGTTGCTTTTGCGGACATCGAGACAAGCCGTGGGTGTTTGTGCTTTGGGACATCAGGTCAAGCTTGCTGCCGCTTAACTTGGCTGTGGTAGGGACGCTTTGCGCCTTGTAAATTAGCTTCGAGCGGACTTGCTTTGCGTGCGGGTCAAGCCATTGGTGGTTGCTTTTGCGGACATCAGGTCAAGCTTGCTGCCGCTTAACTTGGCTGTGACAAGGACGCTTTGCGCTTTCAAACTAGCTTCGAGCGGACTTGCTTTGCGCGGGTTAAGTCATGGGTGTTTGCTTTTTGCGTTAGGGATTGGAGCACCGCCGAAGGCGTTCCCGTAGGGAATGGAGGGGTAGGGGCCCCGGAAGTGCGGAAAGCCCGACCCGGAGGGAGCGGAGCGACCGTAGGGGAACGCCCAGAATAATAGATTCTGCTGGCATGGCGTTTACCAGACTTAGGGAACGCAAGTGAGAATTAATTTGGTTTTTATAGGAGTTATATAGATGAAAAGAACAGACATTAACAAGGTTATGATTATAGGCTCGGGGCCGATTGTTATTGGACAGGCTTGTGAGTTTGACTATTCGGGAACTCAGGCTTGCAAGGCTTTGCGCGAGCAGGGATACAAGATTGTTCTGGTGAACTCTAACCCGGCGACTATTATGACGGACCCGGTTATGGCGGATGCTACTTATATTGAGCCGCTGAATGTTGAGCGTCTTTCGCAGATTATTGAAAAGGAGCGTCCAGATGCCCTGCTTCCAAACCTTGGCGGCCAGACTGGTTTGAATATGGCTATGGAGCTTAACAAGGCTGGCATTCTTGACAAGTACGGCGTTAAGGTTATTGGCGTAAATCTTGACGCTATTGAGCGTGGCGAGGACCGTGAGATTTTTAAGGAGACAATGCAGAAGCTTGGCATTGCAACTCCAAAGAGCGACATTTGCCACAGCGTTGAAGGTGCGGAAAAGATTGCCAACGAGATTGGTTTTCCGATTGTTGTTCGTCCTGCTTACACGATGGGCGGTCAGGGTGGCGGTTTCTGCTACAATGTAGAAGAGCTTCGCACGATTGTTTCCAACGGTCTTGATCTTTCTATTACCCACCAGTGTCTTATTGAGCAGTCAATTTTGGGCTGGGAAGAGCTTGAGGTTGAAGTTGTCCGTGATGCAAAGAACCAGATGATTGCCATCTGTTTTATAGAAAACATTGATGCGGTTGGCGTTCACACGGGAGATTCTTTCTGTTCAGCTCCATTTATGACGATTGACAAGGAGCTTGAGGAGCGCCTTAAGACAATGGCCTTTAAGATTGTTGAATCTATTGGCGTTATTGGCGGTACAAACGTTCAGTTTGCCCACAATCCAAAGACTGGCGAAGTTGTTATTATTGAAATTAACCCGAGGACTTCCCGCTCTTCTGCCCTTGCTTCTAAGGCTACAGGCTTCCCGATTGCCTTGATTTCTGCAAAGCTTGCTGCTGGCATGACTCTGGACGAGATTCCGTATTGGCGCGACGGCACTTTGGAAAAATACACTCCGGGTGGAGCTCCGGACGGGGACTATGTTGTTCTTAAGTTTGCACGCTGGGCTTTTGAAAAGTTCCGCGGGGTTGAAGATTCGCTTGGAACTTCCATGAAGGCTGTTGGCGAGGTTATGTCCATTGGAAAGACCTTTAAGGAAACCTTCCAGAAGGCCATACGCGGTTTGGAGAACGGACGCAGCGGTTTGGGCTTTGCAAAGGACTTTAACAGGAAGAGCGCTGATGAGCTTTGCGAGATGCTTAAGACTGCCTCTAGCGAAAGGTACTTCCAGCTTTACGAGGCAATCCGCAAGGGCGTTTCTTTGGACAAGCTGCATGAGATTACCTATGTTAAGAAGTACTTCCTTGAACAGATGAAGGAACTTGTTGATTTGGAAGAGGAAATGCTAAAGAATCCTGGACGCGTTCCTGAAGACAAGCTTCTTATTCAGGCTAAGAAAGACGGCTTTAGCGACAAGTACTTGTCAAAGATTCTTAAGGTTAGCGAAAAGGCTATCCGCGACCGCAGGAAGGAACTTGGAGTGCACGAGGCTTGGCTTTCAGTTCCTGTTAGCGGCGTTAAGAATGCAAACTACTACTATTCAACATACAATGCCGAGGACAAATCTACCGCGACGGACAACAAGAAAAAGATTATGATTCTTGGCGGTGGCCCGAACAGAATCGGTCAGGGCATTGAGTTTGACTACTGCTGCTGTCATGCGGCCATGCAGCTTAAGGAAATGGGCTACGAGACAATCATCGTAAACTGCAACCCGGAGACTGTTTCTACTGACTATGATACTTCAGACAAGCTTTACTTTGAGCCTGTTACAACAGAAGACGTTCTTCAGATTTACGAGAAGGAAAAGCCATTTGGTGTTATCGTTCAGTTTGGCGGACAGACACCGCTTAACATTGCCCGCGAGCTTCAGGAAAACGGCGTGAACATTTTGGGTACTTCAATTGATTCAATTGACATTGCAGAAGACCGTGACCTCTTCCGCCACATGATGGAAAAGCTTGAAATCCCGATGCCGGAAAGCGGAATGGCGATTGACTTTAATGAGGCCAAGGCTTGCGCAGACAAGATTGGCTACCCGATTATGATTCGCCCTTCATTCGTTCTTGGTGGACGCGGTATGGAAGTAATTTATGACGAAGCTACTTTGAAGGAATATGTTGAAAAGGCTGTTGGCGTAACTCCAGACCGCCCGCTTTTGATTGACCGCTTCTTGAAGAATGCACTTGAATGTGAGGCTGACGCTCTTGCTGATTCAACGCATGTTTACATTCCTGCCGTTATGGAGCACGTTGAGCTTGCAGGTATTCACTCTGGTGACTCTGCCTGTGTAATTCCTCCGGTTAGCATTCCCCAGAACAATCTGGACACTATTAAGGAATACACAAAGAAGATTGCAGAGAACCTTCATGTTTGCGGCCTGATGAACATGCAGTACGCAATTGAAGACGGAAAGGTTTATGTGATTGAGGCAAACCCCCGCGCTTCCCGTACTGTTCCGCTTGTTAGCAAAGTTTGCGACACTCAGATGGCACGCCTTGCAACACGCATGATGCTTGGCGAGTCTTTGGAAAGCCTTGGCCTCAAGGACAAGAAGATTCCTTACTACGGAGCAAAAGAAGCCGTACTGCCTTGGAACCGCTTCCCTGGAGTTGACCCGATTCTTGGACCTGAGATGCGCTCAACTGGTGAGGTTCTTGGTCTTGCAGAAAACTTCCCGCTTGCATTCTATAAGGCAGAAGAGGCTGCTGGTTCTGAACTTCCGCACGCACCGGCTGCATGGGAGAACAAGAAGGTTCTTATAAGCCTTAGCAACAAGGAGAGCCTTAAGGAGCAGGTTCTTACCATTGGAAAGACCCTTAAGGACTTGGGCTTTACCCTTATTGCTACGGAAGGAACTGCCGACTTCTACAATGCCAACGGAATTAAGTGCGGCATTGTGAACAAGATTGGCGGTGGCCGTCCGGACGTAATTGACATGGTAATGAACAAGGAAGTTTGCCTTGTAATCAACACACCACGTGCGCAGAGGAACTATGCAGAGGACCGCAAGACTATCCGCAAGGCATGTCTTAAGTACAAGGTTCCCTACATTACGACTCTTGCAGGTGCGCTTGCTGCCGTTAAGGGTATAGAGGCTGTTAAGAATGGTAATGGCGGTGAAGGCGGAGTTAGGTCTTTGCAGGAATACCATTCCCTGATTAGGTAAAATAGACCCTGAATCAAGTTTAGGGTGACGTAAGGTGCGCCTTTTTGACATAGGGATGCCAGTTCTGCCTTTGGGTGGGGCTGGCATTTTTTATTATGCAAAGCAAGTGGAAATCGGGTTTGGGCGCAACGGGAAGCGAAATATGTCTGAAAATCCATTTGCGCGGAACGAGCGAAGCGAGTGAAAGTCCTATTACCGCGCACCATGGATTTTCAGACAGATTTCGCTGGTAGTGGAGCCCAAACCTGATTTCCTTGCGGTGCTATTGACAGTGACAGCGCAAACAATGTAAAGTAACTTAATAAAACATTCTAGGAGACACACTGCCGATGATACTGTAATTCTGATTTTCCACAAGCAAAAAATTTTGGAAGTCAGTTGCAGTATATTTTTTCTTTGCCCAAGTCTGGGCTTTGTGTCGGCAAGACAGCTGCAACGGCTTCTTTTTACGGAGGCCAAAGTGTCAATTCAAATAACAAAACTAAATTTTTCTTATCCTTCTTCAAGCGGAAATTTATTTGAAGATTTTTCTTTGCAGATTGGAGACGGCTGGACTTGTGTTGCGGGTAGCAACGGATGCGGGAAAAGCACTCTCCTAAAACTGATTGCGGGGCTTATTAAGGCTGACGGGGGAAAAATTTCTTTTGAAGGGAATGCGGTTTACTGCCCCCAGGAGACTCAGGAGCTGCCGGATAATCTTTATACGGCTTTTTGGTCGGATGAAAATGATTTGAGGAAGTTTTTTTCCAGGCTTTGCGTTACGGAGGAAATGCTTGAAAGGTACGAGACTCTTTCTGGCGGAGAGAAAAAACGCATACAGATAGCCTGTGCCTTGGCAGAGCGGCCGGAAGTCTTGCTTCTTGACGAGCCAACAAACCATCTTGATTCAGAGACGGCTGGGCTGATTGCCTCTTCTCTTTTGGATTTTTGCGGATGCGGTATTATGGTTAGCCACGACAGGAACTTTGCGGATTTGCTTTGCGGCCACACCATTTGTCTTTTTAACGAGGCAAATTCTTTTGCGGGGGGAAGGGACTGCCTTGCATACGAATCTTATGCCTGCGGACTTTCCAAGGCGTTGGAGCTGAAAAGTGAGAATGCAGAAAAGACGCGCGGTGACTGGGAAAGGCTTAATGCAAAGGCTGGGGCGGAAAGACAGAGGAGTGCAAGGCTTGAGGTGGAAAACCAGAAGTCAAAGGCTAGGCTTTCCAAAAAATCTTTTGATTCGCATGACCATGACACCCAGGCCAAGATTGATGTAGCAAGGATTTTGGGCAAGGACAGGAGCACAGGGGATGCAAAGGCCCGTCTTGAAACTCAGATAAGGCAGACGGAAGCTGAGCGTGACGGAATAAAAAAGTCGCTTAGGAGAAAAGAGGGGTTTTCTCTTTTGGGGACAGATTTTTCAAAGACAATATGTGTGGAAGAGTGTGTGCTTTCTGCTGGGGACTACAAGCTAAAAATACCCTTTATGGAAATTAAGCGGGGAATGAAAATTGCGCTTACCGGTTCCAACGGTGCGGGAAAGACGCTTTTTGTTCGCCACTTGATTTCTCTGTTGGAAAGTTCCGGCAGGAAGGATGAAGTGCTTTATTTGCCGCAGGAAATTTCTGACGGTGAAGCGGAGGCTGTTCTTGCAGATTTTTATGAGCAGGATGAAGCTGAAAGGGGAGAGGTTCTTTCCACTTTGTACAGGCTGGGAAGTGAACCAGAGAGGCTTACCCTTTTGCCTTCCGAATGCAGCTTGAGTCCCGGTGAACTTAGGAAGCTGATGATTGCACTTGCTGTTCAAAAGCCGCTTTCGCTTTTGATTTTGGATGAGCCGACAAACCACATGGATATTACAAGCATTCTTGCGCTGGAAAATGCACTTGCCTCTTTGGACTGCGCAATGCTTGTGGTAAGCCACGACAAGGCTTTTCTTGGCAAAGTGACAAATGAAAGTCTTTTTGCTGAACGGAATGGGAAGCTTGGCGAGATAAGAAGTAAAGACTAGATGTGTAGGACTACGGATGAATGGTGGAACAGACCCTGAAATTACTTGCTCGCAAGTGCGTTCAGGGTGACAGTTAATTGTTATTTGCCATACTAGGGAAGGAAAGATAAGTCCACATCGGAGTTCTTTTTGAAAAAACTATGGATGTGGGCTATACCCTTTTCTTACTGTATCTGTATTATAAGGTCGTTGTGGCTTTTGGAAAGGGAATAGGTGAATTCCTTTTGGGATGCCGGAAGGATTTTTATGTAGCCGTAGGAGCTTAGCTTGCTTCCACTGTAGGATTCGTCGGATGAGTCTGTGTCGAAACCGTCCTTTAGCGCGAGGCAGGTTAGAAGCTCGTAGCGGCCGTTTTCTTCTTTGCAGCCGTAGATGAAGAATGAGCAGGGGTCATCAAAGTTTGCGCGGCTTTCTATTTTTATGTTGTCTTTGAATTTTCCCTTTACTTTGGAAATGTCAAAGGATGGGGCAGCATTTACGCGCTCTTCTGATACTGACGTTTTGTCCATGAAATATATGTAGAGGTCATCGTGTCTTTTGGAAGTTACGTAATTGAATTCTTTGTCTGCGTTTGTTGTTACCGCAAGATATTGGAAGGATTTTATCTTTTTAATGCGCTTTAGGGAGTCGCTGTCGCCGGTTTGGCGGAGAAAGCCTGTTGCAACTTTTTCCCACTGGTCGTTTTTGTAGCCGTAGACGGTTACTTCAAAATTCTTGGCGGACGAAAGGTTTTTGGTCTTTATGGAATCCTTGGCTTTTCCTGCGATGGCGTTTGCGTCAAAGACATAGGCCTTGCCTTCTTTGAATTCAGGAAGTGTTTGGGCATGAAGTGGGGTTGCGGGAACTAGGGCGGTAATGAGC